>Ga0114978_10000748_pt1 | contig 27292 bp, 26 predicted proteins | sample S_140212_EF_Meta_FD_87027 | JGI IMG/M metagenome (GOLD analysis project Ga0114978, IMG submission 87027) | Freshwater microbial communities from Lake Simoncouche, Canada to study carbon cycling - S_140212_EF_MetaG | ecosystem: Environmental > Aquatic > Freshwater > Lake | place: Lake...
ATGCTACTCCGAGAGTAGTAGCTCTAAGTTTTCTATGTCTATCTGCGTCAGAAGATAATCCTAAAAATATTGAAGTTGCATATAATAGACTTAGACTTTCTTATGCTCCCGAACATAATGTAAATGAAAAGGCTAAGGAAATATATAGACAAATACAGGAGTCATATGAATTTTTAGCTATATACTAAATATAGTCGCATATATTAATTTCATATTTATTATTAATTTTAACTATTTGGAATGGCTTACCACATCCATGTATTAAATTTTGATTTATTAATTTATCACACTCAATTTTATTTAGATGTGGATCCATTTGTTTGCCAGAATCCTTTAGAATTCCATGTCTGAAAATACCACAATTAAGTTGTTCTACACTGATTGATCCTGTACAATGTGGGCATATTAATAATTCTTCATCCATATATAATTAATGTATATAATTTATATTTTATATAAAAAAATATATACATTAATAATATATATATGAGTTACGAACAAAAGTATTTAAAATACAAAGAAAAGTATCTTAATCTTAAAGCACAATTAGAAGGAGGATTAAATTTAAATCCTTTTAGATATAAAAAGTATGAACCTAAAGCTACTGATAGTGAAGAATTAAAAAAATACATAACAGAAAGAAACACTAATATTGATGATATAAACCAAATAAAGAAAGATATAAGTACAGCACAATCTGATATTAATGTAACTGCACAAAATGAAAGAACTGCATTTAAAAAAGCCGAAGCTGATAAAAAATTAGAAGCTCTTAAACAAAGTGGAGGTGGATTTAATATATTTAATAGAGTAAAAGTAGGAGATAGTGATGAATTAGTTGCAAAAAGAGAAGCATTAAAAGTATTACAAGCTAAATTAGTAGATCTAGAAAAAAATTTAGATCGTTTAAATAAATTAATTGATGCACAAAGAAAATCTGATCATTATGCACAAAAATTAAATAAAAATGCACCAGCACCACCTGCATCATTATTTTAAATTCTATTAAAAAAATATATTTTATATATTTTTATAATAATTATATATAACTTTACATAATTTTATATAACCTTATATAATTAGTTATTATTATAAATAATAACTCTATTTGGATTCATTTGATTATTCATTGGTACCATATAAGTAATAGTACTAAACTTTATTACTAAACTTATGATTAATACAATTACTGCTCCTATTGCATAAGGAATAAAGTTATTCTTTAAATAATTTTGTACTGATTTTGATGGATTTGCTATTTCATAATATACATTAATATTTTTATTAGCTATTCTTCTATTTATTTCATTTTGTACAAATAAGTATGAAGTATAGCTACCATTAAAATATTCTCCTAGATATTCCTTACCATCAACAGTATATTTATATTGATTATATAAATCATATTGAGTATTATTATTAACAATTGTTATACTGCCTGCAGATGATGTACTTTGAACATTTCTATTTTGTATTCTTACATTATAAAGAACTGCAGGTACTAGTTTATATAAACTACTATTATCTTTTGAACGTTCATTATATGCTAAATATCCAAAAATAATTGAGATAACTAAACCTATATAAAACAATATATCTTGTATTACACTCATGTATATATATATTATAAATGAATATAAAATTGAATTTATATTTAATAATAATATAAATATAAAACTATATAATTAATAAATGACTAATGAAACATATATATGCTTTTGGAAACCAAATGAAACAAATGGTTATTTAGGAAATTGGTATAATTCGCCATTTACAATTGATAATATACAATTTATAAATAGTGAACAATACTTTATGTGGAGAAAGCTAAAAGAATTTGAACCAGATAATGAGCAACTTGAACAGGAATTATTAAAAAGTACAAATTCCGCAGAAATGAAAGCTATTGGACAACAAGTAAAAAATTATAAAGATAAAGTATGGGCAAGCATAAGATACAGTGTTATGAAAACTGGAGTCCTACAAAAATTTATTCAAAATCCAAACTTACTAACTAAATTATTAAATACAAAAGATGCTATATTAGTAGAAGCCTCTCCGCGGGATAAAATATGGGGTATTGGTCTAAATGCAGAGCATGCAATGAATGTTGGTAAAGAAAACTGGCCGGGTGAAAATTTACTTGGAAAATGTTTAATGGAAGTCCGCGAAATATTAAAAAAGTAAAAATTGATTTATTTATTTATTAAAAAGATTACTTATTTCCTTTAATAATAAAATAATAAAATAATAAAATGAATTTTATAAAAAAATTATGTGGTAATAATCAGATTGATATACAAAAAGAAATAAATGTAGATAGAGATTTAATAGACTATTTAAAAAGATTAGGATATCCATTATTATTTATAATTAAAAATCAAAATCCTGAAATATGTAAAGAAGCAATCAAACAAAAACACTATACATTACATGCAATAAAACATATAAAAAATAAAAATTATAATTTATATTTAGAAGCAGTCAAACAAAATGGTATGGCACTACAATTTGTAGATATACAAGATAATACATTATATCAATATCTATGTCTAGAAGCAGTCAAACAAAATGGATTAGCATTACAATTTATAAAAAAACAAACTTATGAAATATGTCTAGAAGCAGTTAAACAAAATGGATTGGCATTACAATTTGTTGCAAATAATATTATCAATCAGAATACTGATAGTATTATAGCATCTGCTTATAATAATAAATACTTTATAATTGAAACAGATTCGAATGATTCTGCAACATGTGCTACTACTAATGAACAATGTTTAATTTGTCTATCAATTGATTATAGTATATGGTGCAAAATTATTAAATGTAATCATAAATTTCATACTAATTGTTTAATAAAATGGATAAAAGAAAAAAAGAATTGTCCGTGTTGTAGAGTTAATTTATAATCCATTTGGTTGTTTCATATACAGATTGTCTATGTTCTTCATTCAAACATATCTTCAATATAGTCATATACATAATTACTCCAACCAATATCACTTATCTGTTTCATTACATATATATAATTTGAAAATTCATTAAATTCAACTGAATATTTTTCGGTTAATAATTCCTTTTTATATATTTCAGTAAAAATTGGTTTTAATTCATTATCAAACCATACAGAAAATGATTTACTATTTTTTATATGATTCCATAAATTATGTGTGGTAATAGTATCAAAGTATAGTTTGTATTTTTCACTATTTTTTTTCATAAAGTCAAAGTTTCCTTCTTCGTACATAGTATCAACAGTTTGGTACATTTTTCTTAAAATTCTTAAAGTCTTATAATCTCATTTAAGTAATTTAATAAATCAATTTTATAAATCAATTTTTAAAATAAGTTATAAATGAATGAAAAACAAAAGAATTAATAAATTAATTTTTTTGTTTTAGTTTTTAGGGTCTTTTTGGTACCCTAACCAGCGCGCTCCTCTAGGTACAACCTATGGATCGCATGCATATCGTTCGTCGCGCCCTTCCTTGCACCGCGACCCTTCCGAAATGCGACCATTACGATAATATAAGTTGGGACCTCTCCTCATATACTACGTTGGGACTGGGTTCCTTTTCGCGGAACAAACGCTTGCTTCTTCACTGCAAGTTATAAATATGGGCTAACCTTTCTCCCATAAATATAGATCGGTCTTTTAATGTCATTCCTGGACATGCTATCTCGTTGCAAACGGGTCTGTTTACGGTCTCCGAGCCGGGTTCTTTACGTCCTCCAAACGGGCTATCTCGTTGCCACCGCCAGCGCGCTCCTCTAGGCATGACCTATGGATCGCATGCAGATATTTTCCCCGAAGGTACTTCTACCTGCGACCATTACGATAATATATGTGGGACCTTCCTCCAATCATACATTACGTTGGGACTGGGCTCCTTATCGCGGAACAAACGCCTGCTTCTTCAATGCAAGTATAAACTGGGCCCATCCTACTCCCATAATTATAGATCGGTCTTTTAATGTCATTCCTGGACATGCTATATCGTAGCAACCGGGTCTGGTTTCGGCCTCCGAGCCGGGTTATTAACGGTTCCAAACGGGGATTACGACTCCAACGGGCTATAAAGTTGCCACCTATCCAGCGCGCTCCTCTAGGTATGACCTATGGATCGCATGCAAATCGTTTCGCCGTGGCTACTCCGATCTGCGACCATTACGATAATATATGTGGGACCTCTTTCCTTCCATTCATATACTACGTTGGGACTGGGCTCCTTATCGCGGAAACGAACGTTTGCTTCTTCACTGCAAATATAACTGGGGCCCTGCCAACTCCCCATAAGTTATAGATCGGTCTTTTATTGTCAATTCCTGGACATTAGAGCTATAAGGTTGCAACCCGATTTTAACGTCTTTACTGACGAATACAAAAGAATTAAACAAGAATAATAGATTATTTTTGTTTTAGCTAGTTTATAAAGGTCATTTCGGACCAGCCTCTGAGTGGCTGTAAAGTCATTATCTGACTTGTAAATAAATAATAATAAATTATTTTTTATTTGGGATAGTTTATTGTCATTTCGGACAAGCCTCTGAGTGGCTGTAAGTTTAAAGTCATTATCGGACTTGTAAATAAATAATAATAAATTATTTTTTATTTGGGGGTGCCTCTATCGCGGGCACAACACGGGAGAATCTTCTGTAATGAGCAGTTGATCTTCCTGGATGTATGTGAACTCATCCGAAAAAGCGCGTTGTGCCGCCGCACTCACTAGTCCGAAGACTGCATGCTGAATTATTTTTTACGTGTTCTTAATCACGGTTGTTGAGTGTTGTCTCACTATCTAACTTTAATAGAGCACATATACAAAATTATTTTCAATTTTTTTTTTATTTATAGAATATGAAAAAATTAGTGTGAGTTATAGACGAGAGTTCAATTTTTTTTATTATAAGAATATAATAAAATTAGTGTGAGTCATAGACAAGAGTTCAATTTTTTTTATAAAGAAATTTGTGTGAGTTATAGATGAGAGTTCAATTAGTGTTAACCAAAAGCTGTTCTTTTTTAGACACTTTTATAGATGCCTTCTTAGATACCTTTTTCGAGTCCTTTTTCTTATTATTAAGCCATTCTCCAATAATCATCTTCTTTGAATCAATAGGAAGATAATTTATTAATAGATTGACTATTTCATTTGAATCATTTTCGTAACCAGTTATTAGAGATGTTAAGTTATCATCATCTTTAGCTCCATATAATATTAATTCTCTTACTATATCATAGTTTGCATTTTCAGTTGCATATATTATAGCTGTTTTACCATGTAAATCTTTTATATGTACATTTGCACCTTTCATTAATAGTGACCTTACTATTAACATATGATTTTCTTGCACTGCTATTATTAATGGTGTAAAACCTTCACTTTCAGTATCACTTATATCGGTATCATAATTACCTATTAATTCATCAACTATTTCTAAATGACCCAATTGACATGCATAGTGTAGAGCAGTCATTCCAGTATCAAATGTCTTTAAATTTACTTTTAGATGTTGCAATTTGAGTAAATATCTAACTATTTCAAGATGCCCTAATTCACAAGCTATCATTAAAGGACTAATTCCATTTTTACGGATTGCATTAAAATCTGCGTTATATAATAATAATTCAATCATAATATCTAAATAATTTTTTGTAATTGCCCACATTAATGGTGTACAATTATCAGAGATTCTTCCTATATTTGGATTTGCTTTAGATTGTAGTAACTTGCGTACACATAATAGATGACCCATTGATGTTGCATACATTAATGCGGTACTACATTGACCAACTGAATCCGTAATACATGTTACATTTGGATCAACATTATTATTTAACAAATATGTAAGATATTGAAAATTACCAATATGTGCAGCATACATTAGACTAGTTTTACCACGTGGACCAGATGGATATATATTGCGAATAATTGGTATTGAAGAAGTATCTTCTATAAATCCTGATTTTATAACTAAACTTAGCACCTTTTTAACTCGAGTCATTTTAAATAATTAAGTAATTATCTAAAATAAATGAATATATCAATTTTTTATAAATAAACAAAAAATTATTAGATGTCGTCAATTTGAATGTCCATGTGCTTGCCAAACTTGGCCGCCTTCCACTTTTCCTTCTTTTCTGCACGATCTAAATCCCAAATCTTTTTGCATGTACTCTTCATACGTGCAAGCAGTGGAACATTCTTTGTAGATTTAGCAATGTTGTAAATTGCCCACCATCCAGAGTGATTGCGAAGAACTTGTACATCGAGTAACTCCAGTACTCCCAATTTTGAATTGGAAAAAAGAGTATATGTAGTAATGTATTCCTTTCTCTGGTTAACAGATGCTCGACTCATTCGATAACCAGTTGTATACTCATCACTACGATACCAGAAACACTCGACCTCGTCACCCTTTTGTAAAAGTACTACTAAGCGACATTGCCAGGTTGTACTCGGACCGTACTCGCGGTCAAAATCAGAGTCAATTTCATCTTCAATTTCACACACACCAATAACATTGGTTGGGTGATTCTTCGCCAAAGTTTCCTTGGCAACAATAGACACACTGTTCATGTACAATTCTTGATTATCCATGATACTAGTTCATAATATGTGTTTAATGGTATTATTATTTCAATTTTTTAATTAGTGTACCGTCAAAAACAGAAGAATTAATAAATTAATTTTTTTGTTTTTTGACAACAGTTTTTCTAAACTGTCAAAATAGAAACCAATTATCGTTAGGTAACATTGTCGGGGCCTTTTTCGAAGGCCGAACTCATAAGGCTCCACTGCCTTGATTTAGTTTATTCCATCACCTACTATTGCCGTAGCTTTAATAGTCGCCATGTTAATCCCACCCCTTGCAGGGGAACTTGCGTTCGTGATAACTATGACTTGGTCTCTCTAAAAGAAAGCCTAATAAAAGATGAGCAGAGCCCAACCAACTTTATACGTGTTCAAGGTATTCACGGTATTTTGCGTGTTTTTCTCACGGAATCTCTTTCGATGCTTGGCACCGTTCAGTGATCCTCTGAATGAATGCGCCCCAGGACCTCGCGCAATTCGGTCACACCCTCCGTTTGATATCAGATGCCCAGCGCACCCAAAGTGGTGCGTCCCTAGTTTATTTTTACATTGCTTTAACTATTGCAATTGCCACTAGACGTTGTCAATGTCCACCTCCTCGTCCTCCTCGTCCGACTCTGGGAACTCCGCCAGCCTACGCGCGCAGTATGCCGAGTGACAGTGGTAGGAGCAGACACCCGATTGTGCCCATGCACCCGTGTCGCGCCCAAGAACATGTCTGCACTCGCTACACTGCACACGGTTTGCGCAGTTAACCGAGCAGCACCACTCGTCGCCGTCAAGAACCCAGCCCTCCCGATTGTTGTCGGTCAGGTGAGAACCCCAGCACCGCTCGCACAGCTCAAGAACCTGGATAGGTCTTGGTGCAGGTGGTGGTGCGACGACGACCGGCTGAGGCGCGGCGGCAGCAGCGGCAGGCTGAGACGCGGCGGACGCCACAACGACTGGGATACCCACCTCCTCGTCCCACGTCCCGATATCCTCCTCATCGAGATTCGCTCCATTTGGAGCCGGTGGTGCCCCTGCACCTCCCGCAAAAACACCCGAGGTGTCCCCATTCTGTTGAATGGTAGATGAGTGCATAGTATTATCCATGCCAGCCATCGTACAAATCTATAATAAACCGCATATATAAACTAATTTTCAATTTTTTTGTTGATTGAAATTAATATTAGATAAAAACAAAAGAATTAATAAATTAATTTTTTTATTTTGACGGCAGTTTTTTCTAAAACTGCCAAACTAGAAACCACTTATCGTTTGGTAACATTGTCGGGGCCCTTTTCATAAAAAGTGGGCCGAACTCTTAGTCTATTTATTTGCACTGACTAGTGCATGGTGCTTTACCAGTCCTCGCCCTCGCGCCCGACGTTCACCCCCGCGACCCACATGTTTCCGGCTGCATCCACAAAGGCATCGGGGTTGACCTCAAGCACCCACGCGACATTGACCGCTTGGCGAGCACCACCTCCAGCAGCTGCACCACCGCCGTGGCCAAAAGCAAGGGGTGCCTCTGCTGCGGCGGCGCCACCGCCACCGCCACCGCCACCAGCAGCAGCAGCAGCAGCAGCAGCAGCGCCACCACCACCACCTGCAGCGGGAGCAGCCGCCATAGGAGCAGCCGCCATAGGAGCAGCCGCCATAGGAGTAGATGCTCCCACGCCAAAGCGCTCGCCAATGCGGTGGTGGCGCGCAGGGTTTGCACCGCGGACTACCAACTGCGCCATTGCCGCCAGCACCTCCGGATCCTGTGCAGCTACGGGGGGCGCGTGGTAGACGTGTGCCCAGGCGGTGCCCTTCCTGGGCGTAGGACACACGTGCGTGTACCGCGAGCCAGTAACCGGGTCCACTGGGAGCAGCGTGTCACAGTCCGCGCAGAAGTACTCGGTGCACCCGGGGCAGTGGATCTTGGGGCAGCCATCCTCCTGACCGGAATTGGTGATGCGACTGACCACCGTGTCGCAGACCGGGCAGTAGTTGTTGCCCTCCGACCGTGCAAGCGCGCGCTGGGCGGCTGTGGGGCGGTCCTTCTTCGGGCACACCATCGTCTCGCCCGTGTGCTTGGACTTGGGCTGGCAGCACAGGCCGCACGCCTCAATGCGCGCGGGGTTGGTGTCGCACCCGGGGCATGCAAAGGAGTGAAAGTGCGTTGCGGTTTGCTCGTGGAGCGCGCGGACGCAGGGCACGCAGGATGCCGCCTCCTGGAAGACGAACGGCGACTCGTTGTGGATGCACTTCTCGGTCGGGCAAGTGAACATCCGGAACGTGCGGTCCCGGCGGGCAGCCTTCGCGACTGAGGTCGTCCAGAGGTTGCGAGGCGTGTCTGGCGCGATCTTCCTGAAGAGGTCGATGCACGCAAACATGGACATGTCCACCATGTGCGGCTCCGCCACCTTGGCCTCGCAGCAGCGCACGCATGGTACGGAGAGGATGATCTCCTCCTTCAGCCCTGCAAGGAGGGGAGCGCAGCTTGGCCCTGCAAGGAGGCGCAGCTTCGTCTTGTCCGACGACATGCACTCCTTGAGCGAGCCCGCGCAGTACTGCGCTGAAGTGCAGTGAGCGGCGCGCCGGCTGGCGTGCCACTGAACCGCACACTGCGGCGGTGCCTCCTGGTCAAACATCTTGGCGGGCAGTGCCGCGATGCCAGAGGGCGTGAGCATGTCGCAGAGCTTGATGAAGTGGAGGGCGCCAGCTGGCTCATCGAGCAGCTCAGCCTGCACGCGGGCGCGCGCTTCTGTGTCCACGTGAATGCCGCGCGACTTGGTCTTGTGCGGAAAAAAGGAGAGCTGCTTGACGACGCCGCCCTTGCACTTCACTGGCTGGGTGGGTAACCCGTACAGCCCCAGGAGGGGCTGAAAGCTGGTGTCGCCCATGGCGATCTCCTTGTTTGCTGCGCTCATCAGAGCCGCAAGGTTCTCAACGTGCTTGCGAGAGTAAAGCGGGTTTGCCGTATCCTCGTTGAGCACAGCCCGCACCTTCCCAAGCGCGGTGAGAATCGGGCGCACCACCGGGTGCTCCCTCATCAAGGTCTCCCACTGCCTTGCAGTCAGGTCCTTGGCCGCCTCCATGAAGGAGGCCACGAGGGGGTAAGCCTCGTGCAAAACAGAGGATGAGATATTATCATCCTTGGTTGCCATTTCTAACAACAATAGAAAATAATGTATCTGAGATATAGAATAATTTTCAATTTTTTTATATCCTAAATATAAAAAAATTAGTGTGAATGAAATAAGAGAATTAGTGTGAATGAAATGAGAAAACAAAAGAATTAATAAATTAATTTTTTTGTTTTGGGGACAGTTTTATATAGACTGAAAACTATGCTCTCTGTAGGTAGAGAACTAGGAACTCTGGCTTATAATGCCATTCCAGACCACTTTATAGTAACAATGCAAGAAAATCCGACAGGTTGTTAACCCGTGGCCTCTCTTACATTCTCGAGTGATTTGTTCCTAATGGAGATCGATTCGATACCGACATAACATAAATCTACAGCTAACTAATAGAACTTGATCCTTGCGGATTGCTACAGATAGATCAGTAATCCGACAGGCTATTAACCTGTGGCACCTGACTTCTCTGCAACCATTCTAAATAGCTAGCCTGGGGGGGTCTTTTTCGAATAGCCTTCTGGCCTCATTCTCTACTAGTCGTATTTACCAAAAAACGAGTAGAGGGGAAACTTTTAATCTGCTGCATAACAGATCTCCTAGTCCAGGATTAGTGGTAAACCACAGAGCTCCTCGCTCACCAGCCTAATATCAGCTGGCGTACTGTTCAGTCTCTTCTTAGGAGATTGGTTCCAGGCTATCTACACAAGACTAGCGAGTTCAAAACAGTTTTGCATGTGCACACAGGATAGCTTCCCCCATTTCCACCGAATAAACGGTAGATCCGGCTTTTTCGCGTCCATAGTATCGCCATGACTTTTTCTACCATCTTCGACAATTGCTTTTGCAATGCTTTCACCCCTTCTCTTTTTCGCACATTATTTGTGCAGCTATTTAATGCCCCCTTTTTAAATCAGGGACACGCAAGCAAATGAGGGGGGTTCGGGCACACATAACAACCTACGTTGACAGTCCGTTATTTAAAGTTTTCTTCTTAGCATCCACACAGGACTAGCCAACTGTCTCTAATAGATCACATTATAAAAAAAATTTTCAATTTTTTTTATATATAATAATAAAGAAATATAGCTAAAAATAAAAGAATTAATAAATTAATTTTTTTATTTTGGGGGAACCAAATCTATTTTTAATAAAAACTCTTTGTCTTTATTAAAAATAGATACGGCCGAAACTACCCTTGCGGGGAACTTGCGTTCGTTCTATTCTTACTTACTTCATATCACCTTCATATCACCTTACAAACTATTTAAATATTATATATTTTGCTATTCTTCACCCATATAGCTCGGAGAAACTACCCTTGCGGGGAACTTGACACCACATGTCTTGTTCGTTCATGTTCTTAACACCCTTCCGAAGAAGTGCATCAAGATAGTATCATTTAGTTCTGAAAAGAACCCTATCTGACTATCCAGTAGGAGATAATTAATATATTGCGCCATTCTTCATCCATATGGCTCGGAGAAACTACCCTTACGGGGAACTTGACACCACCTGTCTCGTTCGTTCAAGCGTCTCATTATACCTATTACTCATTATATTCGGAGTATATCAATATAATGAGACGATACAGTTGTGACCCTTCTGTTAAGGAGCGTTTTAATTCGTACATGAATACTAGAATAGACCATCTAGCTTGGAAAACCAAATCTATTTTTTAATAATTACTTTGTAATTATTATATAGACTTAGCCGAAACAACCCTTACGGGGAACTTGCGTTCGTTCTGTATTTTAGTTCTAGTCGAACCATACCCTTTTAATTCGGCATGTGGAATCCTAACCTATTTCATATATAATTTATACTGAATTTGCTGTAAGGGCATTTAACAACACCCTAGAAACTTATTGGTTAGGATAATAAGCTTCTTACCTATCTAAGATAAGGTCCTTATAAGGTAAAAATTTCAATTTTTTTATTAAAATAATCGCATGATTATATTAATAAAAAAATTAGTGTGAATGAAATGAGAGCTCAATTTTTTTATTAAAATAATCGCATGATTATATTAATAAAAAAATTAGTGTGAATGAAATGAGAGCTCAATTTTTTTTAAATTTGCCATATATAATCACATGATATAATAATATTATTATTATATTATGAGAATAGTTATAATTATCTAGAACCATTAGATGCTATATTAGCAGTCATATTCTTTATCATTTCTTCTGCCATCTTTGCATTAATTTTCATTTGTTCACCTTCTGATAATTCCTCTTGATTATTATATTCTTCAGGTGCATCTGATCCATCTCCATCTTGTTCACTATCTGTGTCTATTCTAGTTTCTAATAGACCTTCAGATTCGTCAGTATCTTCAACTTCCTCATCTTTAGATTCATTACAATTTACTACATATGGTATAGGCTCAGGTTGCTTTCTTTTTTTATTTAAATCTTTTTTTTTTATTATACCAATCTTTCTTGCGAGATCATCTAAATTTAATTCATCTTCTGTATCAACTTCATTTTCTGTATCAGCATCTTCTTCTTCATTTTCTTCTTCATTCGAAGCATCTTCTTCTCCATTAGAATCCTCTTCTTCTTCATCAGAATCATTTAATAAATCAATATTTAATTTCATAAGATTTCTAATTAAAAATTTTCTATAGTTTAACTTTAATTCTAATTTCTTAGTTTTTTCTTGCTCCATTTGAAGTAAATAATAAGGATCAGTTATGTTTGACATTTTAATAAACTAAATAATATATTATTAATTTAATTGAAACATATAAAAATCTAATACTATATAAAATATATATTGTATGAAACTATTTTTTATACCAATCCTATTATCTTTTTTTACTTTTTCTAATTCTCAATTAATCGATATGAAGGTATGTACGGATATGAATTGTAATTCGGGCTGTATATCTTGGACTGCTACTAGCGGTCAATGTAATCCATGTCAAGGTGCTGCATCTAGTTGCTCAATTACAAATCCAAGCAGTATAGTAACTACATCTTCAATAACATTATATTCTGACTCTAAATGTACATCATCTAATATTATACAAGGTACTTATCAAATGCCTATTAATTTAGACCAAACTTGTCATATACTTCGTACAACTGATACGAATCAACAAATATTATCATACCGCGGAACAAATCTTTCTGCTTCTATTGGAATAATAATTGGATCAATAATTGTATTTATTATTGTCGTAATATGTATTTTAAAATGCTGTTGTAATGTACGTATATGTTGCTGTTGTTCACCAAGAAATCCAGATTCTCAGCCGTCTTCATTACAACCACAAAATGCGATAATTATAACTGATGAAAGAGCTCAAATACAACCAGTACCTGAATATGGATATTCCGTACAGCCACAACCATATACACAACCATATGCACAACCATATTCACAACAACCATATACACAACCATATACACAACCATATACACAACCATATACACAACCATATACACAACCATATACACAACCATATGCACAACCATATGCACAACCATATGCACAACCATACCCCCAATCATATCCTCAAACATATCCCCAATCATACCCTCAACAATTAGCACCCGCACCATCCGCACCATCCGCACCAGTTGGAAATTATTATAACGATCCTCAGAAAGTTGTTTAATTAAAATTTATTAATTTATATTAGCTTCTATTAGATATATATCATCAGATTGATTATTTAATAAATTACGATGATTTATTATCATGTAATTATCTACACATGCAAAAGTTCTACATATAAATACTATACTACAACATATTAATATGCCAAATATAGAAACAATCACTGTAATACCCAAAATATTATCTTCGTCCATTATTTCTTTTTTATATGATATAAATAAATATATCTTTATATAATATAAAAAAATTTAAGAACATCCAGTTAAACATGTAGATAATAAACAAATTTTACATATTGCATCTTGTATTTTTCTGTTACATTTTTTACATTCTATAATAATGCTTTTAAATCTTGTTATAGTTTCTTCAAATAGCTTTAAATTATTATTATCTATAATTAGTAAACAGTCAGTACATTTATACATTAATTTACAACGAGTACAAATTATTAACTTTCCTTTAGATTCAATTATATGAATACATTCAATAGTTTTTTTAGTTGTATACATCTTAAGTTATATATATATACAATTTTATATATATAATTTGAATAAATAAAAAGATAAAAATAAATCAGAATATCCTAACGATGTTCTACTGCACCACATGAACACTTATAGACGCTCCAACAAATCATATCACCTCCTTGCATCCCAGTAATACAACCAATGTAAACAAAATCACATGTATGACCTCCATTAAGACAGGAAGTAACTTGGATTGTTGACTCATTACTGATTCCTTGTTCCTTCAATGTCATTTGATCTACAAGATTATGTCCTTGATAGATAAGACGTTGCTCAGACTGCTTTATACCTTCCATATCTTCGATCTTTTGCTTCAGTTGAAAAACAAAAGCATTCGGATCAATGTTAATAATAATCGTCTTACCTGTAAGTGTTTTTACAAAGAGTTGTATCGACTTTGGTCGAACAACACAAGCTACTAGTTCACGTGTTGGCATTTTATGTGTTTTACTTTTAGTCAAAAGTAGAGAAAACAACGAATCAAACTTCGAATCTTGCAGTTGAACAAACGACTCATCTACAGCAAACGCACTATCAACAGTAAGCGCTTCAGTTTTCATTTCACACAGTTTCGCCAATAGAGTTGATACCGAAGCAGGCTTTGGCTGTTCCAAGAAAAACTCCCCAAATCCATTACGACCGGAAGAAGAATGAAACATGCCACCACGCAACCGCAAAATCATGTGAATAGTTGACTCAGCATGAATATTGTAGTCTTTTAGAGTACGTCCAAGTTCTAGTTGGCGACCTGCAAACACTAGGCGTTGCTGATCCTTGGGATAATCAAACTTATCTTCAATCAATTGAGCAATATCATCAACTGTCGCATTCTCATTAATATCCAAAGTTGCAGTTGATCCAGTCAACGTTTTTACAAAAATTTGAATATTCTTAGAGACCTCTTTGGGAGGATCTAGTGTAGAATTAGATTCCAGTGTAGAATCACATCCAACATAAAGAGAGGGATCTTCGCTCTCACAAACAACTGGCTTTAAGTTATTTAAGGACAGCATTATATAACTATTTTCTATGAATATTTATAAGATATGTTTTTCAATTTTTATTAATATTATTAAATATTGATGTAAATAAATAAATAAATAAATAAATAAATAAATAAATATACTAACCATTATACTCCTTATTAAAGAATTCATAAGCTGCACCAATAATCTTGAATATCTCTGCAGCTCTATCAGGATCATCAAGATTCTTATCAGGATGGTAAAGAAGTGCCATTCGCTTGTAAGCACTTTTAATAACACCAAACGCTTCGGTACGTGAAAGAGAAATAATGTCTACCACAGTTAATCCAAGAATCTGTAGGTTCATACTAAATGGATCCATTCTTGGAGCCCTTTGCCGAGGAACACGTGCTCCTCCAGATCCACGTGAATTACCTGCACCACTTGTAGCACCACCACCAGCTGCACCACCACCAGCTGCACTACCACCAGCTGCGCGAGAAGGTTCAGCTGCTTTCTTAAACTGACAGTCAACTGCTTTATGTCCTTCTCGATGACAATTAAAACACGCTGTAGACTTATGATAGCCAAAAGTATCAAACTCTTGCTGCCGTTTCCTTTTTGCTTCCCTACGCAAATTCTTTTTGTGGGTTGCAGCTTCAGCATCCCTCTTTGCTTGTTGTGCACGTATATATGTGGCATTAATCTCTTCTTCAACCTCTTGCTGTCTGAAATTTACCTTCTTGTTAGGCATCCCACCAAGCAGCCTTAAAGTAAGATGAAGAGTTGCTTCTCTCTGGATGTTATAGTCTGACAGTGTACCATCGTTAAGTTGACCACATCCATAAACAAGACGTTGCATATCAATAGGAATGCCTTCCTTGTCGTAAACCATGCGTTTGAGATCGTTGATGCTAGTTGAAGGATTGACTGACAACGTAATTGTCCTACCTGTCAAAGTCCTGAGAAAGATCTGCATACTTCCTTCGTCCATGGTCTGGACACAATTCCAATTAAATTGGCTATTCAAAAACGTACTCGACGCTTTTGCAAAAATTGATGCAATTCTATAAATACTAGAAGACATCTCTACATTCTTAGATATGTAACTAATAGATATAAAAATTCAATTTTTTGAAAAATATGGTATATCAAAAAATAAAAACAAAAGAATTAATAAATTAATTTTTTTGTTTTTTCTAGTACGGCCCTCTGTTTGCTATAAACACCTACTGAGATAAATTCAGAGAATTATATTTTCAATGCGCCCTTTTTACAGGGGAACTTTCGTTCTTAACATCTTCCATATCATAAAAGTCGCACGCCGATCAAATGCGGGGGCTTCTAATTTTAATTCTAGAAAGGGTTTCACGCCTCCCTGTGTCAACTTGCCAACGACAAATCTTCACCAAAACTTACACATCAATAGATAATTTATAGATTCATAGGTCGTTTGCATCTTTTGATCGTTTCAACAGGCGTCCCTGCTTACTCCAATCTACTCATGCTCAATCTTGAAACTATATTTTAAAGACAACTCTTCTTAATATAGTATCAGAACCAGGCTCCTTATCGCGGAACGAACGCTCTATCCTTCACGTAGAGAACATCCATAGGATGTGGTCAGATAATTCACTATCTTGCGGGTTGCCTTTTATGTACAAATGTACTGTCCGTTGCCCAGGGACACTAGTATACGATCGTCATGAAAAATAAAATTAATATATATCATGTGATCGACAACTATTTAAATTAAACTTATATATAAAATTATTTTCAATTTTTTAAAAGTAACGTAAAGTGCCGAAGTTAAGTACTTTCCTTCGAGGGAGTACTTAACTTTTGTTCAAGCACTTTAAACTAAACCAAAACGTTTCTAAAAAATAAGAAAAAACAAAATAATTAATAAATTAATTTTTTTGTTTTTCACGTGCAATCCCTCTGTTTGCTACAAATCTCTATTGAGATAAATTCCAAGAATTATACTTCTAATGAACCCTTTACAGGGGAACTTTCGTTCTTAACATTATACATATAATTCATAAAGGTTATCAGCCTCTAATGTCAATCTAGCCAACGACTAAACCTTCACTGTAATTTACACATCAATAGATAATCTGCAGATTCATGGGTTGCTCGCACTTTCTATGATTACACCGCGTCCGGTTTCACCATTTACTTATGCCAAATCGTAACATTATCAGAACCAAAGTCTGACAATATCACGAACCGCTCATTATAACCCGTGCAGTAGGGGGGCCTTTTAGTACCTGTTACAGTACCGTCCATTACCCATGGACTAAAAATTAATTCCATTTGGAATTAGAGTTCATACTTAATGAACCAATTGTATTACTATAACAAATATATCAAATAAATTTCAATTTTTTTATAATATAATATAAAAATATAAAAAAAAAATTAGTGTGAGTGAAATGAGAGAATAAAAAAAATAAAAATTAATAAATTAATTTTTGTTTTTTTCGATACGCCCCTCTGTTTGCTCCTACTCTTAACTGATAAAAATTCCGAGAATTATGTTTCCGTAGAACCCCTTGCGGGGGAACTCGATAATAGCATCACTGCCACGATCTTGTTCTTAACTACGTCTACCATGCTGTTCCTTAAAGCGGTTCAGTCCATGCTTAATTCATAGATGGTTTCACCCATCTAATGATGAAATCCGGCCAACGACCAGAAATCACCACCAAAACTCATACGTCAGTCAACAGTCTTAGATTCATGGGTCGTTTGTATTGTCTATGTTTCCGCAGTTGCCTGCTTTTGTGTTATCATAGAAATACCCTATCTGACTTCGCTAGCCAGAACCGAGCTCCTTATCGCGGAACGAACGCTCTATCCTTCACATAGAGACTACCAATGGGTAGTGGTCAGGTAATTCACTACCTTGTGGGCTGCCTTTAGCGAGATGATCGCGGTTTAATGTCCGTTGCCCAGGGACACAAGTATTCGACGATTTTTAATATTCGTGATTACCATCATATTGATGGCTCAAAAGACTTAAGTAAAGCTTATATATAAAATAAATTTCAATTTTTTTTCAGTTTCTTTCTAGACATTTGAATTTAGTAAAGGTTGAGTAATTTCTACATTATGATTCGGTTCTATTAGAAAATAATATATTATTCTAAATATTATTACTATAAGAATTAATATTAGAATACCATATAATATATCATCTGAATCTGACATTTATTAATTAATTATATACTTTTAAATAATATAATTAAATTATAATTCAATTTTATTTTTTATAAGTTATTATAATAATGTCTATTATTTTATATATTAGAAATGAAAGAAATATAAACGAACATAGAACACCACTTATTCCACGACATGTTAAAGATCTAATAAATAATGGCTTTATTATTTATATCCAATCATCTGTACATCGTATTTATACAGATCTAGAATATACACTAGTTGGGGCAACTATAACTAATAAATGCTGGCATGATAGTTTATTTAATAATGCACTAATTATAGGTTTAAAAGATTTTATTAATTTGCATAAACTTTCATACCATACACATATATATTTTTCACATTGTTATAAAAATCAATTATATTCTGAAAGAATATTAGATGCATTTGCAAAATCTAATTCCTGTATTTATGACTTTGAATATTTCTTAAATAAAGATAATAAAAGAATAATTGCATTTGGATATTATGCCGGATTAGTTGGATGTGTATTAGGATTAAATCAATATTATAATAAAATAAATAATAAATCAAATATTAATAATTTGTTACCATGGAATAGTTATAAAGAAATGATCAATACTATACAATTAAAAATAGATAATAAACTAAAGATTTGTATAATTGGTTCGACTGGCAGATGCGGATTAGGTGTACAATATATTTTAAAAGAATTAAATTTACCATTTGATATAATAAATAAAGATGATCTAATTAATGAAGATATATTAAGAAAATATGATTTAATTTATAATTGTATTTTACTGGATGAAAAATATAATAAGATCTGGTTTGATAAAAATACAAATTTTAATAAGTCAATAATAATTGTTGATATTAGTTGTGATTATTCAAAGGTAAATAATCCAATTTTATTATATAATAATGCAACTAACTGGATAGAACCAGTATATAATTACAATAAATTTGCTGATATTATTGCAATAGATAACTTACCATCATTATTGCCTAAAGAAAGTTCAGATTCATTTTCATATACTTTTTTTAACTTATTATTAGAATATGCAGAAGATCCTAATAATTATTGGATAAATAATCGAAACGTATTTCTAACAAAGATAAATAAATATTAAAATTTAGTTTTTAAAATCGTGTTTATTTTTAATAATCATGCTTATTTTATATATTTATTAATATATAAAATGACAGTTACTTATAGTTTTGAAACAAGCACAATGACAAACAAAAATGGTGAGAAGAAAAGAGAATCTAAGTCAATTGTTGACGGTGACCAAGGCGTAATGATCAAATTTTTAAAGAAAGATGATAAAAATTTTAAAAGAGTTAAGGCTTCAGAAAGAGATGGTAAAATTACAGTTACTACAAAGATTGGTGAAGAAGAACATGTTGAAGAATTAGATGAAAAGGAATTCTTAAAAATGGCAAAAGCTGATAAAGATTTAGACTTTGTAATTGATTACATGAAAAATAGACAAAGAGGTGGTGGCGTAAGACGCCGTAGAGTTGTTAAGAAGACTAGTAAAAAAATGAGCAAAAAAATGAGCAAAAAGAAATCTGCATGGTAAAGAGTATTTAAGATAACTTAGTGGGTAGTAAGTCTAGCATCTGAATAATATATCTAAGACGAATCAATGCTTTATTTGAGTTTTCAGAATATCCATTCATTTCTTTAATTGTATATTCTGCACTGTCTCTAAATGCAACTTTCATTTCATGTTTATATAATTGTAATACATCTGATGCAAAATTAGGAGATGTTAATGGAATTGTTATCCAATCATAGTCTTTAAATTTAAAGTCAATTGCATCACCTGACCAATCAATTTGTAGTTGACAAATTTGTTCTCCATTATCTACTAAAAAGGTGCTTGATGCATACGAGCCTTTAGTAATTCTATATTCCGTCATTATTTATATTTTATATTATAGTATAATATTAATTTGATTATTCAATTTTTCCTTAGGTGGATTTTTTTCTAAGATAAATTTATTTATAAATTCATATAATTTCATATTAGACTTAGATATTTTATTATTATAATAGTTATCAGTATACCAATCACGTGTTTTATATTCATTTTTATTAACTTTATTTAACACATAATTAACTTTTTCAATAATATCTTCCTCATTATTAAAAAAACAACCTGTATTTTCATTTATATATTTCCATCCTCCTACTATTTGTTGATTTACAATAATTGGTACCCCTTTCATTAAACTTTCAGTAATTACCCTTGGTGAAGCATCAGATATATTTGGTAGAAATAATATTTTTGATTTTTCAATATGATCTAAAAATTCATAATATGGTAGAGTTTTCTTTAATATTATGTTTGGATGTTCTTCTGACGTATCATCCATATTTTCTCTTCCAACTATTAATATTTTTAAGTCTCTCTTTACCATTTCTTTAAAACATTTCTTTGCTAACTCCCAGTTTTTATGATATTTATGAAATGGACTTGTCGAACCTGAACTATAAATAATATCATATTCCTTATTTATATTTTTTATAGTAATATTATTAATAAATACTGTATCAGACTCACTATAAAATAATTTAGGAATATCTAGTAAAAAATTAGGTTCTTTAGTACAATATAACCACCCATCTATTCTTGATAAAATTTCATGCATATACTTTTCTTTTGATGCGGACGCACGACTATCATATTTTGATTCTATCTCTGTATGTAGTGGATAAATACCATATGATGAAATTCCTAAAATTTTATAATTATTTTTTTTTAATTCTTCAAAATCTTTACGTTGACCTTCGTACAATGGTGCAGATATTGCAACAACTTTAATATCTCTTCCTAATTCATCAACAATTCTTTGAAATGGAAATCCATAAAAATCTTTATTCCATGCATTTATTTTATAAATATTTTTTTTTTCTTCATTCGAATTTACTTTTTTTTGATATGATTTAAAATATGTCTGTTTAAATATTAAGAAATCAATATTTTGCTCCATTAATAATTATTAATTTTATTTTTCTAAATAAAAATTGATATGTTTATATTATATATAAAAGACTATTATTTTATTATATATATAAAATATAAAAGAAATAGATGCAAAAATCAATTAACTTACATAAGTATTTTTCAATGGAAAATATATTTAAGATAAACGATACACCACTATTGGAATATTTATCAAATGTATGCAATTTAAAATATATCATAGAATTGCAATTTATTAAAAGAGATGATATAACAAATAATTATAATAATATATTTGAATTTATAGATAAATCTAAAGATGATGTAAAATTATTAATTTCATTGGAACAATTAAAAGAAGAATATGATAATTCATTTAAAAATTTATTTGACAAAGTAATTAATTATGACCAATGTCATGGATGCTAAATTAGTTAATAATCCAATATTTATTTATATATAGATAATTATAAATGACAAATACTAATATTGATGTATTAAAGAATTTTGACAAGGATAAACCTAAATCTATTATAAAGAATACACAAAATACACAAAATACACAAAATATAGAAAAAATAAATCATAAAATTATATTAGAAGTCATAAACGAACTTAAAGAAAAACAAACATATAGTCTATCATCAAATATACATTCAAATGTAAACTATAATCATGTTTTAATCAATAAAAATATAGTAAATACCATAAATTGTACATATGGTATTAAAGGAGGATTTTGTAAATGTTGTGGTAATTTTACAGAATATAGTCTACGTCGCAGACGCTTTTACTAAATACATATCACATATTTCATCATTTACTTCAATTTGTTTATTAAAAGAAAAATCTTTTAAAGATTCATCAATCAATTCAATATCTACTCGCGTTGTTTTATAAATATATTCCATATGTTTATCAACAATTTCACTATATTTATTATTTTTCATAAGTAGTCTAAGTTTATCATAAACATGAAACCCTCCAATCTTACGAAGTCTTTGAAATGTAGTTGCAATATTTTTAGCAATATATAATTCCATTGTATTAGCATCCATATCAATATTTAATTTGATCTTAAGTTTGTTAACATTATCTTCTTTTACCTTATACGAGCATGTAGAAGTTTCACCATCAGGAATTATCTGATAAACGGTAATAAAGTCATTTACAATAATATTTTCAACCCAATACAATCTACTTCCAAAATATACATGTGCAAGTTCAGATTGTTCAACAGTCGTCATAAATTTTTCAAAATTACTTCTTTTATCACGTAATTGTTTTCCAGCAGCTTTCATATTAATTTCATACTTATATTCATATGTTGTAGCTTCCCATTTTTTATATTCAACCTCTAGAATATTACCTTCAGTTAAAATATACATTTCAACTTTCTTAAGAATATTTAAGCTATTATCATCTCCATAAATCTGAATATTCTTTAGTGGCTTCTTAAGTTGCAAATTATTCTCGGTTCTAATTAGATGAATCATATTAATTACATTTAGCATATTAGAAATCATATCAATATCATCATCGTTTGTACGATTATATTGTTCAATTAATACATCAGAAATAAGCGAAAGATGGACCGAGTCAACAATTGAATTATTCTTTAAAGCTAGATGCATCTTTTCACAAAAAAATGGTAGAATTGGACTTAAATAAACACTAAGAATGCTTAATACTTTTCGTAGTGTACTTAGAGCAGACAGACATTTCATACCATCTTTATCATCTTCATCTTTACCTTTTAGAATATCACGGTTTAGACGAATATAATTATTATTCAAATTATCAATATACTTAATTAGCATATCAGAAATTGGATTAATTTTATAATCGTCAAGTGATTGTGATACTTGAGTTACAAAATCATAGGTCTTCTTTAGAATCCATTTATCAAAAGGAAGAGTTGATTCTACTTCGACAAATTGTGAAGATTTACGAAATAAAGTATAATATTCTTCATAAAAGGCCAAGCTATTAGTTAGTGGAATAATTACTGTTTGTAATACCTCCTTAACTTCATTTTCCTTAAATCGTAGTTCTGATGCCATTGATGCACCTGACATAATTAGGTAATATCTAAGGGCATCTGCACCATATGTATTAACAATTTCAAGTGGATCTGGATAATTCTTAAGACGTTTACTCATCTTCTTACCATCTGATGCAAGTACAAGTCCATTTACGATTACATTCTTAAATGGTGCCTTATCTTCAAGGACAGTGCTAATTACAAGTAAGGTGTAAAACCAACCACGTGTTTGATCAAGACCTTCGGCAATAAAATCTGCTGGATATCCAACAGTTGGTGAAGCAAATGGTACACTTCCAGATTCAAACCAACAATCAAGTACTGTTTCCTCACGACGATAATCTTTACCATTTCTATTAATTACAAGTTGATCAATATGATGTCTATGTAGATCATTTACTGGAAATCCAACGAGTTCTTCAAGATGTTCTTTAGATTTAATGACAATTATATCACCGTCATCTGATTTCCATACTGGAATTGGAGTTCCCCAATAACGATTACGAGAAATACACCAATCTCGTGTATTTTCTAACCAACTATTGAAACGCCCAGATCCAACATTTTCTGGTACCCATTTGATAGTCCGATTGAGTTCAATCATACGTTCTTTAATACTTTCTACATTTAGAAACCAACATTTAACTGCCTTATAGATAAGAGGAGTATCAGATCGCCAACAGAATGGATAACTATGATTATAATCAAAAACTACAAAAGCTTTTTGATCAGTCTGTAAATTCTTAAGAACTGAATTTGTTATCTTTTTAATATCCATTCCAGTAAATTCATCACAATTTTGACCAATACCTCCATCATCAATATGACAATATAGAGATCCAAGTTCTTTAGTAATCAGATTATATTTGAGTGATACACGATAATCATCTTCACCGAATGCAGGTGCAATATGTACAACACCAGTACCAGAATCATCTGTAACATAATCATCTTCAATTACTTTATAGATAGATTGATTGTGAAAATTATAAAGTGGTTCATATTCAAGGCCAACGAGATCGACACCCGAAAGTTCTGATACTAGTTCTAAATCTGCCTTAAGTTTCTCTTTAAGAAATTCAATACGTGATTTACAAATATAATAAAATTCATTTTCATATTTAATAAGACAATATGTCAAATTTTTATTAACACATAGAGCATAGTGTGCAGGTAGAGTCCATGGAGTTGTCGTCCAACTGAGAATATATGTGTTTGAATTTACTGGATTTACTGGATTTGTTTGGTTTTTTACTTTAAATTTAACAATGATAGTTCTATCTGATACCATTTGATAATTACTAGTTGCTTCAAAATTAGATAGAGGAGTTGTACATCCAATTGAATATGGCATAATCTTTACACCTTCATAAATAAGTCCCTTTTCATAAATTCTTGCAAATACATTCCATACTTTACTCATAAATTCTACATCCATTGTTTTATAATCATTCTTAAAATCAATCCATCGTCCAAGACGATCCATGGTTGTTTCCCATTCTCCTGAATAAGTCATTACAATCTTACGACATTCTTCATTATAATTACCAATTCCAAATGCCTTCACTTGATCCTTGGTTTTGATTCCAAGTTTCTTTTCAATTTCAAATTCAATTGGAAGACCATGTGTATCCCAACCAGCACGACGCGGAACATAGTTACCTTTTAGTGTTTGATATCTTCCAATAACATCCTTGATAGAACCTGCCAAAATATGACCATAATGTGGTGTACCAGTCGCAAATGGCGGGCCATCATAAAAAATAAATGGTTTATTCCCTTTATTTTGGTCAATAGATTTTTGAAAGATCTGTTGATCGATCCAAAATTTTACAATTTCTTCTTCATTTTCTTTAATAGAGTAATTACGACCTTTAAATTCAGTCATTTTATATAATATGAATCATGATAATCTTATAAAATGGAATCTTCAATTTTTTAATATAAATATAAATTTATATTTTTATTATATATAAATGAAACCAGTAGCATATTGTATTAATCTAGATAAAAAACCAGATAACATTGAAAGAATTTATAAAGATTGGTCAAAATATTTAGATATTAAAAGAATACCTGCAATGACAGGTGTGCGATCAAATTATTTAAAAGCAGGTCAAGTTGGATGTCGTTTAAGTCATTTAAAATTATTTAATGATTTTTTAAATTTAGATGCTCCATATTTTATAGTTATGGAAGACGATGTTTATCAAACATCTAATTTCACTGACTCAATATGGAATGAAATCTTAACATTTATAAATACTAAAGACGATAGCATCAAATGGGATTTTATAACCTTAGATCCTTTTATTTGTTATGAAAATGATAAAAATAATTTTACTAAATATTCAGATATATTCTTAAAAATAGATTGTTTTAGAAGTATGGGAATGATAATTTATAATGGTAATTTCTTTAAAAATAACTTATTAAAATTAAAAGTATTAGAAGCATCCAGTATAAAACCAATAGATATATTATTAACTTTTGATACAGAATTTATTAAACTTACGCCTACAAAACTATTAGTTCGTCAATATACAGATAAGGGATCATCAACTTCGGGACAAAATACTACATCAGATTATAATGCACATTGGGATAAAACTGAAAAGGTGTTAAACGAATTTAATAGTAAAAATTAATATATTGTTAGAATTTCATATTTTATAAATTATAGTTATATTATATGACTACAAATTTTGTTTTTTCATCAGTTGGCGATAATACTAATTTTGATACATTGTGGATTGATTCTAATATGGAATATGATATATATATTATATATTATGGAGATAATGATGAAATCTTTAATAAATATAAAGAAAAGGTAAAATATATAGATAGAAGAAAAGGTAGTAAATTTCAAAATTTTAAATATTTTTACGATACACAAATAGATATCATAAATAAATATAAACAATTTTTTATCTTAGACGATGATATAATAATAAGTGTTAATGATATTAATAATATGTTTAAAATATCAATTAAATATAACTTAGATATTTGTCAACCATCTTTTTTATCAACCGGAAAAATATCATGGGACATAACAACACATAAAAAAGATATGTTACTTACATATACAAATTTTGTAGAAGTAAATACACCATTATTTAATAGAAATGCATTAGATAATTTAATGAAAGTATTAGATAATAGTTTAATTGGTTGGGGAATAGACTATTTATCTATATGGGTAAATGGTGTTAATAAAGATAAATCTTATGCAATTATTCATAAAATTACTTGTATAAATCCCAGGGATATAGATAAAAAAAGTAAGAAATCCGAATTAGGATTAATCCAAAATTGTCATTCACGTCAACAAATATGGTCAAATTATGCAAAAAAAATAAATTGTCCAGCAGACTTTGAAAAAATTGAATATTCCAATATAAAATTAAGTAAATAAATTAAATTAATAACTTAAAAATTCTTCATAATATAATTAACAGTTTTATCAATTGATTCTACTATTTTAACATTGGTTGATACTTTTAATGGAAGTCGAACGTAGTCACTACTAATTAGACTCATTTTATGTAGAATCATTTTTAATGGTATTGGATTTGATGTTATGAAACAAGTATTACAAATATTATGAATTGTACTATAATTAATTCGTGCATTTACATATTCTTCCTTAATAAGTTGATTGTAAATACTTACTAAAGTAGATGGAACAATATTAGATGCTACACTAATTAATCCTTTACATCCAACTGACATTGCTGGAATGAATAGATTATCATCTCCACACATTACCGATATATGTGTACGATTGACTGTATCCTGAATTTGACTAATGTTTCCAGATGCTTCTTTAATACCTATAATATTTTGACAATCTTTTAGAATATTAACAAGTGTATCTACTTCTAGATTTACACCAGTTCTTCCAGGGACATTATATAATACAAATTTTGCATCTGAATTATTATTTGCAAGATATTTAAAATGTGCTTCTAACCCTTCTTGATTGGGTTTATTATAATATGGAACTGTAAGCATAATATAATCACAATGATGTTTAACTTGGTTAATCATTTCATTAATCTCAGCAGTATTATTTCCAGATACACCAACCATAATATATACTTGATTCCAATATTTTTCAGTCAATTGTTTAACTTGTTCGATTTGTTCATCATTTGATAGAGTACTTACTTCACTTGTTGTTCCTAATAGAACAATACCAGTTACATCAGCTTTTATTTGTCTTTCGATTAATTGGCTCA
>Ga0114978_10000749_pt1 | contig 27253 bp, 23 predicted proteins | sample S_140212_EF_Meta_FD_87027 | JGI IMG/M metagenome (GOLD analysis project Ga0114978, IMG submission 87027) | Freshwater microbial communities from Lake Simoncouche, Canada to study carbon cycling - S_140212_EF_MetaG | ecosystem: Environmental > Aquatic > Freshwater > Lake | place: Lake...
CGCAGGCGAGGATCAGCGCGCCGTCGCTGGTCGTGAATGTCTGATAGGGCACAATGTTGGGATGCGCGTTGCCGAGCGGGCGCGGCGATTCGCCGGTCGCGAAGTAGTTCATCGCCTGATTGGCGAGGAAAGCGACGCACGAATCGAGCAGCGCCACGTCTATCCACTGGCCTTTGCCGGTCACCGCACGGTTAGCGATTGCCGCACAGATGGCGATGGACGCGTACATGCCGGTCGTCAGATCGATAATGGGCACGCCGACACGCTGCGGCCCGCCGCCCGGCAGGTCGTCGCGCTCGCCGGTGATGCTCATCAGCCCGCCCATGCCCTGCGCCATGAAGTCATAGCCGGGACGGTCCTTGTCAGGACCGGTCTGGCCAAAGCCCGTCACCGAGCAATAGATGATGCCGGGGTTGAACGCCTTGATGTCTTCGTAGCCGAGGCCGTAGCGCGCGAGATCGCCGACCTTGTAATTTTCGATCAGCACATCGCAATCTTTTGCGAGCTCGCGCACGAGCTGCTGGCCTTCAGGTTTGGAAATATTGATGGTGATCGATTTCTTGCCGCGGTTCGCCGCGCAAAAATAGGCCGATTCTTTTGTAACATTTCCCGCCTCATCTTTGAGAAACGGCGGCGCATAGGCGCGCGAGTCGTCGCCTTTGAGCGGGCGCTCGACTTTGATGACTTCGGCGCCGAGGTCGGCGAGGTTCTGCGCCGCCCACGGTGCGGCGAGCACGCGCGAGAGGTCGAGCACTTTGATATGGGATAACGGTCCTGACATGCGATTCACCTTTTAAGAAATTCGGCCGCAAAGGCGCGAAGGCGCCATGGAACCAAAATAATCGGAATAGTTGCGCGTTTTCGTCGATTCAATGATGCGCGGCTCTTCATAAGCAATTGCAAACCTTCGCGGCTTCTTTGCGCCTTCGCGCCTTTGCGGCAATAGCCCTTAACGACCTGTGAATTTCGGCTTTTTCTTGTTGATAAAAGCATCGATGCCATTGCGATAGTCGTCGGTCTTGAGGTAATCGAAATTCGCGTCGATTTCCGCGCCGGTCAGCGGCCGTGCGCTAATAGTCAGGCGGCGAATGAATTGCTTGTGCCAACGCGCGACCAGCGGTGCGCCGTCCGCGATGCGGCGTGCGGTCGCGTAAGCCTCGCGCTCGACCTCGGCATCGGGCACGACGCGCGTAAGGAGCCCTTTGGCGAACGCCTCTTCCGCACTCCATACGCGGCCTTCGAGCAGGATTTCTGCCGCGACCGCGCGCCCGGCGAGCGGAAGCAAGCCGGCGAGCTCGTCGTAAGCAATCGCAAATCCCAGCCGGTTGATGGGCACGCCGAAGCGGCCCGACGTTGCGGCAATCCGCAGATCGCAGTTGCACGCGATTTCAAGTCCGCCGCCGACGCACGGCCCCTGGATCATAGCCACCGTCGGATGCCGGCATTCGCCGACCGCTCTCAACACGCCATATACGTATTCATGGTGATAGGTCTTGGCCTGCGCGAGTGTGGCGCGTTCGGCCACGAATTCGTCGATGTCGGCGCCGGCGGCAAATGCTTCATTGCCTGCGCCGCGCAGCACGATGCAGCGCAACGCGTCGTCGGCCGACAACTCGCCGAGCACGCGCGCAAGGTCGCGCCACATCGCGATGGTCAGCGCGTTGAGCTTGCCAGGATTATTGAGCGCGACGGTGGCGATATCGCCGTCGCGCGTGACGTCTATGGTTGGCAAAGGCGTGTCCGAAATGCGTATTTTACGGGTTCGCGTCGCGCTCAGGCTAGCGCAGGTAATTGAGCACTGTCAGCGCGGCCGCGCCGACGCAGACTGCCACGAACAAATTGCGGCGCAGTATGTAGTAAGCGACGAGACCGAGTGCGCATGCGAGCAGCCGGTGCCAGGTCAGGCTGGTGGCGAGCAATCCGCTCGGCAGCACGATGATGCGCATCACGAGCCCGGCAATCATCGAGTACGTCACGCAGGTCACCCATATGAACAAATCGCTGTTGACCGAGACGCGCTCCGACAGCAGCACGCCGAGGCCGCGCCAGAAATAAGTGCCCAGTGCGCACACTGTCAGCAATAGCCAGACTTCAGGCATGTTTGCGCTCCAGCATTTTGTGGATCGCGAAAGCGAGGGTGCCGCCGGCAAACCCGGCGATAAGCACACTCCATTGCGGCGTCACCAGGTAAAGCAGCGGCCCGGCGAGCCCGCCGCAGGCCAGCGCGATTGCCACCATCCGGGTGCGTATTTCGACGATCAAAAACACGACGAAATAAACGGGCGCCAGGAACACCATGCCGATCTGCAATACCGCCGGAATCGACTCCGCAATGTAGAAACCGATTGCGCCAGCGCACACGCCGATCGAAATGAAACCAACCGCCAAACCATACAAAAATGCAATCCGCTCCTCCGGTGGCATCTCCGGGCCGCGGCGCATGCAGATGATCCACGAACTCATGGCGACGCATTGCGCCGCAGCGTAATAAACCCATGGCCGGTTGCCGCGATGCCGGATGACCGGCATCAGCGTCACCGTCATCGGCAGAAAGCGCGCATTGGTCAGCATCACGGCGAGCAGGATGGCGATCATAGGCGCACCGAGCTGCCACATGTCGATCATCACGAGCTGTCCCGGCAGCGCCCATATGGTGATCGTCGAAGCGATGACTATCCACACCGGGATACCGCTGGCGAAGGCGAGCGCACCAAAACCCAGATAAGTTGCGCCGAGTACCGCGCCCGGCACGCCGAGAGCTTCGCGCACGCCGGCGCGGAAGGCTGCGGTTAGCATCCGCTACTGGTGCGCGAACATTTTCTTGCCGGCAACCGGCAGCTTTGCCATCAGGATGTCGCCGGACAATGACTCCGTGATGTAAAGCGTCTTCAGGTCGGGGCCGCCGAACGCGATATTCGCGAGGTGATGGTGCTTGTGATCTTCCGAGTAAACCAGATGGGTAGGCAGCATGTTGCTGTCGAAGCGCCAGATACCGACCCCGAGCTGGCAGACGAGGATGCCGTTTTCGGAATCCATCTCGACGCCGTCGGGCCCGCCGACGCCGCCGGACAACTGCACCGCGACGCCGGTCTTGGAAATCGTGCCGTCGGCCATTAGCGGCAGCCGCCAGATCTGCTGCGCGCGGGTAACACCGACGTAGACATGCTTGTCGGTGGTCGACAGCGTAATGCCGTTCGGACTCGGCACGTTGTCGCACAGGCGGTCGAGTCTGCCCTTGGTGTCGAGACGGTAGACGCGGCCGGTCGGATCGGCGATACCGGTCTGCCCCTGGTCGGTGAAGTAAAGGTCGCCATTGGCAGCGAAGTGCAGGTCGTTCAATCCCTTGAAGCCTTCGCTGAACGCCGTGCGCAGCACCGTTTCGAGCTTGCCGGTTTTCGGATCGAGCACCAGCAGGCCTTCCTTGTAATCGCAGATGAAGATGCGGCCGTCCTTGTGGATCTTGAGGCCGTTCGGCCAGCCGTCGTACTGCGTGACCAGCTCCCACTCTTTTTTCGGCGTGATGCGGAAGATGCGCCCGAAAGGAATGTCGACGAACCACAGGTTGCCGTCGCGATCGAACGACGGGCCTTCGAGAAAACATTCGACTTCGGCGTTCTGGCGGTTGGGGTCCGACCACGACGAACGCGACTTCTTGCGAAACTTGGCCGGCATCGACATGAAGACTTCGGTCTTGATCAATTGCAAAGGCTGGAATGGGTTGAACATATTGCTTCCTCGAGAATTAGACTTCGCTGCAAAAGCGTGAGGCCGTAAGGTAGCGGAGAACGCCGGGATTGCCAACCGCAGCCCGGCGTGGCGGTTGACATCGCGAGGCCTTGAGGGTTACGGTGCGCTGGTGCGGCCAAAGCGTGGCGTTAATTGCACGCGCTGCCCCGCTACCCCTCGAGGAGAAATCATGCAACGTTTATTGCCCGCCGCATTGCTCACCATCGGCCTGAGTTTCATTGCGATCGCAAGCTACGCGCAGGATTTTCCGGTGCGCGGAATCAACCTCATCGTGCCGAACCCGCCGGGCGGCATGAACCAGATACACGCGCAGCCGCTGGGTGCGGTGATCGAAAAGCTCTACAAGCAGCCGGCGCCGGTGCTCAACAAGCCGGGCGCCACCGCCGCGGCCGGCACGGCGTTCGTCGCCAACCAGGCGCCCGACGGTTACAACCTGCTGGTGACGACGCCCAACCTCTATCTCGCGACCGAGAAAGACAAACTGTTCGGCATCCAGTCGCCTTACACGCTGGAGCAGATCGTGCCTGTTGCGCTCTTGAGCGCCGATCCGCTGGCTTTCTGCGTGCAGACCGAAAACCCCATCAAATCGATCAAGGAACTGGTTGCCGCCGCCAAGGCGAAACAGGGCGCGATGTCTTTCTCGTCGTCCGGACCGTACGGCATCACCCACGTGCCGGCGGCGATGTTCATGGATGCAGCCGGTATCAAGATGCGCCACGTGCCGACCACTGGCGGCGGGCCGGCAGTGATCCAGCTTCTGGGCGGCCACGTGGACATGCATGACGGCGGGCTTGCCGCGGTGTTCCCGCACATCAAGTCGGGCAAGCTGCGCCCGTTGGGGCTCAGCGACGTGAAACGCTCGGCCGCGCTGCCCGACGTGCCGACAATGAAAGAAGCCGGCTACGACGTTGAAGCGTATTTGTGGGTGGGCCTTTTCACTACCCACGGCGTGCCGGAACCCATCATGACAAAATTGCGCGATGTCATTCGCAAGTCGGTTGCGGATCCGATGTTTCACGACGCGATGGCGAAATCGCAGGTCGTGATCGACTATCGCGATGCGCCGGACTTCAAAAAGTTTTTCGATGCCGACTACAAGCGCCTGGCGGGCGCGGTCAAGGCTATCGGGCGCAGCGAAGACACCAAGTAATATAGGCCAGGATTCTGACGTGGACAGCCTGACGACGCCTTCCCGCAATATCGTTACCGCGGCCGCAGGCATGGCAATCAAGCGCATCGAGCCGATTGCCATCAGCCTGCCAATGACGCGGCCGATGAAAATGGCCGGGGTGCTGATCACGGCCGCCGACAACGTTCTGGTCAGGGTCGAACTCGAAAGCGGTCACGCCGGCTGGGGCGAAGCCGCCTCGGCGCATGCGATGACCGGTGAAACGGTCGAGAGCATGATGGCGGCGATCCGCCACATGGCGCCATCGCTGGCGAACATGGACGGCGCCGACATCGCCGCGGTCAGCCGGCGCATGGGCCAGCTGATGTACTACAATCAGTCGGCGAAATCGGCGGTCGAAATGGCCTTGCACGATGCGTTGGGCAAAGCGGCCGGCAAACCGGTGTTCGAATTGCTCGGCGGCAAAAACCGCTCGCGGGTGCCGGTGCTCTGGTTGCTCGGCACCGGCAGCATAGACGGCGATATCGCTGAGGCGCGCGCCAAACACGCAGCGGGATTCGTCGCGTTCAAAGTCAAAGTCGGGATCGGCGCGGCGCTAGATGATGCGATGCGCACGCGCCGCGTGTGCGAGGCCCTCGGCACAGGACTGCTGATTTCGGCCGATGCAAACCAGGGTTATAGCGTCGAGCAGGCGCTTGCATATGTAAAAGCGGTCGATGGTGCAGGACTCGATTTTTTCGAACAGCCCATTGCCGGCGGCGATATCGACGGCATGGCAAAAATCGCGGCCGCAACCAATATTCCCATCGCCTTCGATGAAGGGCTGCACGGTATCGAAGACCTCGAGCAGCACCATCGACGCAAGGCCGCGCGCGGCTGCAGCCTCAAGACCATCAAACTCGGCGGTCTGCGCGGCGTGATGGCGGCCGGTGTGCTGTGCCAGCAGCTCGAGATGAAAGTGAATCTCGCCTGCAAGGTCGCCGAATCCGGCATCGCAGCGGCGGCGCTGATGCATCTCGCCGCGGCCGTCCCCGCCGTCGATTGGGGCGTCAGCATTTCAAACCAGTACCTCGCCGACGACATCGTGCGCGCGACCATCAAGGTCGTTGACGGTCACGCCGAAGTTCCAGCGGGCGCTGGGCTGGGCGTTGACGTGGATGAAGCGAAGGTGCGCAAATACACGCGCACCGTATAAACAATAACTGCGCCGCAAAGTCGCAATGGCGCAAAGATAACGCAAAGAAAAACGTTGCCGCTTTATATTGTCTTTTCTTGGCGCCTTTGCGCCTTTGCGGCGCCCTTAACTGAGCATTTCCGCAAATTCACTGAAATCCGCGACGATCAAATCCGGCTGATACGGCCACTTGCCGAACGGCCGCTTGCGGCGGTCGATGAACGCCGTGCGCATGCCTGCCGCCTTCGCGCCTATGCAGTCGAACGCGTGGTTGGCGACAAACAATATCTGCTCCGGCGCTAAACCCACGATTTCCGCCGCCTTCGTGTAGGTGGCCCGGTGCGGCTTGAACGCCTTGGCGGTCGCCACCGAAATGATGTGATCGAACGCGATACCGTGGTACGGCCGCGCGGCTTCCAGCATGTCGGGGTCGCCGTTGGACAGCACTGCCAGCTTGTAATGCTTGTGCAGAACCGCCATGCCGGCGGGCACGTCCGGAAAACATTTCAGCTTTTCAATTTGCGCTACGAGATAACTGACTTCTTCGTCGGTGTGCGCGATGCCCGCGCGTTCCAGCGTGTAATCGACGGAAATTTCGCCGATGCGGCGATAGGTAATGTGCTCGCGCTCAAGCAGCGCGTCTATCATCGAGTTCTCGAAATGCGTGCGTCGCCACCACGTGACGAACGCGTCCGGCCGGCCGCTCCAGCCTTTGCTTTTGAGAAAAGGCGTCGCCACTTCGATCAATCCACCCTGCATGTCGACGACTGTGCCGTACTGGTCGAACATCAGGAGCTTGGTGTTGCTGCGTAATTCTTCGATGGTTGTCATCAGATCAAATCTTTATTTTTGGATCCAGCCAGTCACGCAGGCTGTCACCGAACAGGTTAAATGCGAATACCGCGAGACTGATCGCGAGGCCTGGGAAGATGATCATCCACGGCGCCTGCTGGTAAAAGTCCGCCGCGGCGCCCGACAACATGAGGCCCCATGACGCAGTCGGTTCGGTCACACCCAGCCCGAGGAACGACAGCGACGCCTCCGACAGGATCGCCTGCGCGACATATGCGGTCAGCATGATGAGATAAGGAGCGACCACGTTCGGCACCATGTGACGGAAAATGATGCGCGTATTGGTAAAACCCGCTGCGCGCGCCGCATCGATATAAGGCAGTTCGCGGATCGCCAGCGCGGATGCGCGCACCACGCGGCCGACGCGCGGCACCATCGGAATGCTGATGGCGATGATGAGATTGACGTCAACGCCGAACACCAGGTTCTGGCCCAGCATGGCGACCACGGTGAGCGCCAGCACGATGATGGGAAACGACAGCAGGATGTCCATCGCGCCCTGGATAATCATGTCTATCTTGCCGCCGAAGTACGCCGACACCACACCGATTACGGCACCCGCGGTGGAGCCGACAAAAGACGCCAGGAAGCCGACGGCGAGTGCCGTACGCGCACCGTAGATGACGCGCGTCATCACGTCGCGGCCAAACGAGTCCGTGCCCATCCAGTGCTGCCACGATGGCGCCGCGAGCATGCTTTCGTAATCGACCGCCAGTGGATCGTGCGGCGTAACCCAAGGCGCAAAAATAGCCGCGAGCGCCATGATGACGATGGAGACGAGGCCGGCCGCACCCAGCGGCTGGTGCAGAATGAACTGCACGACCGGATGGCGGCGCGCGGGCAGCTTGTAAGTAAGAACAGCGGTGACAGCGGACATGTCAGCGGTAGCGGATGCGCGGATCGAACACTGCGTACAACATGTCGATGATGAAATTCACCAGCACGAACACGACAGACACCAGCAGCACCAGCGCTTGCAACAATGTGTAGTCGCCGCGCGAAATCGCCTGCACGAACAATTTGCCGATGCCGTTGAGGTTGAACACCTGCTCGGTCACCACCAGGCCGCCGATCAGGAATGCGAACTCGAGGCCGATCACGGTGATCACCGGCAGCAGCGCGTTGCGCAGCGCATGGCGCGAAATCACCAGCCGCTCATATACACCTTTGGCGCGCGCGGTGCGGATGTAATCTTCCTGCAGCACTTCGAGAATGCTTGAGCGCATCATGCGCGTCGATACTGCCGAGTAACGATAACCGACTGCAAGCGCCGGCCAGATGAGCTGCAGCAGGTTGGCTTTCGGGTCCTGCATGAACGGCGTGAATGTGAGCGGCGGTATCCACGAGAACATCGTCAAGAGGCCGAGGATGATAATCATGCCCAGCCAGAACGACGGCACCGCGAGCCCGGCAATCGAGAACACGCGGATGGTGTGGTCTATCCAGGTGTCCTTGAATACGGCGGACAGCGTGCCCAACGGCAGCGCCAATGCGACCGCCAATATGGTGGCGAGTATCGCGACTTCGAGCGACAACTCGAGCCGGATCGCAATCTCATGCAGGACGGGCTTGCCGGTCCAGATCGAATAGCCGAAATCGCCGGTGAGCGCGCTGCCCAGCCACTTCACGAACTGGATATAAATCGGCTGGTCGAGGCCGAGCCGCGCGCGCTCTTCTTCGATGACCTGCTTGGATACGTTCGCACCATCCATCATCATCTGCACCGGATCGCCCGGCATCAGGCGCAGCATGAAGAATACGAGGATCGCAACGCCCAAGAGCGTCGGGATCATCAGCAGCGCGCGATTGATCAGGTAACGAAGCATGATTTGAGTGAGGCGTTAGGCGGGAGGACGAAACGCTTTTCGCGCCTCTCGCCTCTCGTCTCTCGTCTCTCGTCTTGCGGCTGCTACTGCAGCCACACGTCGGCGAGATCCTGCCCGACATAATGCGACGGCGTGATGTGCCAGCCCTTGAGTTTCTGGTTGAGCACGATGATGCGGTGCCACCAGATGGTCGGGATCGTGTATGACTGCTCCAGCGCGCGCTTCTCGAACTCGCGCAGCAGCGCGATGCGCTTCTTCTTGTCGAGCTCGCCCGATTGCTTGTCGTAGAGGTCGTCGAGCACGCGGTCGGTCTGCCCGGCATAGTTGATCGCCGATTTGTCATGCGACAAAAACTTCTGCAATTGCAGGTTAGGCTCGTCCATGTAGTCGCAGTTGAAGTCTAGCGCGGCATCGAATGTCGCATTGTCTTTTTGCTGCGCGGCGAGATAGAGCTTGGTTTCGAGCTGTTCGTGCTTGACGTTGACGCCGAGCTGGCGCCACTGATCGATCAGGAATACGCCCACCGGCGTGTACGGCATCGCCACGTTGCGGTTGGTCAGCGTGAAGGTAAGGTTGGACTGGCCGGCATCAGCCAGCAGCTTCTTTGCCTCGGCGCGCGACGCGTTGATGTCTTTCGCGAAGCCCGGCAGTTTCAGCAATTCGGCCTCCGGCGTGGCCAGATCGTAACCCGGGCGCAGCAGGCCGCCGACGTGGCGCACCAGCGCGATTTTCTGCAGCGCCTGCGCACCGCCCCAGCGGTCGATGCCGAGCGACAGCGCTTTTCTGACACGCTGGTCGTCGAACGGTTTTTTGCGGGTATTGAACGTCACCACGAGACTGCATACCCACGGCGACTCCTGCACCACCGCCTTGTCGCCCAGCGTTTTGACGATACGATCGCGGTCGGCGGGCGAATGGCCGCGAAACTCGGCCATGATTTCACCTGCCGAAAGCGCATTGACCATGGGCGCGCCGGCGATGAACAAAGCCAGGAAACCATTCAGATAAGGTTTACCTTTCTCGAAATAACCATCGAAGCGGCGCCCGCTCCAGTGCGAACCGGCAACGTGCTCGACGAACGTGAACGGCCCGGTGCCCATGATGTTGCGCGCAGGCCAGTTCGGATCGATTTTGAGTTTCGCCGCGCTGTAAATGCAGTCCCACGGGCTGGCGAAATTGGACAACATGGAAGCGTTGGGCTTCTTCAGCCTGAACACCACGGTCAGCGGATCGGGCGTGTCGATCGTAGTAATGTCGGAGTAGCCTTCTTCGCGCAGCGACAGCACGCCTTTTGGCGGCTTGCGGATGCGGTCGTAGGTCGCCTTGATGTCTTCCGAGGAAAGTATTGAGTCGTCGTGGAACTTCACGCCTTTTTTCAATTTGAACGTGTAAGTGAGGCCGTCTTTCGCGACCGTCCACGACTCTGCGACGTCGCCGACTATTTTCGGATACTGCACGGTATCGAATTTGAGCAGCGTGGAGTAATGCGGCCTTACCGGATGGATGAACGCAAACGAAGACTGCGCGTGACAATCGTAGTTGGGCGGTTCGGCGCCGACCGCGAACTTGAGCAAGCCGCCGGACACCGGTGTTTCCGCCGCCGCGCACGTGAGCGCGAACAAGGCCGCCGCGCAGCCCATCAGCAAACGTATCGTCTTCATCTAGTTTCTCCTCCAGCGTATTTAAATACTACAATTTGATGCACGCGGCAAAATGGCCGGGTTTTGTTTCGCGCAGCTCCGGCACCGCGGCCTTGCATTCCTCGCTCGCGAGCGGACATCGTGTATGAAAAACGCAGCCGCGCGGCGGATTCAGCGGGCTCGGCACTTCGCCGGAAAGCACGTGATACTCGCGCTTTGCTTCGAGCGCCGGGTCGGGAATCGGCACCGCATCGAGCAGCGCCTTAGTGTAGGGATGCAGGGGGTCGCTGTAAAGCGCGTCGCGGTCGGCGATTTCCATCACCTTGCCGAGATACATCACGATCACGCGATCGGAAATATGGCGCACCACCGCCAGATCGTGCGCGATGAACAAATACGTGAGTTTGAACTCACGCTGCAGGTCTTCCAGCAGATTCATGATCTGCGCCTGGATCGAAACGTCGAGCGCCGACACCGGCTCGTCGCACACGATGACGGACGGCTGCATGGCCAGCGCGCGCGCGATGCCCACGCGCTGGCGCTGACCGCCTGACAGCTCGTGCGGATAGCGCTCGGCCATATAGTCGTAGAGTCCGACTTGCGTGAGGAGTTCCGCCACCTTGCGGTCGGCGGCCTTGCGGTCGGGCTGCAGGCGGTAAACCAGCATGGGCTCCGCGATGATCTGGCCTATGGTCATGCGCGGATTGAGCGAGCTGTACGGGTCCTGGAATATCACCTGCACCTGGCGGCGGTAGAGCTTCAGCTGTTCGCCGTCCGCTCGCGTCACGTCCGCGCCGTCGAAGATTATCTGCCCCGACGTCGGGTTTTCGAGCCGCAGCAGCGTGCGGCCGACCGTGGTTTTGCCACAGCCGGATTCGCCGACCAGGCCCACTGTTTCGCCGCGCCGGATTTCGAACGACAAGCCATCGACCGCGCGCACTTCAGATTTCGTGGTCTTCAAAAGCTGCATGCCCGCGCCTACGGCAAAGTACGTACGCAAATCGCGCACTCTTAACAGCGGTTCGCCGTCAGCAATAAGTTTGGGAGCCGGCGGCTGCGGGTTCGCACTTTGCAGGCCGAGGCCAACCGCGCCGACTTTTGCCATTTCCGCGCCGCGCACGCACGCCGTCCAGTGCGCGGACTCGACCTCGAGCAACGGTGGCGCGGCGGTAGTACAGGCCAAAAGCTGCGCGGGGCAGCGTTGTGCGAAACGGCAACCGACCGGCGGATCGAGCAGATTCGGCGGCATGCCGTCGATGGTTTCAAGCTTGCGCCCGCGCGGCTGATCGAGCCGCGGCACCGAGCGCAACAGCCCCGCCGTATACGGATGCAAAGGTTTGCGGAAAATTTCGCGCGCCGCGCCCTGCTCGGCGATGCGCGCGGAATACATGACGTTGACGCGGTCGGCGTAACGCGCCACCACGCCGAGATTGTGCGTGATGATGACGAGTGCTATCCCCAGTTCGCGCGACAGGTCCTTCATCAGTTTCAGGATCTGCGCCTGTATGGTCACGTCGAGCGCGGTGGTCGGTTCGTCGGCGATCAGCAGTTTCGGATTGCACGAGAGCCCGATCGCTATCATCACGCGCTGGCGCATGCCGCCCGAAAACTGGTGCGGATACTGGTCGAGCCGGCGATCCGGATCGGGAATGCCGACCATCTTCAGCAGATCGAGCGCGCGGGCGCGTGCCGCCGTCTCGTCCATGTTGAGATGGATCATCAGCGGTTCCATGATCTGGAACCCGATGGTCAGCACCGGGTTCAGCGACGTCATCGGCTCCTGGAAGATCATCGCGATATCGCGGCCGCGAATCTCGCGCATTTCGTCTTCAGTAAGCTTGAGAAGATCGCGCCCCTGGAACAAGACGCGGCCGCCGACGATGCGGCCTGCCGGCTTGGCCAGCAGCCGCATGATGGCGAGTGACGAAACGGATTTGCCGCAGCCGGATTCGCCAACGAGGGCGACGACTTCGCCGGCTTTGACCTTATAGGAGATACCTTCGACTGCGCGCACCACGCCGCGCGTGGTCACGAAGTGGACGTGCAGATCCTCGACCTCCAGCAGCCATGGGTTGGCGGCAGGACTCGCGTCGGCTCCTCCGGGGGATTGCAGCACTGCGCTCATGGGCGCGGCCTTCTTCAGGGCAAAGTTTTCGCAGGCTATTGACTACCTGCGGGGCTGTCAAGCGCTTGGGTCAAGAAAAGCGCCTCTCACCTCTCGCCTTTCGCCTCACTTCTCTCGCCTCACGCGAGTGCCCGTTCCAGCACGCGCGCAACGTGCAGTGCGTCGCGTTGCGCGCCGTCATGGATTTGGTGGCGGCAGCTCGTCCCGTCGGCGACGATCAGCGTGTCGGCGGCAGCCGCGCGGACTTTAGGCAACAGGCTCGCCTCGGCCATTTTCATCGATACATCATAGTGCCCGGCTTCATAGCCAAAACTGCCCGCCATGCCGCAGCAACTCGATTCGATGACCTCCACTTCCAGCCCCGGCACAAGCTTCAGCGCCTTTTGCACCGACGGCATCACGTCGAACGCTTTTTGGTGACAATGGCCATGTACCAGCGCTTTTTTCTGCGGCAACGCCTTGAGGTCGAGTTTGAGCCGTCCAGCGTCCTGTTCGCGCGCGAGAAACTCCTCGAACAGCATCGCGTTCAGCGCAAGGGCGGCGCTGTCCGCGCCCGGCAGCATGGAGACGAATTCATCGCGCAGGCCCAAGAGGCACGCCGGCTCGAGCCCGACCACCGGCACGCCGCGTTCAATGAACGGCTTTAACGCCGCTATCATGCGCTGTGCTTCGACCTTCGCTTCATCGACGAGACCGGCCGCCAGGAAGGTGCGCCCGCAACACAGCGGACGCGCGTTGTCGATGGCGCGCGGCAAGTGCACGACGTAACCCGCCGCGCGCAACACGGCGAGCGCTGCGCGCGCATTGTCAGGCTCGAAATAATTATTGAACGTGTCGATCAGCAGCACAACTTCGCCATTGATATTGCCGCCGCCGACTGCCGAGCCCGGGCGTGCCGCGAAGGTGTCACCGCGCCATTGCGGCAGCGAACGCCGGGCGCTCAATCCCAGCAGTTTTTCCGACAGCAGCGCCAGCCCCGGCACCGCGTCGCGCAAATTGGCGAGCCACGCGAAGCGCGCCGCCCACGGCGCGTAACGCGGCAGATAGGCGATCAGGCGGTCCCTGAACCGCAAACCATGGCGCTTGCGGTAATGGTGCAGGAACTCGATTTTCATCTTGGCCATGTCGACGCCGGTCGGGCATTCGCGCTTGCAGCCCTTGCACGACACGCAGAGGTCCATCGTGTCGTACATCTCCTGCGAGACGAACGCGTCTTCCCCGGCGTTAACGGGGAGCTGTCCCGACAACGCAAGTCGCAGCGTGTTGGCGCGGCCGCGCGTGAGGTGCTGCTCGTCACCGGTGGCGCGGAACGACGGACACATGGTGCCCGCATCGAATTTGCGGCAATGACCGTTGTTGTTGCACATCTCGACGGCCTTGTCGAAGCCGCCCCACTCTGACCAGTCGAGTACCGTGGCGAGTTTCTGCGCCGCATAGCCCGGCTTGAAACGAAACAGCGAGCGGTCGTCCATTTTCGACGGGCGCACGATCTTGCCCGGGTTCATCATGCCCTTGGGATCGAAGATCTCCTTGATTTCCTCGAACGCATGCGTAATGCGCGGGCCGAACATCGGCGCAATCCACTCCGAGCGCACCAGGCCGTCGCCGTGCTCGCCGGAATACGCGCCTTTGTATTCGCGCACCATCTGCGCCGCCTCTTCGGCAATCGCGCGCATTTTGTGCGCGCCGTCTTCGCGCATGTTGAGGATAGGCCGCACGTGCAGGCAACCGACCGACGCATGCGCGTACCAGGTGCCGCGAGTGCCGTGCTTTTCGAACACCTGCGTGAGCCGGTCCGTGTACTCGGCGAGATGTTCGAGCGGCACCGCGCAGTCTTCGATGAACGACACCGGTTTGCCGTCACCTTTCATCGACATCATGATGTTGAGGCCGGCTTTGCGCACTTCCCAGAAATCGCGCTGCAATGCAGGCTCGGTAATTTCCACCACGCCGCCAGGCAAACCCAACTCGCCCATCAGTTCGACCAGTTGTTTCAGCTTTGCTATCTGCTCGTCCTTGTCTTCGCCCGCAAATTCGACCAGCAGAATCGCGTCGGGATCGCCTTGCACGCAGCGATCGACGATAGGACGGAAAGCCGGATTCGCGCGTGCAAGACCTATCATCGTGCGATCGACGAGTTCGACCGCCACCGGCTTTAACTTGACGATATGCTGGGGCGCTTCCATCGCGCGGTAAAACGTCGGGAAGTGGCAGATGCCGAGCGTCTTGTGGCTGGGCAGCGGCGACAGATTCAGATGCAGGCGTTTCGAATAGGCGAGCGTGCCTTCGGAGCCGACCAGCAGATGCGCCATGTTGTGGCCGGCGCCGTTGACCGTATCGAGGTTGTAACCGCCGACGCGCCGCAATACTTTGGGGAAGCGATGTTCGATCTCTTCCGCCTCGCGCGCGGCGATGGCGCGGATTTTTTTGACCAGGTCCAAGTACCCCTGCGGCGCATTGAGGTTCGCCAGCTCGCCCGGTACATCGCCGAAATTGAATTCCGCACCGTCGGGAAGCACGGCGTCGATTGCGCGCACGTTGTGCACCATGTTGCCGTAGCGTATCGAGCGCGAGCCGCAGCTGTTGTTGCCGGCCATGCCGCCGATGGTCGCCTGCGCGCTGGTCGATACATCCACCGGATACCACAGGCCGTGCGGTTTCAGCCACGCGTTCAACTGGTCGAGCACGACACCGGGCTGCACGCATACCGTCGCCGCGGCGCGGTCAAAAGCGAGGATCTGATTGAGATGCCGGCTGCTGTCGATGATGAGTGCGGCGCCCACGGTCTGGCCGCATTGCGAAGTGCCGCCGCCACGCGGCAGCACCGCGACGCTTTCTTCACGCGCAATCTGCAAAGCGATCTCGGCGTCGGCTTCGGTTTTCGGGATGACGACGCCGATCGGCTCGATCTGGTAAATCGACGCATCGGTCGAATAGCGTCCGCGCGAGTAAGCGTCGAACAGCACCTCGCCCTCGATTTCGCGCTTGAGCCGAACAGCGAGCGGACTCGCTTCGGCGCGCGGATGCAGCTTGATGGTGGATGTCTTCATGGGAACAGCAATTATTCGCGGGTTGACGCCCCTGCGCAACTTAACTAATCTGCCTGCCTGTCCAATTGTCCTGGACTTTTCCAGCGAGACCGCCATGACTGCAATCAACGGACGCCATTTCCTGCAAATTCCCGGCCCGACCAATGTGCCGGACCGCGTGCTGCGCGCCATCGACAACGCGACCATCGACCATCGCGGCCCCACGTTTCAGAAACTCGGCCAGGAAGTGCTCGCCGGCATGAAGCAGGTCTTCAAAACCAAATCGCCGGTTGTCATATTCCCGTCGTCGGGCACCGGCGCATGGGAAGCGGCTCTCGTGAATACCTTGTCGGCCGGCGATACGGTGCTGATGTGCGAAACCGGTCACTTCGCCACACTGTGGCACACCATGGCGACCAAGCTCGGCCTCAAACCCGAATTCATCGACGGCGACTGGCGCCATGGCGCCGATCCTGCCGCCATCGAAGCGCGACTCGCAGCGGACAAGCAGCATGCGATCAAAGCCGTGTGCGTCGTGCATAACGAAACCTCGACCGGCGTCACTTCGCGCATCGGCGAAGTGCGCAAGGCAATCGACCGCGCGAAACATCCGGCGCTCTTTCTCGTCGACACCATTTCGTCGCTCGGGTCGATCGACTATCGCCACGACGAATGGGGCGTCGACGTCACTGTCGCTGGTTCGCAAAAAGGCCTGATGCTGCCGCCCGGACTGTCGTTCAACGCGGTCAGCGACAAGGCGCTCGCCGCAGCTAAAACTTCCAAGCTGCCGAAATCGTTCTGGAGCTGGGAAGACATGCTGGGACCCAACAAGACGGGGTTTTTCCCCTACACGCCGGCGACCAATCTGCTCTACGGTCTGCGCGAAGCGCTCAGCATGTTATTGGAAGACGGTCTCGACAATGTGTTCCAGCGCCACGACCGCCACGCCGAAGCGACGCGCCGCGCAGTACGCGCCTGGGGACTCGAAATTCTCTGCCTGAACCCGGCGGAGTATTCGAGCGCGCTCACCGCCGTCCTGCTGCCCGAGGGCCGCAATGAAGTTGAGTTCCGCAAAATCGTGCTCGACAATTTCAACATGTCGCTGGGCAGCGGGCTCGGCAAGGTCGCGGGCAAGGTGTTCCGCATCGGGCATCTCGGTGACTTCAACGACCTGATGCTCGCGGGCACGCTGGCCGGCGTCGAAATGGGGCTGGAACTCGCCAACGTGCCGCACAAAAAAGGCGGCATTGCGACGGCGCTGGATTATCTGGTGTTGACCAAGGCGCCGGGCGCCAAGCAACCGGCAGCCAAACTCAGCGTCGCCTGAGCAGCAGCACCCGGCGGCGCGGCGACATTGCGCCGGCGCCGACCGGCATGAAATAAAGCGTACGTCTGGAGGCGACACTATGCATCGCAAAGCCTGGACCGGCATTCTTGTCGCGCTCGCCGTTGCGGTATGCGCACCGGCGGCCGCGCAGAATTACCCCAACAAGCCGATCCGCTTTGTCGTGCCATTCGCGCCTGGTGGCGGTACCGATATAGTCGCGCGCGTGCTGGCGCAGCGGCTGAACGAAACGCTCGGGCAGCCGGTCGTCGTCGACAATCGCGGCGGCGCCGGCAGCACGCTCGGCTCCGACATCGTATGCAAGGCGCCGGCTGACGGTTACACCATGTTGCTGGGCAATATCAGCCTCGCTTTCAATGCCTGGCTGTACAAATCCCTGCCCTATATTGCCGTGCGGGATCTCGCGGCGGTGTCCATGGTGGCAGTGCAGCCCAATATCGTTGTGGTTCATCCGTCGGTGCCCGGCAAATCGCTCAAGGAGTTCACCGACTACACGCGCGTGAATCCGGGCAAATTGTCATACGCGTCTGCCGGCGCCGGTTCCGGCACCCACCTGGCCGGCGAGATGCTGAAAGACCGCCTCAAGATCGACATGGTGCATATACCTTACAAAGGCACCGGCCCCGCAATCACCGATCTCATCGGCGGCCAGGTGCAGGTGATGATCTCGACTTTCGCCTCGGCGCTGCCGCATGTACGTAGCGGCCGCCTGCGCGCACTGGGCGTGACCAGCGCCAAGCGTTCGCCGGCAACGCCCGACGTGCCAACGCTTATTGAAGCCGGCGTGCCCGATTATGACTACAGCACCTGGTACGCGCTCTTCATGCCGGCCCGTACCCCGCGCCCCGTGATCGACAAAATGAACCAGGCCACGCGCCAGGTGCTGGCGACCGACGATATGAAACAGAAATTCGACGCGCAGGGCGTGGATGCGTGGTCGAGTACCGCGGCCGAACTCGGTGCGTACCTGCGTACGGAAACCGGGAAATGGGGCAAGGTGGTGCGCGCGGCGGGAATTCCGCAACTGTAAAGTGCGCGCTGCCTGACGGCACGCCATCGTGTGGTAGAGTTTCAGGACTAAATAATGGAATACGCGGCGCCTGCGCGCGGCGATTTTCCGGTTAGAACAAATTGGCGAGGAGCAAAAATTGGGACTGCGCGAACGCATCGGCGTCGATCTGGGCCGCCGCATCAGGCTCGAGGAAGGCATCGAGTGGGCGGCGAAAAACCATGTGCGCTATGTCGATATCCAGCTCGATACCGCGGACAACGCAGTTACCGCGTTCGACGACAAACGCGCCGATGCCGTGCGCAAGCTCGCGGCTAAACACGGCGTCACCCTTGGCCTGCATACCCTGTCGGCGGTCAACGTCGCGGAATATTCGCCGTATGTAGGCGAAGCGGTCGATGCCTATCTCAAAAGCTACATCGATATCTATCCCAAGCTCGGCGCAAAGTGGATCGTGGTGCACGCCGGCTATCATTTCACTTCCGACGTTGAAATGCGCATGGAAGCCGGCTGCGCGCGCCTGCAGCGCATGGTCGACTACGCGGAGAAAAAAGGCGCGGTCCTGTACCTCGAAAATCTGAACAACGAGCCGGCCGACGCCGAAGTGCATTACCTCGCGCACACTGTCGCCGAATGGCAGTATTACTTCGACCGCATCAAGTCGCCCAATTTCCGCATGTCATTCACCGCGAACCACGCGCACCTCGTGCCGGATGGCATCGACGGATTCATCGACGCCATCGATTTTTCGCGCGTCGGCGAAGTGCGCCTTGCCGACTGCAAGCGGCTCGGCAAGGAAGAGCATCTGAACCCGGGCGAAGGCAATCTCGACTTCGGAAATATGTTCAAACGCATCGAAGCCAAAGGCTTCAAGGGTCATTATACGAACGCGTTCGGCACGCTCGAAGATATGCTGGCCGGCCGCGAATACGAACTCAAAAAAGCACACGAAGCCGGCGTCGCTGTTTAGTATTCGACGCGACCGGCCAGCGAGGAGAAGCATGAAGTTGTCGTTGTTTACGGCCGCCATTTGTTGCGCAAATTGCGCTTTTGTCCACGCGCAAACCGCCACCGGCTTTCCGTCCAAACCTATCCGCCTGATCGTGCCGCAGGGCGCCGGCGGGCAGAACGACATCCAGGCGCGCCTGATCGCGCAAAAAATTTCCGACGCGTTCGGCCAGCCCGTGGTGGTCGACAATCGCCCGGGCGCGGCGGGCGCCATTGGCTTCGAGATCTCGGTGAAAGCGCCGGCCGACGGCTATACGCTGCTGCTCGGTTCTATCAGCACGCTTGCCGTGCTGCCGTCGATGCCGAACAAACCGAAATACGACGTGCTGAAAGATTTCGCGCCGGTCACTTTGATTTCGACTTCACCTTATGTGCTCGTCGTCCACCCGTCGGTGCAGGCGCAGTCGGTAAAAGAACTTGTCACTCTCGCCAAGGCGCGGCCCGGCGCGCTCACCTACGCCTCCAGCGGCACCGGTAGCGGCCTGCATCTCGCCACCGAGCTTTTCAAATCGAAAGCCGGAATCGACATGGTGCACGTGCCGTACAAGGGTTCGGGGCCGGCTACCATCGAACTCGTCGCCGGACAGGTGCTTGTGATGTTCAACAATATTCTGCCGGCGATGCCGCAAATTAAAAGCGGGCGGCTGCGCGCGCTCGCGGTAACAACCGCCAAGCGCTCGGCCGCGATGCCTGAGTTGCCTACCATCGCTGAATCCGGCTATGCCGGATTCGAGGCCAGCTCGTGGCAGGGCATCGTGACCATCGCCGGCACGCCGCAGCCGGTGATGCGGCGGTTGCATGCCGAAATCGTCAAAGCGCTGCAATCGCCCGAAGCGAAAAGCCAGATCGGCGGCCAAGGCAGCGAAATCGTCGCCAACACACCGCAGGAATTTACCGGCTTCATCCAGCAAGAGCTCGACAAATGGTCGAAAGTTATCAAGACAGCCGCGGTGCGCGCCGATTGAGGTCTGCCGCTATTTGCGTTTTACCAAGGAGGAACACATGAAAATCGCTTCTGCCTGCCTGCTCGCTGTCATTTCGACGCTGATGACCGCGGGCGCATTGGCGCAGCAATTCCCGACCAAACCCATACGCCTGCTGGTCGGGTTCGCGCCGGGCGGGGGCACCGATATCGTCGGCCGCGTGATCGGCCAGAAGCTGTCGGAATGGTGGGGCCAGCAGGTCGTGGTCGAGAACCGCGCCGGCGCGACCGGCACCATCGCCGCCGATTTCGTCTCGAAAGCCGCGCCCGACGGCTACACGCTGCTCATGGGACACGTCAATTCCAATGCGATCGCGCCCACGCTATTCAAAAAACTGCCATATGACGCGGTGAAAGATTTCGCGTCCGTCACCTACATCGGCTATGTGCCCAACGTGCTGACCGTGCATCCGTCGCTGCCGGTGAAGTCGGTAAAAGACCTGGTCGCACTCGCCAAAACGCGGCCGGGCGAGTTGACCTGCGCATCTTCAGGCACGGGCAGCACCCAGCACCTGGCGCTCGAACTGTTCATGACTTTGACGGGCGTCAAAATCATCCACGTGCCGTACAAAGGCAGCGGCCAGGCCATCGTCGATCTGGTTGCAGGACAGGTGCAGATGAATTTCGACACCATGCCGCCCGTCATCGATCACATCAAATCGAACCGGCTGCGTGCGCTCGCTGTCACCACGCCCAAACGCGCGTCGCAGCTGCCCGACATTCCGACGCTCGACGAGACCGGGCTCAAAGGCTTCGAGATGACCAACTGGTACGGGATAGTCGCGCCGGCCGGCGTACCGCGCGATATCATCAACAAGATGAGCGCCGACATCAACAAGGCCCTCCAGGACCCCGGCGTACGCAAACGCCTGGTTGACGTCGGCACGGAAATCGGCGGCGGCACGCCGGAATCGTTCGACAATTTCATCAAAACCGAAATCGCGAAATACACCAAGCTGGTCAAAGCCGCCAACGTGCAGCTTGACTAGGTCCCGTGCAACCGGCCGTCTGGAGGAGAACCCATGAAAACCCGCTCACATCTCTTACTCGCGCTGGGTCTGCTGTGCGCCACGGGCGGCGCCGCGCTCGGCCAGAGTTACCCAACCAAACCGATCCGCATGATGATCGGCTTTCCGCCCGGCGGCGGCACCGACATCATCGGCCGCATCGTCGCGCAAAAACTCAGTGAAGCGCTCGGCCAGCAGATCATCGTCGACAACCGCGGTGGCGCCAGCGGCCAGCTTGCGGCGGAACTCCTGACGCGGGCCGCGCCCGACGGTTACACCATCATGATGGCGCACATCGCGGCGGTCTCCATCCTGCCGTCGCTGGTCAGCAAGCTGCCATACGACGCACAAAAAGATTTTGCCCCGGTATCGCTTTCCGCCATCGGCCCCAACCTGCTGGTGGTGCATCCTTCGGTGCCGGTCAGAACGGTCAAGGAACTCATCGCACTGGCGAAAGCGCGGCCGGGCCAACTGCAGTACGCGTCTCCCGGCGCCGGCACCGTGCAGCATCTCGCCGGCGAGTTGTTCAAGCTACAGGCCAAAGTCGACATGCTGCACGTGCCGTACAAGGGCAGCGGGCAATCGATCGTCGATCTCATCGGCGGCCACGTCCATCTCGATTTCGATGCGGTGCCGCCGGTCATCAATCACGTGCGCCAGGGCAAATTGCGCGCGCTGGCCGTCACTTCGGCAAAGCGTTTTTCGCTGCTGCCCGACATGCCGACCGTCGAGGAATCCGGCGTGCCGGGTTTCGACATGAGCACCTGGTGGGGCATAGTCGCACCCGCGGCGGTGAGCAAAGACATCATCAACAGGCTGCATACCGAGATGGTGAAAGCGATCCGGCAACCCGATGCGAAAGAGAAAATTTCGGGCGTGGGCGCGGACATCGTCGGCAATACGCCGGAAGAGTTCGCCGCGTTCATTCGCACCGAAACCGAAAAATACGCGCGCATCGTCAAAGCCGCCAACATCAAGATCGATTAGCGGACCTTCATGTCACCGGTGCTGATCACGCGCGATGGCGCGATTGCCACAGTCGCGCTGAATAACCCGGCGAAACTCAACGCGCTGAACAAGCCGATGTGGGAGGCCTTGGGCGCGGCGATGCGCGAGTTGTCCGCCGACGATGCGCTGCGCTGCGTCGTGCTGCGCGGTGCAGGCGACAAGGCGTTTGCGGCCGGCGCCGACATTTCCGAGTTTGCGACCACGCGCGCCGACGCGGTGCAGGCGAAAGAGTACGGCGAACTCATCCACCAAACGATGCAGGCGGTCGCGCGCTGCCGCCATCCGGTCATCGCCATGATCAAGGGCGCGTGCGTCGGCGGCGGCCTTGAAATCGCGGCGATGTGCGATATGCGCATCTGCGGCGAATCCAGCCGCTTCGGGGTGCCGATCAAGAACCTCGGGCTCACCATGGGCTACGGCGAATTGCAGGGCGTGCTGGCGCTGGTCGGCCGCGCAGTGGCCCTCGAAATTCTGCTCGAAGGCCGCGTGTTCGACGCGGCGGAAGCGCTGCAAAAACGGCTCGTCAACCGCGTCGTCGCGGATGCCGACGTTGAGAGCGAAGCTTACGCCCTCGCTGCACGCATCGCCGCCGGAGCGCCGCTGGTCGCGCGCTGGCACAAACAATTCATCGAGCGGCTGACTGTCATGCCGCAGGTTCCGCCGTCTGAGTGGGATGAGGGATACGCGTGCTTCGACACGGCAGACTACCGTGCGGGAGTCGCCGCATTTCTCGCCAAGCACAAGCCGGAATTCGAAGGACGTTGATGCGATTGATAGTCCTGCTGGCGATGTTCGTCGCCGCGTCACTTGTGCAGGCGCAACCCGATTACGCCCGTGAAAAGCGCTGGGCCGAAGAAATCACACCTACTCTGGTGGTGGGCGACGCCGTCTATCTGGCGCAAAAATCCGGGCACAAATTTCTCGCCATCTACACCGACGTGAAACCGGCGCGCGCCGCCGTGATCGTCGTGCACGGGCTTGGCGTGCATCCGGACTGGGCGCTGATCGGCGCTTTGCGCAGCGGCCTTGCGGACCACCAGTACGCGACGCTGTCAGTGCAGATGCCGGTGCTCGCCGCCGGCGCGCTGGGCGAGGAATACCCCGCGTTGTTTCCCGACGCGGCCGAGCGGCTGCAAGCCGCCGTCGCTTTTCTCAAGGCCAAAGGCCATCGCAAGATCGCACTGGCCGCGCACAGCATGGGCGCGCGCATGAGCAACTTCTTTCTGACTGGTACGCCAGATAACGGCATCGACGCCTGGGTTGCCATCGGCATCAGCAGCGGGGACTTCACGGATGCAGGAAAACTGCGCATGCCGATACTCGACATTTACGGCGAGCTCGATTTTCCGCAGGTGCGACAGAAGGCCCCTGAACGCGAGACCGTGTTGAAAACGCTCAAAGGCTCGGCGCAAATCGAAGTCGCGGGCGCCGACCATTACTTCGCGGGCAGCGAGCGCGAACTCGTCACGCGGGTGCAGCAGTTCCTCGACAACCGGCGGCGCTAGGCACTGACACTGTTGGTCGGCATCCTGTTCCTGAAGGAAACCGGGAACCACAAGGTGCGCGTCAACTTGTAGCCGCACCGTTGTTGCATCAATCAGGCCGCTGCCCGGCCCCTCGGGCAGCAGTTTTTCCGCGTGCGGAGCCACGTTGATGCACCCCATCGCGCACTCTGGAAGCCACCACCCGGCCCGCGCAAGACAATGAAATGTCACAGCATCTTGTTTTTATTATGTTTTCTCTTCAAGTTGCATATCCAAACGGCATAAAACCGCTCGGCCTTTACCTTCGGAAAAGTAAGAATTCCGTAAGGATTTCATTAGGGTTTTCCCGCATACTGTAATGGCGTAAAAAAATAATTAAGTCGATACGTTGCAGTTCCGGCGGCAGCAATCGCTTCCGCCGTCAACTTCAAGGAGGAGCTTCATGGAGTTAACCGCCAAGCACCAGGATTACTGGCACAGAAACCTGGTCGTCACCGCAGTACTGCTGTCTATCTGGTTCATCACAACATTCGTCGTCGCCTGGTATTCGCGCGAACTTAACGCGATCAGCTTTATCGGGTTTCCACTGGGCTTCTACATGAACGCGCAGGGGTCACTCATTATTTATGTGGCGCTGATCTGGTATTACCAGCACTACATGAACAAGCTGGATATTGAATACGGCGTGGAAGAAGGAGAAGACGAATGAGCGAATCCGTGATGGGGCACAAGGCATTCAAAGCCCAACTCCAAAAATATTACAGCTTCTACACCGGCGGCTTCATCCTCTTCCTGCTCGCTCTCGCGGTGGCAGAACAGATGGGAATGACGCGCCAGTGGATAGGTTACTGCTTCCTGTTTGCCACGATCGGCCTCTACGCCGGCATCGGCATCATGACGCGCACCACCGTCGCGGCGGAATACTACGTCGCGGGGCGGCGCGTGCCGGCGTTCTTCAACGGCATGGCGACGGGCGCAGACTGGATGAGCGCGGCATCGTTCATCGGCATGGCGGGCACGCTGTACCTGTCCGGCTTCGACGGCCTCGCGTTCGTCACCGGCTGGACCGGTGGTTACGTGCTGGTGGCGTTGTTCCTCGCTCCCTATCTCAGGAAGTTCGGCCAGTTCACGATTCCCGATTTTCTCGGCGAACGCTACGGCGGCAATATCATCCGCTCGATCGGCATTTTCGCGGCGATCCTGTGCTCGTTCACTTACGTAGTGGCCCAGATCTACGGCGTCGGCCTGATCACCAGCCGGTTTACCGGACTTGAGTTCGGCGTCGGCGTGTTCGTCGGCCTCAGCGGTATTCTCGTGTGTTCGCTACTGGGCGGAATGCGCGCGGTGACGTGGACGCAGGTCGCGCAGTACATCATCCTGATCATCGCCTACCTGACGCCGGTCATATGGCTGTCGCTTAAGCACACCGGCAACCCGATACCGCAAATCGCTTATGGGCAGGTGCTGCAGAAAGTTACGGAACGCGAGAAAGTGCTGACCAACGATCCGAAGGAGATCGAGGTCCGCAACATATTCAAGGCGCGTGCCGAGGCTGCCAACGAGAACCTGAAAGATCCCGCAGCGGCGTACGCCAAAGGCAAGGCAGACTCCGAGAAAAATCTGGCCGCTCTGAAGGCGGCAAATGCACCTGCGGATCAAGTGGCTGCCGCGGAAAAAGCTGCCGCCTCCTATCCAAAAGACGAGGCTGCCGCGAAATCTCAATGGAATCGGGAAAAGGGCTTGGCCGCGCGCGCCGCTCCTCCGCGTCCGCATGCGACGCCATACCCCGGCAAGGATGAAGCCGCGCAGGACATCGCGCGCCGCAATTTCCTCGGCATTGTGTTCTGCATGATGTTCGGGACGGCGGCGCTGCCGCACATCCTGATGCGCTACTACACCACGCCCAGCGTAAGACAGGCGCGACAATCGGTCTTCTGGTCGTTGTTTTTCATTTTCCTGCTCTACTTCACCGCGCCGTCGCTCGCGGTGCTGGCCAAGTACGACGTCTATCACTTCCTCGTCGGCAGTTCGTTCGCCAACTTGCCGGTATGGGCGGCGAGTTGGGCCAAGGTCGACCCTGGATTGCTGTCGATTACCGACATCAACAAAGACGGCATCGTGCAGCTCGCAGAAATCGTACTTGGCACTGACATCATCGTGCTGGCCACGCCAGAAATCGCCGGCCTGCCATACGTGGTATCAGGATTGGTCGCAGCGGGTGGCCTGGCCGCCGCGCTGTCCACTGCCGACGGCCTGCTGCTGACCATCGCCAATGCGCTCTCGCATGACCTTTACTACAAGATGATCGATCCTAACGCCACGACCGCTCGCCGCGTTACGGTGTCGAAAATCCTGCTGCTGGTGGTCGCGATAGTCGCGGCGTATGTGACCTCGCTGAAACCTGGAGACATCCTGTTCCTGGTCGGCGCGGCGTTTTCGCTTGCTGCCTCTTCGTTCTTCCCGGCATTGGTGCTGGGGGTGTTCTGGCGGCGCGCCAATAAATGGGGCGCGATAGCGGGCATGTGCACCGGCCTGGCGGTCTGCATGTATTACATGTACACAACCTATCCGTTCTTCGGCGGCGTGCCGGCCAACCAATGGTTCAACATGAACCCGATTTCGGCGGGCGTCTTTGGCTTGCCGATAGGCCTGCTCACCATCGTGGTGGTTAGCCTGCTCACGCCAGCACCGTCGAAGCAGGTGCAGGAACTCGTTGACCACGTGCGCTACCCGCACCTGCGCGGAGATATCGATACGCAGGCAGCCTGAAAAGTTCTAACGAGGCAAACAAGGCCCGCGCAAGCGGGCTTTGTTTTTGCCGGATTGACACTTGCCGGCTGCATCGTTTCCACCCACTTTTATTCAAAGGCTATTGATAGATGACCACCGAAGATTCAGGCTCGCGGGCCGCCAGAACGTTCGTTGCGATATGCGTTGCTGCGCTGCTGATGATAGGCGCCGGCTGCGGCGGTGGTGGCGGCGGCCACCCGCGCGGACAGTTCACCGGGTACGTAATGGACCAGAACGAAGAAGAAGTCACGGCCAAGGTCGGCAAGCCCGACGTTGTCGACAACGCCAGCCCGAATATCGTCAAATGGACTTACAAGAGCAAGACCTTCGACCCCGACAACAACAATCAATCCGACAAGGAAGCCATTCTGATTTTGACGCGCGACCCTGCGAGCGGCAAGCTGAAGGTTACCGACGTGCAATTCAATAACTGAATGCGGACCGCGATGCATTTCGCTGCGCCCGAGCTGCACCCGTGCCTGCGGGGCCGGTTTGATGCATGAACGACTCTGCTAGACTGCGCGGACATGAATACTAGCCCCTGGTGGCACTATCAGTATTCGCGCCTGCTGGCGCTGTTCAAACGCCACGACCGGGCTATCGACGAGCTGCGCACAGCTCTCAGCATCGATCCATCGTACTCGCGCGCCACCGCCGCACTGGGGTTTCTTTATGCAACGCTTGGCCGCTATCCGCTTGCGATCGAACAGTTTAAGGCCGCACTGGGGTTGCGGCCAGATGATGCGGTGCTGCTATTCGATCTGGGCTACGTCTATCATCAGCAAAAAGACTACGGGCAGGCCGTCGAAGCGTTCAAAAAATCCGTCGGTCTCGCACCCAGAAATGACCGCGCCTGGTACGGAATGGGCCTCGCGTTGTCTTCGCTCGGGCGGCACGAAGAATCCGCACAGGCGCTGCACGAAGCAGCAATCCTGCAACCCATGAACAGCCTCGCATGGTATGAATTGGGCATGACCTATCACACCCTGAACCGGCGCGAGAAGCTCGACCAGGTCATCGCGCATCTGAACCGGTTTGATCCAAAGGTGACGCAGCATTTGATTCGCGCCACGGCCCCACCGGAGCCGCTTGCTGGGC
>Ga0114978_10000751_pt1 | contig 27229 bp, 30 predicted proteins | sample S_140212_EF_Meta_FD_87027 | JGI IMG/M metagenome (GOLD analysis project Ga0114978, IMG submission 87027) | Freshwater microbial communities from Lake Simoncouche, Canada to study carbon cycling - S_140212_EF_MetaG | ecosystem: Environmental > Aquatic > Freshwater > Lake | place: Lake...
TCCATATAAAAAGCCATAACTCTATTGTTTTTTTCGGTTAATCCTTTTATTATTATATCTTTTTTTGTATCATAAGTTTTTGCCTCGTCTCCAATTTTAAAAGTATTTCCTTCACTATTAGTGGCTTTTTTGAGTCTTTTAATATTTTTTTCAAATGATTTACGCCTTTGTTCTTTTGTTTCTACTTTATCTGAGTTAGGTTCTTCGCCCGAAAATAAAGGAGCAGAATAAGCACCTGAAGAACCAGATCCTGTTGCTTCTTTATTTTCAACTTTTTCAATTTCTTTCAATCCTCCAATAAATTGACTTGCATCTTTAAGAGCATCAGCACTTAAAGTTTCTTTACTAAATGCATCTTTGAATGCGTTTTTAAAGACATTTTTATTACTTTCCATACTAAGCATTTTTTAATCTTGGCTCCCAATAACTTCTATTCATCCACATAAATTGATAAAATTCACGGAACATCCTTAATGTTATATCCTTAACATCTCCTTCTAATTTGCCTTTCTTAATATCTTTTGAGATTCTATCCATCAATTTATCTTCAAATTGTTTAATAGTATTATTATTCATAAAAGATTTGATTTCTTTACGAATCATAACTTCGATTTCTTTTTTCTCTGAATTTGTGAAAGCCATTTTATTTTTTTAATTTTATTTTCCAATAAGTTCCACCTTGTATTGATACAGATTTATTAATACCATATCCAATTCCAAAAGAATATAGATTATCTTTCTTTGTCTTATACAATAAAGATGGTCCGACATAATTTAATAAATTAATTTTATCAACATTAATAGTTCCACCAATATATAATTGTCCTTTTGATGGTTCTTTAACAACTAAAAATTCTTTAACTATTTTTTCTCTTACTTTAATATTATATTTTCTATCCTGTATTTTATTTTCGGATATTGTATCAATCAATGATATTGTTCCTAAACTATCATTTAAAGTTATTGTATCTTTATAAACATTTTTAGAATAAAAATCTTGAAGAATTTTATTAGTATCTACTATACTTGGTATTTCAACAAAAATTGTTGTATCCTTAATAATATTTTTTCCTTTTTTATAAATAATTGTATCGTGTTGTAGATATTGAGTATCTATATCATGTTGAATAACATCATATTTTTTTCCATTAATTTTAATGGTATCTGTTTTATCTTTATTTTGATTGCATGTTCTCATAAGAAAAACAACAACTAATAATCCAATTATTAATATGACTTTTAAATCTAATTTATTTAAATATTTAAACATTTGTTTCTCTAGTTTTTTTTCTACTCGCAAGAACTTTAGACCATTTTGATTTAAACTTTTCATAATAACCTTGTAACTTATTTAGAAGTTCTAAAAAATCTTGATCTACTTTCATCATATCTCCGTTTATATAAATTCCACTATTTTCTCCAATAGTAAATGTAAATTCAATATCCTCATCAATTATTTTACCTGACCAATCAACATTGCTTGGATAAACATTTAATGTATTAAAATCAACAAGATCGGAAACCTCTTGAACAAACTCATCCATAGTTTCTTGAAATGCCAATTTTTCATCTGATGTAATATCTAAATCTCCCTTATTTTTCCCATGAAGAGCTAAAATACCTCCAGATACTCTATATCTTTGAACTTTGTCTTTAGATGGGTTTTCCTTTTCTTCTTTGTCATCTTCAGCTGTTTCATATTCTGAATAATCTTGACTTATTTTATCCTCAATGTCTTGCGCAACATTAGGTCTCTGTAAATCTGTCTGCTCGATCAACATTCTTGATCTTTTTAATAGAGATTTTATCTCGTCATATCTATCATTGTGTAAATTGCTCATTTTCAAATAATTTTATAAAATTTTCAAAATTAAAAGATGGATTCAAATCAGTAAAAGTAGTATCAAAATTACTTCTGGTTACAATCCCTTCATAATTTTTTATTCCGTCTACCTTTGTATTATGACCTATACATCTTTTTTCTATTTGAAGAGAATTAGTTAGTTGGTTACATAATTCAACAGCACTTTTAATTTGACTATTGGTATATGGTTGCCAAAAAAAGAAATCTCTCCATTTTTTTTCGTAAACCTGTTCATTATAAATACTCCCATTCCAGTTAATGTAATGATTAGTTAACGGTTTCTTTTCTAACCAACCAATATTTTCCAACGAAATAACAATACCATTCCTATTTATATTCTCATCTGAAAAATAATTAGAATGTGAACAATCATCTAATAATTGATAAATTTTACCTCTTCTTGTTATAACATAATTAGGTATTTTGTCGTACTTCCCATTATATCTAAAAGTAAGGGAGGCTAAGTATTCCTCAACCTCCCTTGATGTGTGACACAATATTATTTGTTTTTTTTTCTTTTGTTTACCTAAAGTTTTAAAATTCCCATATTTTTCAACATCAACCATGACTTCTAGTATAATTCAATCTTTTTATTTGTGGAGGAAAATCCATCATTACTTCTTTAATTTCTGTATCATTTTCATTATTAGTTTCCACTTTTTGATCTGAAATTTCTTGATTATCTTTTATTTCTTCAACTAACGATCCAAATTTTTTTTCATTTATTTTTTTTAATTCTTCTTCTAATTTGATTAAATCTTCTTCAGTTGGAGTATACTTTTCTTTGTCGATTTCTGCTTCTTGTTTTCCAATTTCTGTGCTTATTTTATCCAAATCATATTTTATGGGATTTGAAATATTACTTTTTTTATCTTCTTCCTCAAATTTAACTAACATATGTAAAAACGAAAGAGATATAATAGGTAACATTCCTCCTGAAAATAATGCAAGAAATCTTTTGTGTCCAACAACATCTCCTGATTCAACTCCCATAAAACTAACTAATGGATCAACTAAATCAATCCAATCCTTAAATGACTGTGAGTTTATATCTATATATTGGTATGCAAAAAATATATTTCCAATAAACTGTATCAATGTTACGATTCCAAATGGAAAATATACTTTTTTACCCATTTTTGCAGATATCGCAGCTAATGCAGATAAAGCAGCAATCTCAATACCAACAGAAAGATATATTGCCCAACTAAATGGATTGGAAAGTCCATACCATTTTGTAACATGAGAAATAGATACAAATGCCACTGTTAAAATTGGAACAAGAAAAGATATATAAATTATTGTTTTGAAGTTTTTCTGAAACCAATTCATTTATTTTTTATTTAATTTTTTTATTTCTTCTTCAATTTCAGTTTGTCTTCTAACATCTAATAATTTTCTATCGGTTGCCTGAATCATTCTTTTTTCTGCTTCTAAACCTGAAATTTTAAGTTCTCTATTTAATTCATCTTTTGTGTAAGTGGAATCTTTAATTAAAATAATTTCATTTTTTATTTTAGATAAGTCTCTTGAATCACTACAACTTTTAAAAAATCCTAATAATGCAACTACTAATACTATGATTGTAAAGTTTTTTTCTATAAATTTTTTCATAATTTTTTAATTTTATTTAGATCAAAATAATAATTGATCTGTTAAATAAATACATCATTTAATACGAATTATAAATAATCAAACAGAGAAGCGGTTTCATTTCTCAATTTTCGAAGTGCTTTTTCTTTAATTTGACGAACTCTTTCCTTTGTCAAATCAAAGTCATTTCCAATATCTTCAAGAGTTCTGGTTGATCCTGAAAGACCAAAATAATCTTCAACAATTATTCTTTCTCTCTCATCTAAAACATCTAACATAGTTAATAACTTATCTTTAAGTGTTTGATCTGTTATTAAATTAGAATCCGCAAATTCTGCGTTTGGATTCATAAGAACATCCATAAGAGTATCTCCCTCTTCATTTAAAGGGTTGTCCAAACCAATAGTGTATGGTAAATTCACAAATTTATCGGGTAACTCAACTCCTGCACTATCTAATTCTTTTTTTGCTTTATGTAGTTCTTGAACTACATTTACGGGTAGTCGAATAGTTCTTGCGTTCTCATTGAGAGATTGTAAAATTGATTGTCTTACCCACCATACCGCATAGGATATAAATCTTAATTTTTTAGACCAATCAAAATTTTCGATAGCTTTCATAAGTCCGTAATTGCCCTCAGCAATAAGATCAGGAAAGTCTAATCCTTGATTCTGATACTGTTTACTGACAGTAATAACAAATCTTAAATTACCTTCTAATAGTTCTTTTTTAATTTCTTCTTTTTCTCGATCTGTAACATTTTTAGACAACATTCTTTCTGAAAGTTCTCTCTCCCTTTCAGGAGTCATTACAGTTAACTTTCTAATGTCTTTAAGGTAGTTAGCAATTTCTTCTTGATTGATTGGAATGATCTGTTTTTCTCTCATATTTTATTTTTTACTATATTCTTCTAATGTATCTTTTTCAAATTGGCTTAATGACTTAATGCCATCATGTTTTATTTTTTCTAAAATTTGGTCTAAGCTTGGTCGTTTGATTTTTCTTTTTACATCTTCCAAAAGTAGTGCAATAAAATCACTTTCGTCTTCTTCATCAATAAAAGTTTCTGCATCATCTCGGCCTGATCCTGACACCCATTGAAATCCCTGATTATTTAAATTTATTTTAATTGTACTATCACCTTCATTATCTAAATCCAACAAATGTTCCAAAATATCTTTAGGCATTTGTAATGACAATTTGTCAGTTAATTCTGACAAAATGAACGAAGATACTATTCCAAATAAAACACCTTGGATAAACGGAACTAATTCAGATTGATCTACCTCGGACTCAAAATGCAATATCATACTCCCTTTATCATTCCGAAATTTCATAAATTTAGAGTCAACAATAGGAGTTAATAATGTCACAATTTCTGCCGACTCTTCTTTTGTTTTGAATTCTCTAAACAAAATTAAAATAAAATTTTTCATTTTTTTATAAACTTTTAATTAAAATAAAATTTTCCTTTTTTTCCTGAATGTTGTTCATACCATTTACCTTCTTTATCTTGCCAGACATACGGATTAGAAGGATCAACAGTCCATTTATATTTAGAATAAAATTCAAGATCTTTTTTTAATAAATTAGATTTGTGCGAATTATGAAACTTTTCATTTCCCCACCAACTAGGATAAATTACAGATTCATCTATAATTTCTTTATTCATCGTGTTTTTGAACCCACGGCGGATCCATTCATCAATACTTGCATTTAAATACATTTTAAGCAAAGGTACATGTTTTCTCCACATAACAGAACAAGGATGATTTAACCATCCTTTATATGGTGTTCCATCAAGTTTAGGCCTACCTGTAATTGCATTGATAATTTGAAATGTTTCGACTCTTTGTTTGCCTAATCGTTTATCATCAAGGACTCTTAATGACTCATTTATATCTGAATACGGTAAGAATGTTTGCATGGTGCAAAGATAAGGAACTTTTTGATATAAACAAAAAAATTATCCTAAAAATGGGAAAGGTAAGTTTGATAAAACTGAAGGTGTTATTGAAACTTTATTATTGGAATACATATTACTATTCTTCATTATTTTTTTAAAATGTTCAGAATTCATATGAAAAACTACCTCATCTATATCAATCTCCGATCCATTTTTTAAAAATAATCCGACTAACCCTCCACCAAAAAATTCAAATTCATTTCCTTTCCAAAAAATATTATTTTCTCTAGTTTTCATTAATCCATATATTCTTTTTTTATTTGAATTCATAACCTCAAAATTTCTTAATGCTCCATACATCCACCAATTGGTTTCATCGAATTCCTTAATCTTTCGATTAATCAATTTTTCTTTATTATCTAATAAATATTTTTGTAAATCTGATGGTATATCCTCAAATTTTTTTATATTATCAATAAAAATATATCTTGAAAATAATTTATTAGTCCCGAGGATATTAATTAATAATTCATCTGAAAAATTCATATTATCATTAACCTTAAACACTTTTTCCGCACCAGTTACTAAACCAACTTTAACATCGAAATAATCTAATATTCTTTTTCCTTCATAAGTTTCGTTACTAAATATGATTGTATTAGAAAAAGTTGTTTTTTTCTTTGTAAATTTTTTATTATAATAATCATCTAAAGTTTCATAAAAATTTAAAGATCCCTTATATCCTTTTTTATATCTAAAAATACATAATGATGGAACATCTGCATCATCAAATAATTTTTCTTCACCACAATCAATAAAATGGGTAAAATCACCATTTTCTGATAAATAATCCCTCATAAATTTAGCACTCACATTATATAACCATTCTTTAGGTACAATAAAAATTAATTCCCCGTTTTCTTCTAATATTGAGACACAATATTTTATAAAAAAATAATACAAATTACCATTACCAGGTATTTTTTCAGGTAATGAATTAACTACATCTTCCTCAACATTTTTTAATTTTACAAAAGGAGGATTACCAATAACAGTATTAAAATAACCACATTTTTTAATAAAATTAAAAAAATTATTAATTTCTATTTTAGAATTACAAATTTTACTTTCCGCTTTAATTGAGTCTAACTCAACTCCAACAACTTCTTTATTTAATTTATTCTCTATTGATTTAATTATATGCCCTTGTCCTGCAGATGGTTCTAATATTGAACCATCATTTTCAATTAAACTAACTAAAACATCTAAAACTTTATTTTTGGTAGTAAAAAATTGTCCTCTGGTTTTTTTTAAGTTATTGTCCATTGATTAATGTTTCCCATTTTTTTGCAGGATTTAAAATCCTTTTATTTATGTATTCTATAAATAAATTATGAACTAATTTATTTTTTTGACCATTATCTCTATTTACGATTGAACTTGGAATTTTAGTTTGAATACAATTAGATGGATTAACTGTAATACATTCTTTAGGTAATTCAGTTAATAAACAAATTGTAAATTTTTTACTTTTTTTATTTAAAAAAACAATTGGATAATCTTCAATTAATTTAATCTCTCCATTTATTTTTTTATCCTTATATGATTTAAATATTGAATCATTACTATTACCATTCAAATTTAACATTTTTGCTAGTTTTGTAAAACTAATGGTATTAGTAAAATTATCAGGATCAACAATTTTCAAATCCTCACCTTCCCCCAACAAATACAAATCTTTTGGTTCTCTATTATAGATTTTAGTCTTATTTATATTTAATCTTTCATTAATTTTTTTACAAATAATTTCCTCAGCGTCTTGGGAATCTCTTCTACCGTCATCACTTTTTATTTGTATCTCCCAATCATCAAATTGATTTAAAATATTTTCCATTTCCTTATATGTCATATTATAATAATAAATTATTGTGAAACTCTTGAAATATTTTCTGTTTTTGTTATTCGGACAACATTATCGGCCCAATTGGAAACCAATGGATTATGACTAATTAAAAATATTTTTTCAAAATAATCTTTTAATTTCATAAAAAATTCTCCAACCATTTCCAAGTTATCGTTAGAAACCTTACCCCAAGTTTCATCAAACACTGATATGTTTGGTTTTGGGAGTGAACAAACTTTTGCCAATACTGCTCTGATCGCCATTGCACCTATTGTCTTTTCATATCCACTACCACTTGTCATTAGTTTTTCAATACCTGTTGAGTTATCAATCATAATAAACTCAACCTCGTTCTTATCGTTGATCCTGATCTCAAGGTTGAAGTATGCTGAGTCCATCAATAACCTTTGTAGTTCTTGGTTAATGATTGGCATCATTGTCTTCATAATGATCTTGGTGATACCGTTCTTTCCAAATACTTCGGTGTAGAGTTTGTAAATTTTTTCTTTTTCAAACTCTTCAGCAATTTTTAAGATGGTCTCATTTTTGGTTTTGATCTGGTTGTTAAGATTTTTAATCTCATGTTGATTGGACACTTGTATTCTTTCATACCCTCTTTTCTCGTTGATGAGTTCATCGATACGGAGGTTTGCTCTGACCAGTTGAGATTCTATTTCGTTATTCTTTTTGATTTTATCTTGAACTTCCTCATATCTTTTCAACTTATCCTTTGCTTGTTCTGATTTAATTTCGTTGGATTCAAGTGAGATCTCAAATTTCTCTTTGATAAGTTTGCTTCTTTCGTAATCGTCAAAATCCTTTTTAAGTTGTGTATAAGATTTTTCAATCTTATCTAAATTTTCAATTTCTTTATCAACTTTCAATATATTCTTTTGAGTTTCATCTTTTTCACTGATCTTCTTTTTGGTTAGTTCTGCCTCCATTAACTTTATTCCGCAGTGTTGGCATTTAATACCATCACCATACTTGTCAATCAGATCAGCAATATCCTCTCTTTTATTCATCAATAAGGTTAATTCCTTATTCTTTATTTTAATTTGTTCTTTGACCTCATCGTGTTTGTCCTCGTGATAAAAATCTTTTGGTTCAACCAACTTTATTTCACTAATCTGTCCCTTTATCTTCGTTATATTACCCTCGTATTCCTCTATCTCCCTTTTGATGTTCAATGGGTTCATTATAACAAGTTCTCGGTCTATATCGGTGTATTTGGACTTCAGGAGGTCATCTTTATATTCTTGTCCCTTCTGCAATCTTTTATCAACATCAATCATCTTATTCCCCGAATCTTCTATCTCACTTTCTCTTTGTATAATATTATCATTTGCAGTTTGAATCTCTTGTTTTAATGTTTCAGTATTATAAACATTAGACATCATTCCCTTTGAAAACTCTGAATAGATTTCTTTCCCGGTCTCTTCCTTCTTTTTAAGAAACTCCAACCCAAGAAACTTCCCTAACACTTGTCCCCTCGCTGTTGGCTTTGCATCCAATATGTCTTCAAGGTTTGAAGATGTTGTAAGGATGGTCATCAAGAAGTCATCCATATCTCCAATTGATTTTTTAATAAAATCCTCTGTCTCCCTTCTTTGTTCTCCTGTGAAGTTTTGAAGTTGTCCGTCTGAAAGTCTTTTAAAAAAATCCAATTCTGTTTTAACATTCCATTCACCTGACTTTGCTTTCTTTCTTTCAATCTGACGAGCAATAACATATTCATCCCCATCAATAATAATATCACCCTTAACACTTACTTTATTTTTATCCGTGAATCTGTTAAAGATCTCTTCGGCTTTCTGTGTTTTTGTGGTTGTATTAAAGAATAGGAATAGTAGGAGATCAACGGATAGAACAGTCTTACCTCCAAAGTTGGATGGGTTCGATTCAATTACCGTAATACCATTACACTTATCAAAGTCAAGGACCTGATTCTCTCCATAAGATAAGAAGTTACTGAATTCTATCTTTTTGATATACCATTTTTTGAATGGAGTTACTTCAATCTCATTGGCAAGCATCCTATTCTCAACCGCAATATCAATGTTCATAACTTGATCATAATACTTCTCTTGTCCTTTGGATTCAAGCAAAGATTTGATTAATTCATTCTGATAGTTCTTGTCCATAATGTTTGTTGAAACATCAATGGTTTGTTGATTCTCATCAGTGGTTTTAACCTTGGTAATAACATTTACATTATTACTACCATACTTTTTTAAGAAGTATTGTTTGACCGACTTGATCCTTTCTTGCGTAAAGTTTTCTGGACTATCCTCCCATATTACTTGTATGTTAGGATTGTCTAAAGTTGTTAAATCTAACTTTGTTCCCATATTACTATAGTTAAAATCTGGTATCGGATTGAATAGATCCCATTTCATTATTATTTTAGTTTTCTGTCATCCCTGATTCAGATTCAGCTTTCTTCTTCAACTCTTCAATTTGAGCCTTCATTGATTCAGTGAACATTTTTTGCATTGCACTCTGTTGTGCTTTCGCAACTTTATTTCTATTGTCAATTTTTGCTCGGTGTTTTTTGGCACCATCTCTTTTTTTTGATACTGGCATATTGTTTGTTTTAATTTTTATTTGGTCGGTTTTCTTCAAACCATTCTATAATTGAATTGATTGCCCATACGGATCCTGACGCTAACATACCATCAAGAAACCATGAACCCCAAGCCGATACTCCAAGAATCTCATGTACAGGCGAATATACAAAAATTCCTGAAAAAAATCCTAACCATGTTGGAGTACACATCATGCATTTAAGCATATCACTTAAAAATATCCAAAACCCTTGTAATGGTATTTTCTCATTTGCTGCCCATTTATTGATTTTATTTCTTGGTCCGTTAAAAATGCTTCCATAAACAAGGATGTTGCTCATTCCATAAGCCATAATCATCCATAATAATAATTGTGTCATAGTTTTTATTTTATTAAAGGTTTTTCTAAATTAGATCCACTCAAAAACATTGCTCTTCTATCTTCATTAAATTTCTGAATGTCTTGAATAGTTTTCTCGTATTCTTTTATTTTTTTATCTTTTTCAATATTATCTTGTTTCAATTTTTGAACTGTGTTTTGAAGTGCATCCAATTTTGGTTGTAAATTATTCCCTACTTCTTTTTCAATTATTACCTCTTTAATAACTTCAACAGGAACCTCAACAATCTTTTCAACTTCCTTAATGACTTCAACTATCTTTTCAATAATAACTTCTTTAATTTCTGGCTCAGGTTTGTCACAAATGTTGTCTAAATTTGTGACAAAAACTTCCTTAATAACCTCTCTATCAACGTATTCTATAACTTTTATTTCCACAGGGACTTCGATTATTTTCTCAACAATCTTTTCCACTTCTACCTCTTTGATTACTTCCACTGGTTTCTCAACTTCAACATATTCAATCTTTATAACTTCTTTTTCAATTTCAACAGGTATCTCAACTCTTTTAATGACTTCTTTAATAACTTCTTTCTCAACAACCTTTTCACCTGAATTCAATAACCCATATCTTTCAATATTAAATCCAGTTGTAAAGGAATCCTTGACAACTGAACTAACGAGCAAATCATTTAGATTACAATACGCAATCAAATCTTTGTGTTCTTTTGAAGTTAAAGTTAGTTTTACATCCATTTTATTTATTTACCAATTTTTCTGATCCATCAACCAAATTATCGAATGAGTTGATATGAAACTTTAGGAATGGTTTTGGATTTGGTAGATCAATGAAATCATACTCATTCTTTTCTACATCATACACACCATATCCGTGTTTGCCGATGCTCTCACCAAAGTTCTGTTGAATTGTTGATCCGACCATATAGGCTTTCTTATTACCAGGAATATCAAAAATCTGTCTCTTATGAATGTCCCCACACAAAACAAGATCACATCCACTAAACTTATCTGAATCGAATCCATCCTCAAATTTATATCCAATGTCTGTGTACAATCCTTGAATTGGTCCGTGGAATAATCCTATATTCACCTTTCCGTTTTGTGGGATTTCAGGTGGAATGTTATGATCCATAAGAGAATAGACACACCAGTTTATATTTTCATCCTCATACACACCTCTGTTCTTATAATAAACAATATCATCATTTTTTAATGAATCTATGATTGGTGTCAAGGCATCCAACCTTGTATTATTATTTTCAAGAAAATCGTGATTACCAATGATAACTATTGTTTTGGTTATTTTGGCACACTCCGTTAATACCCATGCAACAAATTCCACCAATTCAGGTGTCATCTGATTTTTGGAATGGACAAGATCACCAGTGAAAACAATACGATCAGGTTTCAATGATCTCCACTCATTCAAGGCAGATTCAAGGATCATTTTATATAAGTCGTGATCTTTGAATAACCTGATGTGTAGGTCTGAAAAATGAATCAATCTTTTAATCATTTATAACTTGTTTTTCATTCTCTTCGAATGGGTTAAATCCTTTATTTATATGTCCACAATTATCACATTTGTAGATAGGGAATGGGACAGTAGTATCTTCAGAAGATCCTGTTAAAATACCAGATACCCTTTTAAGGTAGATCACTTCTTTAAAGTATATCCCTTCACAGTTTTCACATTTAATCGTATCGCAATCTCGTAGATTGATTTTAGGCTTAAGTTCATCCATTTTATTAAATTTATTCTTAAATATAAGATATTTTTAATGAAAAACAAAAGTAATGAACTTACCTGAATAAAAAAATTATTTTAAGAGAGATTTAAAAATAAACGTTAACCCTGCAACCATAAAAATATAAATTGGCCAAAAAGAAAAATTATAAAATTCGTGAATCATCCAAAAAATATTCATAAAAACCCAACTCGATAAAATAAAATTTATCTGTCTATGTTTTTTTTCTTTAACCAATAAATAAATTGTAAAAAATACCGTCGGGACAATCATCGCAGTGGCAAGGCTTATCAATTTGAGAGACCAAAATATGTCTTTCAACAACCAACAAGTAACATGAGCTTCGTGAACTTCAGGTACTCTAAATGGGTTTTTTATTCCCATATCCCTTCTGATATAATAGTGGGTTTATCGTTCCTGTCAATCATAACCCATTCAGCTCTTATCAGACCCCAAGGCTTGAAACATTCCATAACTTCCTTTAAATTAAAACACTTACAACTATAAATGTCAAACTGAGCCATCGGAGTTTCTAACTTATCCCAAATGTGGATTGATGCATGAGAGGTTGCAAGTGTCACAGTTCCTGTAAGTCCTTCATTACCAGGATCAGACACATACTTACTAGTGGGTCCAGCAACGACATTCATTCCAACTGTACCAACCAAATTTATAAACCATCTATTTAATTCTTCTTCGTAATAAGGGGGATTTTTCATCCAACATTTTAATAATAAATGCTGATGATGAGGCACAAATACTTCTTCCATCTATATCAATTCTTTGATATATAATTATCTTATTTTAGATATTTTTTCATATCCATTTCCAATATTGTTGTGATTATTTCTTTTGGGACTCTGAACTCCTCAAATTGCGTATCTTCTCTCAAATGAGCAATAATACATCCATAGAGTTTTATGTTTTCGTATTTTGATCCCTGTAACATTTTTAAGAGTAATTTACCGTATAATGGTAGTTGAACATAATAGTGTCCGAGAGCAGTATTTGGATATTTCTCAAATGGTGAATACATTCTTTCAGTATAACTGGTTTCTTGAAAATTTTTGGGTTTGTTTGTTTTATAATCTGTAATCAAAAGTCCAAATTCATCTCCTGATCTATTCATTGTTAACCATACTTTATCGGGTTGTCCTGTATATCCCAATTCAGGATCACCGAGAACAATTTCTGTATCCAGTAAAACAACATTTCTTTGTTCAATAAGTTCAAGATATCTTTTACCGGCAATAATCATGCTATCACTTTTCATAAGTTGTGTCAGATCACAGTCAAAAAAAGGTTTACGAAGTTCTTTGTATGAACCATTTTGTTCAATAAGGTATTTTTCCAATTCATAATGAACTCTACTACCAAGATTTGTTGAATAGGTTCCTGCTGCAGCCCATTGTTCAATTAATTCTTGTTGCCTTTCAGGATCTCCCCCCGCTTTATTATATGCAGCCTCTTCTGTTGGAAACTCTTTGTAAAAACTTTTTAATACTTTTGAAACTGAAGGCCAATCTGATCTTCCATTCATAGTATATAAGTGTCTTTCTTCCTCAAATGTTAATCCAAGTTCTTTTTGTCTTTGAGATATAACTTCCCTAATTTCGTTCGCAATATTTTTTAAATCCATAATATTATTTCATTTCGTGGTAGTAGTCATCAATTTGTCCTTTCAAATCACAAATATCTTTATCTCTTGGTAGTTTTATGATTTTAATCTTGTTATATAACCTTCCTCCGTTGAGTTCATTATAAATTCTAATCCCGTCTGCGAACGCGTCTCCGTCCGTGCAAACTACAATATTTCCTTCAGCTTTACTATATAATGTTTCAAATAACAACTTACTCATTTTCTTTCCCAACATTACAATTGGGTTATCAAGAAAGAATGAATCAAATACTCCCTCACACAAATATACATCTTTTTTCCAATCAATAAGACTTTCATTAAATATGATCTCGTCCTTGGGTACTGCCGGGTTCTTATATTTCATTTTCTTGGGTATAAAAGCCCTTGCAACAAAATAATTAAGTATTTCCTCACTATTAAAGGATGGTACGATAATTCTATATGCAAAATCACCTGATACGGTATAACCGATTTTATATTTTTCAATCATTTCTTCGGTTATACCTCTTGAGGTTAGATATCTCATCGCTTCAATATGAGGAATAAACCTTGCATTAGAATCTTTAAATGTGGTGAACCCTTCAGGAAGTCTTAATTTTGGTCGTTTGTTTTCTTCTTGTTTAAGTTCTTCTGGTTTTATAAGTTCATAAACCTTTTTTTGTTTCTTTGACGCATGTTGGTCAAATAATTTACCAAGAGGTCCTTGGGTTCCGTAGGTTTCACTACAAGCCCAACACTTATATACATGTTTACCATAATTGATTTCAAGGTTTCCCTTACCATCACCATGGTCTAATCCTTTCTCTTCACGACAAACAGGACAATCAAAAGAAATTTGTCCCTTTGATTGATAATGTTGTTTTTCGTGTCCGAGAAATTCTCTCAACAACTCTACCAATACTTCTACTTCGTCAGTCATAATTAAAAATTAGGATCGTCATCAGGAAATTTACCTACAACATATTTTCTCCACCACTTCATTACGGGGTGATTCTCCGAAAAATTTTTTTCAATAATTAAAGCGGCAATTAAAAAAAGACTAAAGACTATCAATGAGGTCAGAAAACTTAATGCTAAAATATTCATATTATATCCATTTTAATTTTTTTATATCAGAATAATGTTTTAATTCAACACTAAAAACCCGAAGTCTAAAATTTAGAGATTTATATATCTGTTTTCTTATAAACCTATTTACCTTTATTTTTGATATATTCTTTTTTTTCAATACATCAGAAAAATGCCATTCTCTACCAAATGATGTCGCCCTTGCCAATATCTTACCTTCAAATTGTATATCAATTTCATCCCAAGAATTATACTTACGATAACCAATAACAGTAATTTTCCCTTGAATTACATCTGTATTAATTTCAATGGTTGCAAGTTTTGAGATTACTTTTTTAAATTTTTTTATATTTTCGCTATTAGAACAATATCTTGCCATACCACAAATGTAAGATCATTTTTCCAATCTACCAAATTTCTTTTGATTTCATATAACCCAAAGCACAAGCATAAGCATCTGACATATCAAAATTTTCTTTTTTAAGCGTATTATTTTTTGTATATTGCCAAGTAATTTGAGGTTCTTTTTTAGCAACAAGCTCCCAAATTATAACTTTTTTATCGATATCTTTGTTGAACCCCCCAAATAAAACAAATTTTCCTTTATCATTTTTTTGGACAAGGTGAGGAAATGCAAATTTTCTAGAATTATATGTTGAAACAAATTCAGGAATGACTCTTAATATATCATAAACTTCTTTACAAATAAGTGTATTAAATCTCATCAATGTTCCTACAGTATAAATATTATTTGAATTTAATAATGGTTCTTCAATAACAACATGCTTAATTCCGAGTCCGACATAATTTTGCAGTTTTTCTCTGAAAATAATACTTTTTAATATCAATTCCTCAATCTTACTGTCAGTTGTTGGTTTAGGTTTTGGAGAAACATGAGTTAATTCTAAAAGGTTTTTATTTTCAATATCAAATAATGCAAAACCTATACATTTTGTGGAAACATCCAACCCGAGAACTTTGGGTGAGTCTTTTTTCAGTTCTTTCTTTGCCATACTACTATAATCTATATGATAAAAAATCTTTTTGTAAAGGAAGATTAGAAATCAATCTTAATTGAATACTGCTGAACTCCTTGTCTGACTTCAGGTGATTGTAATTTAGAAATTACAATAAGATCCTTATTACTATCAAATAAACCAATCTCTGTAACATATGATGTTGTTCCTTGAGTCCAAGTTGGATTTGAGGTGTTGACAAATTGGTTCCTGTTTAAATTTATAAGATACCTCATTTCATAAATTGTTGCTGAAATATCAGTCTCAATATTCCCATAAAAATAATACTCATCTCCAAAATTAAGAACTTCTGTATCATTTAAAGGAGTCAAATCAATGTAGTCACTTAAGTCATAAATTGGCGCTGCATTGTAATTTGCCACAGATATTTGGAATGTTGTACCCGTAATACCACTCATATTTAAATAACCATTAACCATAGTTGATGTTAGTTCACTTGTGATATCAATCTCTCTCCATAAAGTAGGACTTGGTTGTTGTCCTGTAACAGTAAGTTGACAAATTAACTTCATTGAATTAGCCGAAAATCCTGTAAAATTAGCTGGGCTCCATTGATCATTAAGAAATGCAAATTCAGGTCCAAATCTAACTGCAATATCTTGACTTGTTGTTGTAATCGTAGGTCCTAATATTTTAGAATAGTTATTACAATGTAATGATGTTGTATATCCTGTAGAATCCAATCTATAAGTCACCCACATTGTTTGACTTACACCTGACATGATTCCTGTTGCCGTATTATTGTTTGGAAAACAAGTATTAGGTGTTAACAAAGAAAGTTTTGGTGTTGGTAAAGTCCAGTTTCTATTTGCCTTATTTGATAATGCAGCAATAACTTCTTGATCATCAATAATTACAGTTTGTTGATCAGGAAAAACTTTACCTATTCTATTTAATTGGTTATTATCATCAACATTTGTATCCCAGAGATGATAATATCTAATACCAGGATCATTCATATCCAAATTCTTTGTTGATTTAATATAATAAGGTTTACATAAATCAAAATTTGGTGGATCAATATAAAAAGTTTCTCCAATTGAAGCACCAGAAGATTTGTGCCACATAATCGTTGGGATTGTTAATCTAAAATGTCTGGCTAATCCTGTATCATCAGTTGGATTTTGTGGATCAAATGGAGTTGTTGCAAACTTTTCACCATAAACATTATCAATGTCTTGGTTGGTATAATGAATAATTGCAATTGCCTTTTGTTCCTTTGGTGTTACAACAACTTTTTCATCAAATGAATTATAGTAATATACTTGGCTTGTATCAGTTTGACCACTTGGTTCTTGATATCCCAAATATTCTTTAGTTCCAAGATAACTTACAGATCCGAATTGATTATATCCTTCCCAAACATTACTAAATAATCCTGCAGGGTTTACAGACCAAGGAATATTCATATTCCAAATCAAAGTATTTTCTCTATTTACAACATCACAAGGACTTTCAAAATTAATTGTGTCTACTTGCCAATAAGATGCCGGTGTTATCGTATCATAAAGAGCCGTCATACCCGAAGGATAAATTAAAGCTCTTCCATTACCTACAAATCCTGCCATATTTGGAGCTGATCTATCTAATGTAATTGTATATGTTGGTTCATTTATCGATCCTGGATATGGACTTATATCTTGAATTCTATATGTAAAAATATTAACAGTTGAAAAATCACCACAACCTCCATTACCATCAATAAAAAGGGTGATAAAATCATTAACCGCTGGTGTTCCCGTTGTTGAAGCACATAAATCATATTCAATATCAATTTGGTTTGTTCCATCTAAAGTACTTAAATCGACCCAATAATTTGAGGTTACTGTATATGCAGAACTTGTTTGGGCTTGCCAATTACCTTGAGATCCTCCCGGAACAAAAAATCCTTTTTCTCCTGCAGAATTATAAACTTCAGAAATTCCACTATCCATATAAGGAATACCATAAGTATTGCCTTGTGATCCCTGAAGATAATAAGGATATTTTATATTTTGTTTGTTTGATTGAGGAGATCCTGTATCATTTTGTGCATTAAATGCTGGCATCAAAATATTATTGTTTGTTTGGTTATAATTTGCTGCGGAATTATAACTAACTTCACTATCACCAATTTGAAAATAAGAAATATTAAAGTTTCCTTGAGAAATATTTCTTCTTCCTACATCAGTTATTCTGGTGTTAATTAATCCAGAGGTATTTTTAATAATATATGCCATATTAGATAAATATTAACTTCAACTTTTTTATTGAATTATTTGATTAGTTCCTCCCAATTGTAATGTATTTCTTATTCCTGAAGGAGTTGGATCATTAACAACATCACAACATATACAACCTGAAATAATTGGATTTGATGTTGCAATTGATATATCTTGAACCAAAGATGTTGCGCATCCTGATGAAGAATCTGATTGTCCTGAACTAACAATTAATGTTGATAATGTTGTTCCCGTAATCATTGTTGTGTTGTCCATCATTAAACTGTATGTTTCAGTTTCATTAACAACTTCTCTTTGATACGGACTACAAAATGGTCTATTTTCAATTATAGAATTAGATATAAATCCTGAAGGTGATATAGATACTCCTCCTTGAGTTACATCATTGGTATATGTGATGGTTCCTGTTCCAGGTTGATTATAAAATTTACTAATACTTATACCCAAATTAAAATTAATCGATGTTCCTAATGGAAGGGCTGGTTGAACTTCTACTCTCAAATAAATCAACTGCATTGTATTACCTATTGGCTGGATTCTATCCACAACAGAATTCAATGTATATGATATAGGATTTGAATTAGATCCAATGGAAACTACCTGGTTTTGTGTATTACCACTTGAATCAACAATAATAACTGTATAAGTATTTGGACACAAACCATTAAAAATATTTGAAGTTTGATAACTCAAACCATTGTTTATTGAATATAGATATGGTTGAACTCCTCCTTGAGTTAATACTGAAATATTACCATCACAATTAACTTGTGAACTACAAGTATTATTTGAAATCGTAACATTTGTTATTAAAGGAAGATATGCAGGACAAGTTCCTTGTGTCATTGATACATTTGGCGGATTACCTGTTCCTCCAGCAATAACCCAAGAACTAACAGGAATATCTGATGGACTTGTACTAATAGGTAAACCCGCAGTTAAATCCCAATTTTGAATTTCCCATCTTACATTACTATCATTCCAAACTAAATTATATGAACCACTAATCCAAGACGGTCTATTATTTTGATTTCCATTATATACAAATTGTATTGGTCCAATTGATGATGTGGTATAAATTAAGACAAGACAAAGATCAGGATAACTTGCCGTTGGAGTCATTGTAGGAGTAGGTGTTATTGTTGTTGTAGGAGTAGGAGAAGGACCAAATAAACTACAAATTGTACTTGCGGTATAATCTTCATAATAATCCACAACAGTAACTTCATAAAATCCAGCTTGGAGTCCTGTTAAAGTTTGAACTCTTTGTCCATTTGCCCAATAATATGAATATGGACTTGTACCTCCCGTAACTTTTATCATTAACGCACCATCATTAGAATCGGATGTTGATGGGGGACTTACTACTTCACAAGTAATACCCATATCAAAAAGTGTAAATACTTTTGCCTGATTTTGTAATGTATATTCACTAGGTATTGGAGATGGGGATGGTTCACTTGGAGTTACAGTTGGCGTTGGGGTTTGAGTTGGTGTTTCAGTTGGCGTTGGAGTTTGCGTTTCAGTTGGTGTAATTGTTGGTGTGGGTGTTGGAGTTGGGCAGGTTTCAGATGCAGCAATACCTAATTTATTAATACCATTATGTGGTTGAGTGTAATCTAAACTAACAATTAGTCCTACGGTATTTCCAGTAACAAAATATCCACAACAATCTGTATAATAAAAATTACCAGTTGTTGCACCACTTCCACATATAATTGGAGTTACTGATGGTGTTGGAGTAAAACTTGGTGTTATCGTTGGAGTCATTTAATGATATATCCTATAATTATAATGATTAGGATTATTTTGTATAGTAAATTATCAATTTAGTTCCAAGGTAATGGTAAACTTTGTACAACTGGATTTATTTTTTCCATAATTTTACTTTCTAAATTTGCTCGATAGGACTCTGTGTTAGGGTCTGAATCTAACCAACCAAATACTTGTTCTTCTGTTATTTGATTATACGGAACATAAGGAGATGGTAAATTATTATAATTTGTTTGTCCAAATAAATAAGCTTCAATTCCTTCCTCATTCACTGCACTATATTTCCATTTAATTTGCGTAATGTAATTTTGATACCCTTCATAATTTGGATAAGTAATCATTTCATTTATTGTCCATTTATATATTATTACCATTTTAAATTATTTTTTTGATTATTAACGATTTTATATGTAAATATTTAGTATTAATATATTTTACCAACTATAAACAACAACAAATCCGTTTCCACCGACTCCACCGGCACCTCCTGTATTTGCAGCACCTGTTCCAGTTCCTCCACCTCCTCCACCTCCGCCAGGTTGTCCTCCTACACCTCCAGCCGCACCATTTCCTGTTGTTGCTCCTGACCTACCTCCTCCACCTCCACCACCTGATCCACATATTGTAGAACTTGGAGATACGGGTGGTGTACCAGTAGTTCCAGAGGTAGGTGTAGCACTTGTGGTACCTGCCGCACCTCCACCACCTGCAACATATGTTCCTGATGAACCTCCATCACCAGCCGCTATCGCAGCGTTTGAAATATTAACACATCCACCACCACCACCTGCTCCAGCACCATATATAGAACTTCCTCCTGCAAAAGGAGCACCACCTCCAGGAGTTGCTGATTGACCTGATCCACCGCCACCTCCATATTCTGCACATCCACCAGTAGCTGCTAATGTACCAGATCCACCTTGTCCACCAAATGCTGTCGTTGTTGTTGTATTACCAGGGTTACCGCCAGCAACAGCTACAGTACTACCAAGAGTACCGACACTAGCAGTACCACCTCCTCCACCTCCACTAACAGCGGTAGCGGAATTCGCACCAATTGCTCCTCCACCTCCACCAAATGCTTGTAAATATATTGTTGATCCTGTTCCAAATGTAGTTGTTTGTCCACTACTTCCCGCTAAACCAGAAACGCCAGTTCCACCAGTTCCACCATTTCCTCCAGTTCCAATAAAAATAGTTACTGTTGACGGTAAATCATCCGCTTTAAATATTTTTGTTGCTATAGCACCTCCACCTCCTCCTCCACCTCCATGTCTAGCAACACCTGCAGCAGCACTTCCTCCTCCGCCACCACCTCCTCCAGCGCCAACACAAACAACATATACAGTTTGAACACCATTAGGTTTTGTCCAAGTATTATTCCCTGCAGTTGAAAACTGATCTGATGCAATTAATTGATTTACACTATTGTTAGTTGCCATAATTATTTATTTTAATTTACCAAGAAAATACCCAAACAGCTCCGTCTCCTCCTTTGCCTCCAGCACCTCCTGATCCAACATTACCACTTCCTCCACCACCTCCACCTCCGCCAGGATTACCCCCATTTCCTCCTGCTGTTGCAGTTGCTCCACCTCCTCCTCCATATCCTGAAAATAATGAATTTCCACTTGTACCTGATGTTGAAGCTGCTCCTCCTCCTCCAGCTGTATATGAACCTGATCTTCCTCCTGTTGTTCCTGTAAGTCCACCTCTTTGACCACATCCACCTCCTCCGCCACCAAACATAGAACTTCCTCCAGCAAAAGTGAGACTGGCAGGAGCATATCCACCACCACCACCGCCACCATATTCGGCAGATCCTCCGGCAGCGTTTTGTCCTCCAGCACCCCCTTGTCCTGCATTTGCAGTTAGTGTTGCACCTCCGGCAGGGTTCCCACCACTACCACCTGTGGTTGTCCCAACAAGTCCTGCACTTCCTGTACCACCGCCGCCACCACCACCAATATTTGCGGCTGTCGCCGCACCAAGAGCTCCACCACCACCACCATAGGCGGTTAAATATATTGTAGTTCCTGTTCCAAATGTTGAGTTTCCTCCAGTACCTCCTGCGCCACCAGCACCCGCATCTCCTGCGGTACCTGCGGTTCCACCTTCACCAACAAATAATGGAACTGTTGAACCTAAATTTGTATTTGCATCAATCATTTTAAATGCATAAGCACCTCCTCCACCTCCAGCTCCTGCACTATCAGTTGACCCTCCACCTCCTCCACCTCCAGCACCTACACAAACTACATAAACATTGTTAATACCATTAGGTTTTAGCCAAATATTTGTTCCTACTGTATTAAAAGTTTGGACATTAAAATCGTCATTAATACTATTATTTGTATTTGGAAAGTTGATAACAGTATAGGTAATTATTACTAATCCCGTTCTTCCTGATCCTCCGTTAAATCCAGAAGCAAATATATTACTTTCAGCCCCTCCCGCACCGCCACCTCCATAAATGTTACCATTATTTCCAATACCGGCTGTTGTTCTTCCAGCACCTCCAGTACCACCACTTAAAGATGTTCCTGCTCCTCCTGTACTTGTTGAAGCATTACCTCCAGCACCTGTTGATCCAGCTCCTCCACCTCCAGCTCCAGCATAAGCTGGAGAAATACTACCAATAGTTCCGCTACCTCCAGCATATACTGTACTTCCTATACAACCTGTCGACGAACCTGCACCTGGAGCTCCTAAACCTCCACCACCGCTTCCATTAACACCCGGAGCACCTCCTTTTGCAATAACAATTGTCGGTGATCCAGCCCAAGAATCTCCTCCAACAGTACCTGAACCACCACTACCACCAGCAATAGCTTTATCTCCACCTGTACCACCACTACCAACTGTCACAGTATATGTACCTTCTGTAACAGTATAGTTTCTTAAAATCGCGTAAGAACCACCAGCACCTCCTCCACCGGCACCAGCACCAGGACCTGTACTACCTCCGCCGCCACCTCCACCCCAACATTCTACTGTGGCAATTACATATGATCCTCCTGATACTGTAAAAGATCCAGATGTTGTAAATATTTGTTGTGCCATTTAAAAATTATTTTTAATATTTTTATTTACCAACTATACACATAAACCGCTCCACTTCCTCCTGTGCCTCCTGCTCCTCCTAAATTTGTAGGTGTTTGGCCACCGCCTCCACCACCTCCGCCACCGCCAGGATTTCCTCCTCTACCACCTGCACCGCCAGTGACACTATTCGTATTGGCACCACCTCCACCACCTCCTCCTGCACCACAAGATAAAGTACCACCACTAACTCCTGTACCACCTGAAGTCGGTGATGCACCACTATTACCTAATGCTCCTCCACCACCTGAAGTGTATGAACCTGAAACTCCGCCAGGACCTCCTGTTTGAATTACTAAAGTATTAGTATACCCAGCTCCGCATCCTCCTCCTCCACCACCATACATAGAACTTCCTCCTGATAATACAACCGCAGATGCGACTCCTGAATGTCCCGCTCCTCCTCCTCCTCCTCTTTCTGCTTGTCCTCCAGTTTGACCAGCGGTTTGAACTATTGTACCTGAACCTCCACTTCCCCCAATTGATGATATTGATGCGGTTCCTGGACTTCCTCCAGTACCTCCTGCGGTTGTACCAACAGTACCCGCACTTGCGGTTCCACCACCTCCACCACCACCAGCCTGTACTGCGGTTATTGTACCGCCAGCTCCTCCACCACCACCATAGGCGGTTAAATATATTGTAGTTCCTGTTCCAAATGTTGAGTTACCTCCGTTTCCTCCAGCACCTCCTACAGCACCCGCAACTCCTGGAGCACCTGCGGTACCTCCTGATGCAACAAATAATGGAACAGTTGATCCTGTTAAATCAGAAGCATAAAACATTTTTGATGCAATAGCTCCTCCTCCACCTCCGCCACCTCCTAAGTGTCTTGTTGCGGAGTTTGCCGAAGCACCTGCTCCTCCTCCACCACCACCTCCAACACAAACTACATAAACAAATTGTGTTCCATTTGGCACTGTCCATGTATAGGTACCTCCTGAAGTATACGATTGTACATCTCTTGCCTCATTAATACTATTATTAATTGCCATATATTATATTACAGTTATATTTCCTTGGGCTGATAAAACAGTCCATTCATTATCTGCTACTGTATTTACTATTCTTATAGCATCATATTGTAAAGTTGCCTGTAGATATCCTGTCACTCCTGCTGTTGTGTTTACATTACCAAAATGAATTTGTTCTCCTGCATTTTGAGCTATTCTCCATGCTCCTGCTCCTTTCCCAACAACTTCAATTACTGAACCTAGTGCTGCAGTGCTTGGTAATGTTAATGTTACCAATGACGCATTATTTGCGATATATCCTGCATTTGTTGTCATTGCACTTGATGTTGTTGTAACTTCCACCCATGTTATTCCAGCACCAACTCCGCTAGTTCCTGAAGAACCTGACTTACCTGACGAACCTGAGCTACCTGAGCTTCCTGATGAGCCTCCTGTTCCACTTGTTCCTGATGCTCCCGATACACCACTTGTTCCTGAAGATCCAGAAGTACTTGAGCTACCGCTTGAACCAGATGTTCCTGAAGATCCAGAAGTACCTGAGCTACCGCTTGAACCAGATGTTCCTGAACTACCTGCTCCAGAAGTTCCACTTGATCCAGAACTTCCTGAACTACCATTGGTTCCTGACGAACCACTTGATCCAGAACTTCCTGAAGAACCACTTGATCCAGATGTACCTGAGCTACCACTTGATCCAGCTGATCCTGAACTACCTGAGCTACCGCTTGATCCAGATGTTCCAGAAGAACCTGAAGATCCAGATGTACCTGAGCTGCCGCTTGAGCCAGCTGATCCTGAACTACCTGATGAACCACTTGATCCAGATGTACCTGAGCTGCCACTTGAACCAGATGTTCCAGAAGAACCTGAAGATCCAGATGTACCTGAGCTACCACTTGAACCTGCTGAACCAGAAGAACCACTTGATCCGGATGTACCTGAGCTACCTGATGAACCAGATCCACTTGTTCCTGAAGAACCATTAACACCACTAAGCCCACTAGTTCCCGAAGTTCCAGAAGATCCTGCCTTACCTGACGATCCTGAACTACCTGATGAACCACTTGATCCAGATGTTCCAGAAGAACCTGAAGAACCATTAGTTCCACTAGATCCAGAACTACCAGAAGACCCAGATGTTCCTGACGAACCACTTGAACCGGCTGTTCCACTAGATCCAGAAGATCCTGATGTTCCTGACGAACCACTTGAGCCGGCTGTTCCACTAGATCCTGAAGATCCAGATGTTCCAGAAGAACCTGAGCTGCCGTTAGTTCCTGATGAACCGCTTGATCCAGATGTGCCTGAGCTACCACTTGAACCGGCTGTTCCACTAGATCCTGAAGATCCAGATGTACCTGAGCTACCACTTGTTCCACTAGAACCTGATGTTCCAGAACTTCCTGATTTTCCTGATGATCCAGAACTACCACTTGAACCCGAACTTCCTGATGAACCTGAACTACCGCTTGATCCAGAACTTCCATCTGTTCCACTAGATCCAGAAGTACCTGATGAACCTGATTTTCCTGATGATCCAGAACTACCACTTGATCCTGAGCTACCGGATGAACCAGAAGATCCTGAACTACCGTTAGTTCCAGATGATCCAGAACTTCCTGAAGAACCTGATGTTCCGCTTGAACCAGAAGATCCTGAAGAACCTGATGTTCCGCTTGAACCAGAAGAACCATTAGTTCCACTAGATCCAGAACTACCAGAAGATCCAGATGTTCCTGACGAACCACTTGAACCGGCTGTTCCACTAGATCCAGAAGATCCTGATGTTCCTGAACTGCCACTTGAACCAGATGTTCCAGATGAACCATTAGTTCCTGACGAACCACTTGAGCCGGCTGTTCCACTAGATCCTGAAGATCCAGATGTTCCAGAAGAACCTGAGCTGCCGTTAGTTCCTGATGAACCAGATGTTCCGCTAGATCCTGAACTACCTGATGAACCAGATGTTCCTGACGCTCCAGATACTCCACTTGATCCGGAAGTACCAGATGAACCAGAACTACCTGAAGAACCTGATGTACCAGAACTACCAGAAGTTCCTGAAGAACCGCTAGATCCTGAACTACCACTAGTGCCTGATGAGCCAGAAGTACCTGATGAACCAGAACTACCTGATGAGCCAGAAGTACCAGAACTACCTGATGAGCCAGAAGTACCAGAACTACCTGATGAGCCAGAAGTACCAGAACTACCTGACGTACCTGAAGATCCAGATGTTCCTGAAGATCCAGATGTTCCTGAAGATCCTGTCTTACCTGACGATCCACTTGATCCCGAACTTCCAGACGAACCTGAACTACCAGAACTTCCATCCGTTCCACTAGATCCGCTAGATCCAGAAGTACCAGACGATCCAGATGTTCCAGAGCTTCCTGTTTTTCCTGATGAACCTGAACTACCACTTGAGCCAGAACTCCCAGAAGAACCTGAACTTCCCGAACTTCCTGAAGATCCAGATGTACCAGAACTTCCTGATGAACCCGCTGATCCAGAACTTCCTGAAGAACCGCTAGATCCTGATGAACCAGATGTTCCACTTGATCCTGATGAACCAGCTGATCCAGAACTACCACTTGAACCGGCCGTTCCGCTAGATCCTGAAGATCCACTTGTACCAGAGCTTCCTGAAGAACCTGATGTTCCGCTTGAACCAGAAGATCCTGAAGAACCACTTGTACCAGAACTTCCATTAGTTCCTGATGGACCTACACCTCCAGATGTACCGCTAGATCCTGAAGTACCATTTACTCCACTAAATCCACTTGTTCCTGAAGTTCCGCTTGAACCGGCTGTTCCAACTCCGCTTGTTCCAGAGCTTCCTGAAGAACCCGCAGATCCAGAACTACCTGAAGAACCTGCCGAACCTGAAGATCCAGAAGATCCTGCTGATCCACTTGATCCTGCTGATCCACTAGTTCCAGAACTTCCTGATGAACCTGCTGAACCAGAAGAACCGCTTGATCCAGAAGTACCTGAGCTACCGCTTGAACCAGACGTACCTGAGCTACCACTTGAACCAGATGTACCTGATGAACCACTTGTTCCAGAACTTCCTGATTTTCCTGAACTTCCACTAGATCCCGACGAACCACTAGATCCAGAACTTCCTGAAGATCCTGAACTACCAGAACTTCCATCTGTACCACTAGATCCTGAAGATCCAGAAGTACCTGAGCTACCACTTGTTCCTGATGAACCACTTGTTCCAGAACTTCCTGATTTTCCTGATGAACCTGAGCTACCACTTGATCCTGATGTTCCAGAAGAACCTGAAGATCCAGATGTTCCACTAGATCCTGAAGAACCACTTGTACCAGAACTTCCTGAAGAACCAGATGTGCCGGAGCTACCACTTGATCCAGCTGATCCTGAACTACCTGATGAACCACTTGATCCAGATGTACCTGAGCTGCCGCTTGATCCTGATGTTCCTGAACTTCCTGAAGAACCA
>Ga0114978_10000755_pt1 | contig 27098 bp, 15 predicted proteins | sample S_140212_EF_Meta_FD_87027 | JGI IMG/M metagenome (GOLD analysis project Ga0114978, IMG submission 87027) | Freshwater microbial communities from Lake Simoncouche, Canada to study carbon cycling - S_140212_EF_MetaG | ecosystem: Environmental > Aquatic > Freshwater > Lake | place: Lake...
ACTCGCCACAGCGGTGCCACCGCGAGATCAAATGGCCGACGAACTTCTTCGAGTATTACTGCGTGAAGTGTTTGGTTTTCTGTGTTACCCGCTTGCAGATCCAGACGAATCTCGCGGCGATTGACCAAGGCTTGATCGGGCGGGGAAATGCGTTGCACCAGCGTGTCGTCGGACTGAATCAACGCGGTCCGAAGCGACTCGTGCCGCGCGGTGATCTGGTCGAGGGCGCGATCGACCAGGACTCGATCGACTTGCCCCGCGATGCGAAAAGCGATCGGCTGGTGATACGTTGCGTGGTCCGGAAGCATCGCCTGGACCAGCCACATCGCATGCTGTCCAAACGAGAGGGGGAGTGGCTGCTGACGATCGACGCGCGGAATTGCGAGTGACAGTTCAGCTCGATCCGTTGTCTCTTCCAGTTTGTTTGCAAACCGTTCAATCGTCGGGTATTCAAAAACCCAACGAACAGGGATCTCGCGCTGGAGCAGTTGGGTTATTCTTGCAACCAGGGACATGGCAAGTAATGAATGCCCACCCAAAGCAAAAAAAGGATCCCGTACCCCAACGCAATCAAGTTTGAGAACTTCGCACCAGATGGCTGCGATCGATTTTTCGAGCGGACTGGTGGGTGCCACGAAGTTCGAGGCAATTTCGGGGCGAACGGTTTTCAAGGTGGGGAGGGCCGCGCGATCGAGTTTTCCGTTGATCGTTAGCGGAATTTGATCGAGAAGGATCAGCGCAGATGGAATCATGTAGACCGGTAGTCGACGGCTTAAATACTGTTCGAGTCCCGTTTGCGAGAATTTTTGGTCATCACGCGAGACAAAGTAACCAATCAGACGCTGATCTTCTGCTGAAAACTCGTGCACCACCACGGCACTCCCGGCAATTCCAGGATAGTCCGCGATGGCGGCTTCGATTTCGCCGAGTTCAATCCGGTGGCCGCGGATTTTCACCTGATTATCGATGCGGCCGAGGAAATCGAGCGTCCCATCCTCGTTCCAGCGTGCCAGGTCACCCGAGCGATAAAGTCGATCCGATCGGCATCCTGTAAAAGATGAGATCACAAAGCGGGCTGCCGTCAATTCCGGACGGTTCAGGTATCCGCGTGCCAGCCCTGCCCCGCCGACATAAATTTCACCAGGAACGCCTGTGGGTACCGGTTGACCTTGTTCATCCAGCAGGTAAATCTGAAGATCAGGCAGAGGTTTTCCGATCGGACTCCCACCCCGCTCGATGTCATCGGCGGTCAGCCTGTGATAGGTCACATGGACGGTGGTTTCGGTGATCCCGTACATGTTGATTAACTGGGGTCGCTCGGCACCATGGCGCAAAAACCAACCCCGCAGGAGACGCGGATCGAGTCCCTCACCGCCGAAAATGACGTAACGCAGATTCATTGGGCGGGACGTGGCCCGCTGAGAGGACTCGGCGACCATCAGCAGGCGGAATGCGGACGGGGTCTGATTCAGCACGGTGACCTGTTCATCGACCAGCAGATTCCAGAATTCGTCCGGCGATCGACTGACGGAATAAGGGACCACCACGAGCCGGCCGCCATAAAATAACGCCCCCCAGATCTCCCAGACCGAAAAATCAAACGCGAACGAATGGAAGAGCGTCCAGACATCGTGTTCATCGAAATGGAACAGTGATTCACTGTTGAGAAACAGCCGCACCACATTCCGGTGGGTGATGACACATCCCTTCGGCTGACCGGTTGAGCCCGACGTGTAGATCACATACGCGGCCGCGTCTGCGTCGACCTGTATCGATTGTAACGGCACCGACACGTCACCGGACGAGATGGTTTCGTCTGCAACGGAAAGCACGCTCAAGGAAAGGTCACGATCGAAGAAACGTAATCGGGTGGTTTCATCGCAGATCATCACCCGAATCTGGGCATCGCGTACGGTGTAATCCAAACGTTCCTGGGGATGGCCTGGATCGAGCGGAACATAGGCAGCCCCCGCCTTCAGAATGCCCAGAATCCCGATCACCATTTCGACTGATCGCTCGAGGCAAATTCCGACCAGTGATTCGATTTCCACTCCGGCTATGATGAGTTGCTGAGCCAATTTCTGGGCACGAAAGTTCAGTTGAGCATACGTAAGCCGGTCTTTCCCGAACGAAACGGCAATCGCGTTCGGTCTTTGCCTGGCTCGCTCTTCGAACCACTGATGGATCGGTTTCTCATCGGGAAATTCAACAGGATTAGGGCTTGAAACTGGCAGAATTCCTGGCGAGTGAGAAATAATAGCGGAGTTTGTGATGGGATTCCTGTCGCGTCTTGAATGTTTAAGAAATCGATTTTGACGAGTCTTCGTGGCAAAATCGAAAAAACGTGGCGGTCCGTTTTTCGTCTGCGAATTTTCTTCAGCAGGGAATTTTACTGCTCGAACTTAACGGTGAGTTTGCAGAAGGTTATAACAGTGAAATGCAATTTCTGAAGTAAAATTACGAGATTTTCCTCAATTTTTTTGCGATTGTTGTCGGAACACGAAAAAGTGATGAAAACCGTCAGAGTCGCATAGCAGCTGACGCTGCGATGCAACTTGCGGTCCAAAATCTCTCGTCACTGCCGTTTTTGGAGTCAATTTGATCAAGTCCGAAAAATCTATTCCCCTCTCTTCAAGGCTTGATGAATCCAAATCCACGATGATCGATGGAAAATCCGAGAAAAACTTGCTGAAGTGAATGGGACTGAAATTTCTTGCGTATTCCCTCTTTTGCAGCGGCAGCATGATCACAAAAACCGTGAAAAAATTGTTAAGACGATTGGGTGTTGATCTTGTCAAGTGGACCTCCGGTTATCAGCTGGTTCGTTTTCCAAGTGTCGGCGAGGATTTGTCTCCTTTGGAGTTGATTGTTCCTCGCTTAGCAGCAACCGGCGACTTTTACTTTGTGCAAATCGGGGCGAATAACGGTATTCGCAACGATCCACTGCGATCTCTGATTCTTGAGTATCACTTACGCGGACTGTTGGTCGAGCCATTGGCCGACATGTTTGCCGATCTCGAAAAAAACTACGCCTCGGAATCGCAATTGGCTTTTGAGAACGGAGCGATTGCGAAGGAGAATGGGGAACTGGCCTTATATCGGTTTCCAGCGGACGCGAAAATCCCCGACTCGGCACACGGAAACGCGACATTTAATCAAGACATTCTGCGGGAAAAAGGGCGAATGGTTGGCGTGAACAATTTCGAGAAAGTGCTTGTCCCCTGCCTGACATTTGAATCGTTGATGGATAAGCATCACATTCAAAAAGTCTCGTTGCTGCAGGTGGACACGGAAGGATTCGATTTTGAAGTGATTAAAATGGCGATCAAGTCCGGAGTTCTGCCGACGTTGATCAATTACGAGTTCATGCATTTGTCCCCGCAGGATCGCCTGGATTCCTGTCAATTGCTTGCCGATCATGGCTATTCGTTCATTCATGGAAGATGGGATACACTGGCGGTGCACAGGGAGGAACTGGTTATTTAAGTCCTCATGACCGTGATTGTGGCACTGATTTGTCGTCGGTCTCAATGATCCAGCGGGGATCTGTCAGGGAATCTGTTATCGGTGGCTTGGAACGATCATGAGTCTTCGTTCGAATCTGTTTCACGTTGTGGTCATCGCTTGCGCCCTGCGAGGATCACGAATCTCGCTGGCAGATTTGCCGAGAATGACGTTCTATGGGTACACTTGCATATGTGTCGGTGTGCGACCCTCCTGGCTGCCAATGACCTTTGAGAATTTGTTTTTCCCTATGATTTCTCTGATTTCTCAAAAGCGTATTTTTCAATGGGCTGGCGTTGTTACCGCCGCATTGGTGAGCGGTATCACGCTCGGTCTTGCCGCGACACCCGGTGGGGACGAACCGAAACCGGTTCCTGTCGCGGTCCCCGTGGCGGTTGTCGACTCGGACGAGTCTGACTTTCAGGAACAGGTGCAACCGCTACTCCAGAAATACTGCACGCGTTGTCACAATGAGGACGTGACCAAGTCGGGAGTCCGTGTTGATCAACTGACCCCCAATCCGACCGATCGGCAATTGTTTCTCTGGCAGGCGATTCAAAAGCAGGTTGACGACGGAGCCATGCCTCCTCACGAAGAACCACAATTCACCGCCGCAGAAAAAACGTCGCTCAACACCTGGATCTCCGCAGCGATTGCCGCCGGACGGGCCCGTGATACAAAAAAGAACGGATCGGTACGGCGACTGACGGTCTCGCAATACCGGAACACGCTGAAAAGCTTGCTGGGTCTGGAAGAAGACCTCACCGATCCCCTGCCTCCAGATGGAACTTCAAAAGAAGGTTTTTCCAATCAGAGCCAGTCCATGGTCTTATCGCCGCTGCAGATCGAGGCCTATTTTGACATTGCCGAAAAAGCGATTGGACTCTCGTTGGTGGAGGAAGATGCACTCCCTGTGATTCAAAACTTTCGAATGGATCTTGGGACTGCGATCAACCCCCACCCCTGCCCCGATAACCTGGTACTGGGAGCCAATAATTTCCTGCTGAGTAACCCGGATGTGCTGGTTACCGAACTTCAGCCGGAAAAACCGTTCGCCTATAAATCGTTTTCCATGCGGACCGAATACGAATTCATCGAAGGCTATGTGGGGAATGATACGATTCGGGCCTGGAAAAAGTTCAACAGCATTTATCACTCGGTCTTTGCCTGCATGCGAGGAACTCCCGGTTACCCGAAAGGCCAGGCCTTTCAGGTGGTCCCTCAAGGTTTATTGCTCAGGCCCGCCATTCCCAGTCCCGAGATCTTCGGCCAGTCGGATACCTACGGCCCGATGGCAAACTTTAAAATTTCGCTGCGCGAGTTACCCGACCAGGGGAACTTTCGCGTCACCGTGCGGGCTGCTCGGTATGACGATGCCCTTTTGCTCGAGCCCGGGCTACCCTTGGCAGAACCGGGCCCAAAAGTCGTGGTGACCGCGGCCCAATCGGCCGCAAGCCCTGACGTGACGGTGACCGTGACAGAAGCGGGGATTTACCAGTTGGACGTTTACCGTTTGCCCGCCGTCGCAGCCGGTCCGTTTTCGGTGACAATGGATGATCGGCAATTTGCGGGGGCACTTCCAGAAATCAAGCCGATCGCTGCGGGGGATGCGGGAAAGCCGGATACCCCGTTGGTTGGGGACGATGCCGCCGCAACCGCTCAAGGGTCGGCATTACTGCTGCTGCGACTTTCCGCCGGTGAACACAAACTAACGGCTCGTCTCGGCGATCCCGCTCGATTCCACCGACTGGTGCTCACCCGGCGCGATGACGAGAGCGAAGCGGCGAAGCGATTCCGTCTGTTTGAGCAGCGGATCCCTTCGATCGGAGTTTACGTCGGCTTGCGTCGTGACTGTGGCAGCACGCTGACTCCCGTTGGACAGCCTCGTCCCATCGAGCCTGGCGGGTTGCAAGAGTATGTGTTCTCGGGAGCGATCAATGATTTTCCCAGCCCCGATGTCGAAAAAGACAATGTCAATTATCTCGCCGGGATTCGCGAGATTGGTGTCCGCAGCGAATATACCGACGGTCGTGACATGCCCCGGTTGCTAGTCCGGTCGGTCGAGTTTGAAGGTCCTTACTACGAGACCTGGCCCCCTGCCTCACACCAGCAAATTTTCCCTGCTTCGGCGGCAGGTCAAGATCCCGCTATGCAGGCTCGGGCGTCACTGAGGTCATTCATGACGCGGGCCTATCGTCGTCCCGTGACTGCCGAGGAGGAAGAGTCGGTTTTCGCGGTCTGGAAGAACTCTTACTCGGTCCATGGTGACCGCCGTCAAAGTATGGCCGATGCCATGCTGGTGGTGTTAACCTCGCCCCAATTCCTGTTTCTGATTGAGAACAGCCCCAGTCCCGAGCCTGAGGATCTGGATCCGTTTGAACTCGCCTCGAAGCTTTCGTATTTCCTCTGGAACGGACCACCCGACGCACGTCTGCTCGAGCGGGCTGCAGCCAATACCTTGCATGCGTCGCTCGATGAAGAAATCGACCGGATGATTCGTGATCCGCAATTTGCACAGTTTGTCAGTGAGTTTACCTCGCAGTGGCTGAGTCTCGACAAGTTCGACGTGGTGGCGATTGATGCGAAACGCTATCCCCGGCTGACCCGCGATACCAAAACACAATTGCGACAAGAACCCGTGCAGTTTTTGCAGTATCTGATTCAGCAGAACCTTCCGCTACGCAATCTGGTCAAGTCGGACTTTATTGTGGCGAACGAGGTGGTGGCGAGTTATTACAATCTGGCGAGTGGCACGGAAAGCGGATTTCGGTTTGTGGCAATTCCTCATGCGCAAGAAAATCTGGGTGGGGTTTTGACGCAGGCTGGAATTCTCGCGGGGCTGAGTGATGGCCGGGAGTCGAATCCGATCAAACGGGGGGCGTGGGTAGCCCGCAAGATCGTGGCCGAGCCTCCTGATGATCCACCACCCAATGTTCCGCAGCTTCCCCAGGACGATGGAAGTCAACTGACGCTGCGTGAGAAGCTGGAACGTCATCGAGATCAGCCGGGGTGTGCGAAATGTCATGCCGGGATCGACCCCTGGGGATTACCGTTCGAAGCGTTTGATGCGAGTGGTCAACTCAAGGCAGCTGGTATTGCTGCGACCGGATCGACGCTACCGGATGGCGCCCAGGTCAACGACATGAACGGCCTGAAGGCTTATCTGGCAACGGAGCGGATTGATCAGGTCGCCTTCAGTTTCATGAAGCATCTCGCTTGTTATGCGATCGGCCGCAGTCTGACTTACAACGAATTTCAGTCGCTGCGGGAACAAGGAAAAACTTTGAGATCGAATGACTACCGGATGCACGATATGCTACGGTTCGTGATCAAGAGTGACATGTTTCTCAAAAAGTAGGCGTTGGAAACAGTCAGTGTTTGGTTGATCGGCAACAATATTCAACGGAATTGGTTCCATGGTCTCATCGATTCGACTCGACCGGCGTGCGGTTTTGAAGGGATTGGCTGGGGTTTCACTATCGCTGCCGCTGTTGGAAGCGATGGGTAAAGAGGTGGCGGAGAAGACCCCGCGCCGCTTTTGTGCCATGTACACGGCTAATGGGATGTCATTGCCGAATCCGTCGCATGGGATCGATGACTGGAGCTGGTTTCCCAAGCAAGAGGGTCGCGATTTTGAATTTGGAAAATCGACCGAGCCGCTGAGTCCCTTCCGGGAAAAAGTGAGCTTTCTGGGGGGATTGCATCATCCCAACGGGACCAAGGCTGATCCGCATCTTTGTTCGGATATGTGGCTGACCGGGGCTCCGCTTCATAATCCCAAGCCGGGGACATTCAATTCGGTGGCGCTGGATCAGGTGGTAGCGCAGCACACGAAGCAGTACTGTCGCCAGCCGTCGCTCGTCTTATCGATTGATGCCGGCGTCGGTTTCTTGTCGCGAACCGGGACGATTTCGTACAACCTCGAGGGGAAGCCGATTCCGGCTGAAAACAATCCCCGCCGAGTTTTTGATCGTTTGTTTCGGGGTGATCGCTCTTCACTGGCGCTCCAGCGGGAACAACTGAAACGCCGGATCAAACTGGTCGATGCGGTTCTCGACAATGCCAAGCTGCTGGAAAAGCAACTTGGTCAATCCGACCGGGAAAAAATGGATCAGTATCTGACCTCGCTGGACGAAATCGAGGCCCGGCTGATTGCCTCGGAAAAATGGATCGATATCCCGCTGAAGGCTCAAGATTTTTCGCACCTCAATCTGGAAGCGAATTCCGAGGGTGAGCCGCACGAATATTACCGGAACATGTTCGATCTGATTGCCCTGGCATTCGATGCTGACATCACTCGTTCAGTCGCCTTCATGCTGAACCGTGAGGATGGAATGGGGGTGAGTGATACCTTCCCAGTGAAGCTCGGTCTCAACCGCACGCATCACAGCCTGTCGCATGCCGATGACAAGGATGGGCAGTTGGCATTCGCCAAATACGACTTGTTCTTAAGTCAACAGTTGGCACATTTTCTGGGGCAGTTGCAGCAGTATCAGGATGTCGACGGCAGTGTGTTGGACAATACGATCGTGTTATTTGGCAGTGGAGCCAGTACGACCCATAATCCGACGAATCTTCCCACACTGATCGCGGGAGGTTCGAATATGGGGCTGCAGCATGGAACCCACTGGCGGAAGCCGAACACACCGCTGTCAAATCTTTATCTGAGTATTCTGCATTCGATGAAGATCGAGGAAAATTCGTTCTCTGACAGTACGGGAGTCTTGCAGGATTCGATTTTTACCAAGGTTTGAGCACGAGATCGGATTGCGAGGTCTGAAAGGGGAATGCCAGCGATCATCGAGCTTCCCGTTGTCGTTCGATGATCGCTTTGGTCTGCTTTTCACTCTCTGCATCGAAGGGGCGATAGCCGACGGTGCAATAGGTTTCGTAGCTGGTCCACAGGAAGGCTGTTGTTCCGTTTAACTTTAATCTGGATTTGCGCGGTTCACCCTGTGGTGCAGAAAGTTCTTCGAACTGGGCCGCGAAGATGACTCGGGGTGCCTCGCCCATTTCTCCCGTATGGACCATGCGGCCGATGATCGCGGATTCGATTTCGATTTGAACGGAAACACGACGCAGAAAGATCGGGGCATCCACGAGAAATCGATCCTTTCCTTCCGCTGACGGGATCAAGCTGGTGTCAAAAATCACCCAGGCATTTTGATCGAGACTTGCCATCTTCAGGGGATCGGTTTGACCTTCCTTGGCATTGGCGAGCGTCTCATCCAGCAACTCGGTCAATGAACTTGCCGCCAGGTTCACCAGCGCGGTTGCTTCACGACTTAATCGACGAATCTCGTCCGCGGTCTCGTCGTTTCTTTTGAGCAGATCGACTGCCAGTCTGGCTTTTCCGAGTTCTTTCGCCGCTTTCGCAAAATCTCCCTCGCGCATCGCAGCAGTCCCCACATCGGTTGCCGCGGCGACCGTTGCCTTGGCGGTTTCGATCGATTGCCGATGCCAGAGGCCAGCAGCTGTTACTGCGCTGATCGTCATGATTGTCAGCGAAATTAAGCGGAGCGGCGTCACCCACGGGCGGCGCGGTTCGCGCAGCAGCGTTGGTTCAGGCTGGTGAGCCACTGGTTTCGAACGGTCCGGTTTGCCTGGTGCCGATCGGGAAGGGATTGGGGGGTGCCCCAGGTCGACTTCGGTCTTGATTGGCATCGGCCCGGATTTGGGGGGCTTCTGCTGTTTCCCCCCGTTTTTGGCGGGAGGGGTCTTGGAGGGTGCTGGGGGTTTTGGTCGCGGATAAACATTCGACGGGAGCACAAAGACCGGACGTTCACACGTCGCACAGACGGGCCTCTGATACGCAGGGGCTCTGTTACCAACGACTTTGCTGCCGCAGTCACATTCCACTTCGAAGGGTTCAGGAGTGGGTTGCGATTGTTGAAACAGCGATGTTGTTCGACTCAACCAGCCTGCCATGAGTCACCATCTGTTGCAGGAAAATCAAATCTTGTCCCATGATCCAACGGATGGGGATCAAGTTCAACGCTTCGGCTCACTCCAGATAAGTCCCCTTCCCTGCCCCGGCTTCGTATTCTGACGCCAATTGTTCTGCGGTTTCTCTCGATAACGCACCCGCTTCGACACGCACGGCGAGTTGCTTCCGGTAGGATTCGAGTAACTGTGCTTTGTCATAACGGGCGAACAGCAACATGTCATTAATGCGGCTCCCTGGGACTACTTTCGTGACATGATATCGTCCATCATTATCGATCACGACCTGTGCCTCGTTCGGATGACCGAAGAGATTGTGATGACTTCCCATCACTTCCTGGTAGGCCCCGGTCAAAAAGATACCGAGGTAATAGTCTTCTCCATCTTTCCATTTGTGGAGTTCCAGGGTCTCTTTGACATCTTTCAAGTCGACAAATTTATCGATTTTTCCGTCACTATCACAGGTGACATCGACCAAGGTGGCGTAGTCGGACGGTGCCTCGTTGAGGCGATGAATTGGTACGATCGGAAAGAGTTGTTTGATCGCCCAGCTGTCTGGGGCCGATCGAAACAGTGAGAAATTACACAGGTATTTTTGGGCCAGAATCTTTTTCAACGCTTCGAATTCATCATCAGGAAAGTTTTCGGCTTCCGATTCTTTGAGAGCCCGAGCGCAGGATTCCCAGAACAGGACTTCCCCTTTGGCTCGATCTTCCAGGCTGATCAGTCCCAAATTAAACTGCGTGTGGAGTTCGTCTTTGTGTTCGAGTGCATCGTGGTAGTATTCGGCGTAATTTTTCCCGTTGATTCCATCGCATAAATCCTTGAGCTCGGTAATGACCTGCGGGTCATCGTCATCGATGGTGACTACGGGTTTGTCCTGGGCGAAGGTTTCAATTTCATCTCGGATGGATGTAATAAACACCGTATGATAGGCGGTCATAAAGCGACCACTTTCGGTCACCAGATTCGGTTGCGGCACATTTTCATCAACGCAGACGCTTTTAATCACATAGACCACATCGTTGGCAAATTCTTGCACTGTGTAGTTCACACTCGATTCGAATCGGGTCTGTGAGCCGTCATAGTCGACTCCTAATCCCCCGCCGATATCGAGGAATTCAATCTGGCAGCCGATCTGTCGCAGCTTGGCATAGACCCGGGCGGCTTCTTTCATCGCGTTTTTGACCCGTTTGATATCGGTAATTTGTGAGCCGATATGAAAGTGCAGCAGCTTCAGGCGATGGTCGAGTTTGGTCTCTTTCAAGAGTCGGACGCAGTCAAGCAGTTCGGACGTGGTCAGCCCGAATTTGGCCGATTCGCCTCCTGATGAGGCCCATTTTCCTGAACCGCGTGAATACAGTTTGGCTCGCAAGCCGATCCAGGGAGCGACCCCGGTCTGTTGGGCGAGCTTGATCACCATTTTCAGTTCATTCAGCTTTTCGACGATGATTGTGACCCGTTTGCCCGCCTGCACGGCCAGCAACGCGGTCTTGATAAAGGCCTCGTCCTTAAAGCCGTTGCAGAGCAAGAGCGACTCGGAAGTCTGATCCTGAGCGACGGCGGCATAAAGCTCGGCCTTCGAGCCACATTCCAGTCCCACTCGACAGCGGCTGCTGTCACGCAGGAATTCCTCGACAACTTCTCGTCGGGGGTTCACCTTCATCGGAAACACAGGATAGTGCTGTCCTTCGTACGCATACTGGGCAATCGCGGTCTGATACGCATTGCTCAAGGTTCGTAGCTGACTGGTGAGCAGTTGAGGAAAGCGAATCAGGAGTGGAAGTTGTAATTTCTGCTTGGTGAGCAGGTCATCGACGAGAATTTTTAAATCGACAAAGCGGGGATCGTTTTTGGCGGGCCGAACAATGATATGCCCTTGGGGATTGATATCAAAATACCCCGCCGACCAGTTTTCAACGCCGTAGACTTGCTGAATTTGTTGTAGGATTTCGTCGTTCATGACGCTAGGATTCCCGAGGGTGAAGTAGTGATTTGATAAATGAGTTGACTCAGTCAACAAGGTTGAATGTAAGGCCGGTGTTCCGGCTTGTTTGTCGATTACCGGGAATGTTTGTCAGCGTCCGGGGGATCCGGTATGACAGACTTGAGTCGCCGGCAAATTAAACCTCCCAAGGGAGCGAATCCCCCTTGAGGGCCGCGCGCAAATTGTCGACGGTCATCTGCATCATGCGGTGACGGGTTCGATTCGAGGCACTGCCGAGATGAGGGGTGATGACCACGTTCGAAAGACCGAGCAGTGGATGGTTTCGTGGTAAGGGTTCTGGAGCGGTGACATCGAGTCCTGCGGCCGCGATGCGGCGGGAATTCAAGGCGGTGAACAGCGCGTCATGATCCACCACGGGACCACGGGCGATATTCAGCAGGATCGCGGTCGTCTTCATCAGCCCTAATTCTCGCTGACCGATCAGATTCGTTGTTGCGGGGGTGAGTGGACAATTGAGCGAGACAAAATCAGACTGACGCAATAGATCGTCGAAGGAGGCATAAGTTACACCGAGTTCCCGTTCGGCCTGTTCGTCTCGTTTTCGGTTGTGATAGAGAACTTTCATTTCGAAGGCCTGCGCACGACGGGCCACCTGTTTTCCGATTCGGCCCAGTCCGATAATTCCCAGGGTGCTTCCCGAAACTTCGTATCCGATCAATTGAGAAGGGTCGTAATGCGTGAATTCTGGCGATCGGGCAAAATGATCTCCGACCACCACATTGCGGGCCGTGGCGAGCATTAATGCCATGGTCATATCGGCGGTGGACGCATCCAGGCAACCCGGAGTATTCCCGACCGGGATCCCGCGCTGTTTTGCCGCAGCGACATCAATATGATCGACACCCACCCCGTGGTTGCTGATGATTTTCAGGTGGGGAATGCGGTCCATCAGTGGTCCATCGACGCGGGGGTGACCATAGGTGATGAGGCCGACCGCCCGGGCCAGTGCTGTCGACTGGGGGCTCTCGTCCCATTCGAGAATCTCGAAATCCGGCCCCAGCATTTCGCGTAAAGCGGGGGGAAGGCCATCGCCCATAATCGGAGTGGTGGGATGAGTCATGTGGGTCTTTCTGATCAGAGCGGAATGAACAAAGTTGTTTTTTAGTCAGGGAATGAACGCCGTTGTTGACAGATGCTAAGTGGATCCCGTTGTGTGTTGGACGAGAATCGCACAGGACTGGGATCGTCCTGGAGTGTGATCGTTATGGGCTGGGGTTACATGGCCGCTTTTCTGCCCGGTTTCTGTTTAATGAGGCTTTCATTGCCGCAACCGGCCGATGTTGGGAGCATTTTTCCGGGGCTGCAGCGTCCGGTGGGATTGAAACAGTCACGGATCGACCGCATAACGTTGAGGTCTTCGGGGGCGAACAGTCGATCCATAAAGCTGATTTTTTCCACACCGATTCCATGCTCGCCGGTGACACTGCCGCCGAGATCGATACATTTTCCCAAGATTTCGTCGCTCGCCTTGAGCACGCGGGCGACTTGTTCGGCGTCTCGTTCATCGAATAGTAGGATTGGGTGAATGTTGCCGTCACCGGCGTGGAAGACATTGACGATTCGCAACCGGTGTCGCTCACCACATTTGATGATGAATTCGAGAATTTGCGGTAGCTTGGTTCGTGGGACGACTCCGTCCTGAGTGCAATAACTGGGACTCAGTCGGCCGATCGCTCCGAAAGCCTGTTTGCGGCATTTCCAGAGGGCCAGTCGTTCTTTGGTGGTATTCGCCTCGCGAACTTCGCGCGCCCCGTTCTGCAAACAGAGTTTTTTAATCCGTTGGGCTTCCTCATCGACGGCGATTTCGAGTCCATCGACTTCAATCAGGAGTACGGCACCGGCATCGAGGGGAAAACCAAAATGGAACGCTTGCTCGACCGCACTGACGATCCCCTGGTCCATCATTTCGAGTGCCGCCGGAACGATTCCGGCTCCGATAATCTCGCTGATCGCTTTGGTCGCATCCGAAACGGTTTCAAAAATTCCCAGCATCGTTCGGTAGGCGGCGGGATCTCGCGTCAATCGGACAATAATTTTGGTGGCAATCCCGAGTGTTCCTTCGTTGCCGACGAACAATCCCGTTAAATCATAACCGGGGGTCTCTTCCACCGGCCCGCCGAGCTGAACCACATCACCGTTCGGCAGGACGACTTCCGCACCAAGCACATGATTGACCGTGACGCCATATTTCAGGGTGTGCGGCCCCCCCGAGTTCGTGGCGAAGTTCCCCCCAATGGTACAGGCACCCTGACTCGATGGGTCGGGGGCATAATGGTATCCGCTCCCCTTCAGATGCTGTGTCAAGTGGACATTCACCAGTCCCGGTTCGACGACGGCGTAGCGGTCGCGATAGTTGACTTCCAAAATCTTTTTCATGCGAGTTAGGGCGATCATGACACCACCACCGACGGGGAGGCATCCTCCGGCGAGGCTCGTCCCCGCGCCGCGTGGGACGAAGGGGACGTCAAATTCGTTACAGATTTTCACGATGGCAACGACTTGTTCGGTGGTCGTGGGGAAGACCACGACATCGGGCGACTTTTTGTCGACCACGAACCCATCACACTCGTAGACCAGAACCTCATCCGGGCTGAACAGCAGCGATTTTTCACCGACGACCGAGCGGAGTCGATCCAGGAGCAGTTGTGATCGGGCGGCAGGGGAAGTTGGTTCAGTGAGAGTCGTCGTCATCGTGAAGAAGTTCGTTTTTGTGAGGGTGAGGATCGTTGTAACGGTCACACTGACGGTCGCACGGGGATCTTCGTCAAAATTAACTTATGGAATGCGGTGACAATTGTGAAGACACTCGTCATCTGTGAACGTGGTTTTCAGGCGAGATCGAAGATACAATACGGCAGCAATCTTGCCATTGTGCCCGGAATACCGACGTTTCTGTTCCGTGAAGGTTTCTGTTGCGTGAAAGTTTCTGTTGCGTGAAAGTTGATTATGTCTGTTGCTTCGCCTCTCGCCCGTTCTCCCCTGCCGACCCCTGCAACATCTAAAGTTCCTGATGCCGAGGGGCGATTTGGCGAGTTTGGTCGCCGTTTTGTTCCCGAAACGCTGATGCATGCGCTCGAGGAACTGACGAGGGAATACGCTAAGGCCAATGCCGATCCTGCCTTTCACAAGCAGCTTGATGGGTTATTGAGGACATTTGTTGGACGACCGAATCCCCTCTATTTTGCCGAGCGACTGACGAAAGAATGCGGCGGGGCTCAGATTTACTTCAAACGCGAAGATCTGAACCACACCGGGGCTCACAAAATCAATAATACGATCGGTCAGACGCTGTTGACCTTGCGGATGGGGAAAAAACGAGTCATCGCCGAGACCGGCGCGGGTCAACATGGCGTGGCGACCGCCACAGCCTGTGCTCGATTTGGACTTCCTTGTGTGGTGTACATGGGTGAAGAAGACATTCGTCGGCAGAAGCTCAATGTGTTCATCATGCGCACCATGGGGGCCGAAGTGCGGCCAGTTACAAGTGGTTCGCGAACCTTGCGGGACGCCATCAATGAAGCGATGCGCGACTGGATGGCATCGGTGGAAGATACCCACTATATCCTGGGCTCCGTCGTCGGTCCTCATCCGTTTCCGATGATCGTGCGGGATTTTCAGTCGGTCATTGGAAGAGAAGCCCGCGCACAATGCCTGGCAGAGACGGGCCAGCTCCCCCACGAGGTGATTGCCTGCGTCGGTGGTGGCTCGAATTCTGCCGGAATGTTCTATCCCTTCGTCGATGATACCGGGGTTGAATTGACCGGGGTCGAGGCGGGTGGCCGCGGTCCCACCGCAGGCGAACATGCCAGCACGCTCTCATTCGGCAATAAAGGAATTCTGCACGGCACATACAGTTACGTGCTGCAAGATGAAGATGGGCAGACCGCAGATGTTCATTCCATTTCAGCAGGATTGGACTATCCAGGGGTCGGTCCCGAACATGCCTACTGGAAAGATACCGGTCGGGTTCGTTATGTCAGTATTGGTGACAAGCGGGCACTCGAAACGATGCAGCATGTCGCCCGGATCGAAGGGATTTTGCCCGCCCTGGAAACTTCGCACGCTATTGCCTATGCCCTCGAACGGGCTCGCGAACGAAAGCCAACCGATGTGATTGTTGTGTGCCTATCGGGCCGCGGTGACAAAGATGTCAGCGAAGTGGCTCGACTCACTGGTCAGGAACTTTGAGCCGAGCGGGCCAGCGTCCGACAAATCCTGCGGCAGAGGCTTTGTGAGTTCACCGCGTGAGTTCACAAAGTCGCTAAATTCCCGAGGGAACTGATCGATGCCTGGCAAGACCTGCCCCCACAGACTGAACGGAACGTCTTGCTGCCAATCGCGTCGGCGGATGAGTGTTCAAAGTCGTGGTCAACGGAACGCTCAGGATTTTCAGTTGCGGGTAAAAACCTGCAGGTGAAATACAGATGGCCACAAAATCGCGATTGCAACCGACCCTTTGATGTTCCTCGTGGAAGTATATCGTGCCTCAAGCCTCTCGGATCTCTGCCGTTTTTGCTGCGTTAAAGTCAGAAAATCGCATGGCTTTTATGCCCTTTATCGCCGCAGGCGATCCTGATCTGCCATTCACTTGTCGTCTGCTGCGTCAATTGTCAGCATCGGGAGCCGATTTAATTGAGGTGGGGTTCCCCTACAGTGATCCGATTGCCGATGGACCGGTCATTCAGGCGTCGTATACACGGGCCTTGGCCAAGCACGTCAAGTTAAGTGGAATTTTTTCAGCGGTTGCCAGTGTCAGTGGGGAAATTTCCACACCGCTGGTCGGAATGGTTTCTTACGCGATTATTTTTCGGCACGGTATCGACGCCTTCGTGCAAGAGGCCAAGTCGGCGGGTTTCTCGGGGTTGATCGTTCCCGACCTCCCGGGGGACGAGGCTTCGTCGTTTGCGACCTTGATGGCCGCGCAGCATCTGGACCTGATTCAACTGGTCGCCCCGACGACGCCACCGGACCGTGCGGCACGAATTCTTCAGCAGGCGACCGGATTTGTGTATTGCATCGCGGTCGCCGGGACAACCGGCGTCCGTAAAGAACTGGCACCACAACTGGCAGAGATGTTGAAATCTCTGCGAACTCAAACCGAACTGCCACTCGCAGTCGGTTTCGGGATCAGCGCCGCCGATCAGATCGATCATCTGCGGGGAATGTCCGATGGGGTGATTGTCGGCTCGGCCATCGTCAAGCTTTTGGAACCTTTGGCAGGAAACCCTGCCAAAGCGGATGAAGTCTTGCAGCAGATTGGTGAATTTGCGAAGTCGCTGGCAACGGCGGCACACCGAAGTTAACCCGGTGAATCTCGAGCGGATTGGGATGCAGGCGGACCGGGAAATGCGATCTTGGGGGGGCGCGGCGGCTGTTCATTCGGTCGGTGCCGAGTATCCCCCTAGAACCATTCGGCGGGTCATCCAGGCTTCCAGGCAAAGAAAACCGAGAAAGACATACAGCAGCAGCCACCAGACCTCCGTGCGTGAACTTTCGGTAAACATTTTTTTTTGCAGATCCGGAAGGTTCTCGATGAATCGCATCCGGTCTTCGGCGGCCAGCGTTGTCTGCTGATCTTCGGTCAAACAAGTCAAATCTGATTCCTGCCGATCAAAGTTCACGGCAAAGTATTCGGCTCGGACGATTTGCTGGGAGGGCTTCGATCTGGGTAAGAATTGATAGGGACCCGGCGAAGGGGTGTTTCGTAGCAGAACTTTCGATTGAAACTCGTCGTCCCGTTTTTCAACCGGCAGCGATTGGTGGGCCGGGTTCAAAAATTGATAAGCATCGGGGTTCAGTTCCGGGCTGACCGCCAGTAACAGCGGAGAATTCACTGATAAATTTCGCGAGGTCGGAGGAACTGCCAGCGAAAACAAGAGCTCGTGAAGAAACGGGACATAGTCCTGTTTGGCGGGAAGTGTATTCCAGTCGGCATCCAGCGACGAAGTCAGGACCGCAGTCGTGCCCGATCCATATCGTCGGGAAATCAGCAGCGGATCCCCCGTGGTCAGCCTCGCTTCGACGATCGCAGCACCTATCAAGAGACTGGGCTCGTCGTTTTCTATCGACGGTAAGAGCGGCTTCTGTGCTGCGGTCTGCGCGTTTGCTGCAGCGGGACGAGGTTGTCCCGGCGGGTCTGCAGGTTGATTGGGAATCGAGACTTTCCACCAGCGTGACCACCGTGCGTCAGGCAAGCTACCCCCGCGATCGGATCGAAACGGTTGTAGCCAGGGGAGTTCCAGGCTGCTGTTCAGGATGCGAACCCCTCGTTTGTCCGCTTCTTTTTCGGTCACGATTTCTTCGAGCTGACCAGGAAAAATTTCGTCCCCACCCGCAGCGAGGATCGATTGATAGTGCCGCTGGTCGACGCGATCTCCGAGTGTAAACAAGAGACTGTGGCCACTGGCGACGAATTGTCGCAGTCCCTTGCGGCTGATTTCATTGAGGGTCGGTACATTGGCCATGACCGTTACCGAGGTGGCCTTCAGGTGTTCGATGGTCAGTTCTTGCGGTGTGATCACCGTCGCCTTGATCCACGCCTGGTCACCCTCGGTCGAGCGCAGTGCCGCCAGGGAAAAAAAGGTTTCGGATTTGGTGGGATCGGTCTGGCGATCGCCATCAACCAACAAGACCGGCAGTGATTCCGTAATGGTGACAGCGGCATCCGCACGGTTATCACCGGCAAGGTGATCCTCATCCAACACCAGGCTGATCAGATGGGAACCGGGTGTTTCGAAGCGGTATTCAAATTCGACTCCGATTTCTCCGTTGGGGGGAATTTTGATTTGAATAGCGCGATCGTTCAGCCGTCGCTCGTCGATTTCGAGGAAAACTTTTCGAGTCGTCGCGGTATCACTGCCGGACGCTTTCACTTTGCTGGTGATCCGGACCGGAGCACCGAGGATGGCGAGTTCCCGTGAGAGTTGCAGTTTTTCCAGCGAAAAATTGGGGCCCCGTCCCAGTTCGCCCCCCGAGGTATCCACAATCCAGAGGTTGGGTGTGATCGGCGATTGACTACGGAGATCATCAAACTGCTTCCACAACGTTTCATCGTCGGGGTTCCAGCTTAAGGCCTGTAAGTCGGAAAAGAGGACCACTTCACGCGTCAGGCTGGTCCCCGCCGCCAGCAGTTTCATTCCTTGACGCAGGGCAGCCAGCAGATCTGCGGATCCTGCTGGGGGAGGTAAATCATGAATCGCCTCTTTCACCCGGTACGGATCGCGTGTGCTCTCGGGTAGGACGATCTGGGGACGCTCACGCGCATCGATCACCTGGACCGCATCCCCGGTTCTCAGCGTGGCCAGGAACTCGCGAGCCAGTTGTTGTGCCCGGATATGCGGTGTTTTTCCATCCAGCTTTTCATCCCAGCCCATGCTGCAGGAACCATCGATGATCAAGATGACATCGCGGGGTTGCGATGACGCGATGACTCCCAGCCAGTCGCTACCAATCCAGGGACGCGCCATGGCGATGGCAACCAGTGCGACAATTCCCATACGAACCAGCATGAGCAGATATTCTTCCAGCCGGACATTCCGTTTGGCGCTGTTGTCCAGTTCCAGGAACTGCATCGCCCCCCAGTCGACCTGATCATACTTTTTCCGGCTTAAGAGATGAGCGATGACGGGCAGGAGGATTCCTGTCAGTCCCAGCAGCATCCAGGGATTCAGAAACAGATTCAGCACGAGACCGCTTCGAGAGAGGTGGTTTGGGTGAGTCCGGAAGTCAAACGCCACTTCAACATGACAGGAAGCGTCTCGAATCGCCAGTATCAACGATGTCGAAATTGACGGTCGCGGGTCTCAAGTGGTCGGATCACTCGTGAACCCAAACCCGCTTGTGTTGGGGACGGGGTCTTTACTTGGCCCCAAAGACGATTCAAGCCGGATGAGAACCGGCAACCTTGAAATTCGATTCCGTTCTTCCCGCTGGAAAGTCTGGGAAGAGAATTTTATCGCAGAGACGCCAAGTCGCAGGGACGCGAGGGAAGACAAAAAACGGATTGGTTTTTTCCATTTCTGCCTGCTTTGCGTCTCACCGGCTTGGCGGCTTGGCGTTTCATTTCCCAATTTTTTCCTGCGACCCTTTAGAGGGCCATGTCCAGGATCACCATCGAAACTACGAGGACCATCAAAAACCAAGGGTCACGTTTTTTGCCAGTTTTAAGCCATGGCCACCGCTTCTCGGACCGATTCGGGTGCCGATTCTGCTGCCGCTTCCCATGCGACTTCTTCGTTCGTCAATTCCTCCAGATGCATGAGTGCCTCGTCAGCACTTTCCGCATACTCGATCAGGTAGGTTTGAACGGCCGACATACAGAGCCGTCCCTCTCCGAGGCTCTCGGCAAAATAATCGGCCATCGAAGGATCATTGTCACCAAAAAACCGGACGAACAGCCGCCGGAGTTGCTCACGATCGGCATATCCCAGCAGTTCTTTCCGATCAATTCGGCCGGGCCGAATCAGTGCGGGGTCCAGACGTTCGATGTGATTCGTCGTCGCGAACAAAATGCGTCCCTCGCCTGCGGCAACACCGTCGATGGCATTGAGCAGTCCACTGAAAGTCAGTTTATTCGGTTTGTCTTCGGTCGCTTTTCGCTCGACGAAGACACAGTCGATATCCTCGATCAGGACGATCGAATTCACCGGACAGTTCGACAACAACTGGCACAGGTCATCATCATCCAGCGACGAATTCGCCAGACTCAGAATCGCAATATCCATTTTCATTGCCGAAGCGATCGCGAGGACGGCCGAGCTTTTTCCGGTTCCGGGGGGGCCATACAGCAAATAGCCGCGCCGATACGGAATCCCCCGCTCGAGATACCAGTCGCGGCGACCGAGAAAGTTCCGAACATCCGCAATCAGGCTTTCCATCAGCCCTTGCCTCAGCACCACCGATTCCGGCGGGCGTGGCAACCGCTTCATTTGCTCGTCCCAGGAAGAGTACGCCGCTCGATGGATCGCCAGCCGGTTGTCTCCGGGGGGCAAGGCAACATCTCGGGCCTCTTCCAAGAGCTGTTGCGCAATGCTGCGATCACGGCTGAAAATATGAATCGAGAACGACTCACGCACGTTCATCGGCTGTGCCTGAGCCCCATCCAGCTTGGGTCGTTCCCGGTTCAGGATCACCAGACGCCCTCGGTAAAAGAAAATATGTTCACCGGGAGCGGGCGAAAAGAGAATCCGGGGCCGCGCATCCATGGTCGGATCGGCCTGACGCTCGCCATAATCGACCGTGACGGTTTTGACCGTCAAACTTCGCGCCCGATTTTTCGAGTAAGTGTGCTGAGCCAGCCATTTATCGATCCAATCGAAGGCGGAATCGCGGTCAAGAATATCGATTTCAATCAACCAGCGCCGCCGCAGCCAATGCCAGATTCGGCTGGGAACCTCGCGAAAATAGGCGAGCATTCCACCACCGATCATCAGGATCAGTCCACCGCCAAACAACTGGTTCGTAGCTAGCTGGTGTTGAAGAAATTCCCAAATTGCGTTCATGAAGAGGTTTGATCCTGTTGGAAAAGCGATTGGACAATCGGTTCGTCGCCGCAATAATGACTCACGGTAACTCTATGAATGCAGTCAAGCCCTGCTGGTCGTTATGTTGAAAAGACTTGTCCGCCTGTCGGCAGCGGCGATCCTGTCTGGAATGGCAAAAGTACTGGAATGGCAACGGTGCTCATTCAGGCGTGGTGTGGCAGTCGGTTTCACGTCAGTTTGTTTTAATTCGGTCGGTATCAAAGGGTGGGTGAATGCAGGATCTTGTCGTAGCACTGACCGGGGCCAGTGGTTCGCTCTACGGATTGCGTTTGGTTGAAGTCCTGATTGCTCGTGGACGTCGGGTTCATTTGACGATCAGCCCTGCCGCGGTCGAAGTGTTTCATCGCGAACTGGACCTGCAGCTGAAACTGGATCAATTCCATCCGGAACAGTTCCTATTGAAACAAGATCCCATGGGCCTGAATGCCCTGTTGGGGGCATTGAAACCCCTTCCTGCACCGAACGCTCGGAAACAGGCCATTTTTGGTTCTCCTGAGATCGGCTCGGGCCAATTGTACTACCATCACTTTCGTGACTATTCGGCCGGTATCGCCAGCGGTTCGTTTCTGACGGGGGGCATGGTGATCTGCCCCTGCTCGATGGGGACACTCGCCAGCCTTGCCACCGGACAATCGCAGAATCTGGTCCATCGGGCCGCAGATGTTCATTTAAAAGAGCGACGAAAATTAATCGTTGTGCCGCGTGAAACACCGCTCAGTCTGATCGCGCTGGAAAACATGAAGCGGCTGGCGGAAGCGGGAGCGGTCATCCTCCCTGCCATGCCCGGTTTCTACAATGACCCGGTCTCCATTTCTGACTTGATTGATTTTGTGGTGGCGCGGATTTGCGATCAACTCGGGGTCGATCATCAACTCAGCAAGCGTTGGGGGGCCGACGCCAGCCAAACCTGAGATCCCCCAGGACTTCAATGAGTCCACTGCACGGATCCTCGGTTCACTCACAGCATGACCCGGAAACGGAGAAACCGGTTCGCAAGATTTTGTGATCCAGAAAAAATTTTCGAGGGGAAATTCCGAAGTTTGCGATGCTTTCTCATGGCATGTTCTGGTGACAGACCCAAGGCCTGTTAGAATCCTGCGTAAGCCGTGTATCGCCGGGTACTCTCGAATCGGAAGGGTGTCATCACGGCGTGGGGCATTTTCTCGATCGGGTGTTGGTCTCCCTGTTCGGATTTGATGGATCGTCGGTCGATTGCTTTTAAAGGGAAAAATATGAGAAACCGCCAGGCAACCCAGTTGATTTCCGAGCTTTCTCATCCCGGTCGCCGCGCGGCCGAATTTCCGCAGTCGGACGTTCCGGATCGGCCGTTGGACGAAATGATTCCGAGATCATTCCAGGCCTCAGCGCTCCCCAAGCTTCCCGAGATGGCCGAGCCCGATGTCGTGCGACATTTTGTCAATTTGTCGACCCTGAATATGTCAGTCGATACGCACTTTTATCCGCTCGGCAGCTGTACTATGAAGTACAACCCCAAACGGCACGAGCGACTTGCCCGTTTGCCCGGGATCGTCGACGTACACCCCCATCAGCCGGCAAAAAACCTGCAAGGATTACTGGAACTCTTGTTCGACATGCAGCAGATGCTAGCAGAGATTTCAGGGTTGCCCGCCGTCTCATTGCAACCTGCGGCAGGGGCACACGGTGAATTGACCGCGTTGTTTGTCGCAGCAGCCTATTTTCGCGAGCGTGGCGAAACGCGAACAAAAGTCATTTTTCCCGCCAGCGCCCATGGAACCAACCCGGCCAGTGCCGCGATGGCGGGGTTTGAATGTATCGAGCTCAAAGGGACACGCTCGGTTCCCGGCGAACACGGGGGAACTGGTGGATTCGTCGATCTGGAGGAGCTCAAACGGCACGTGGACAATCAGACCGCCGTCTTCATGGTGACCAACCCGAACACGCTCGGACTATTTGAAAAAGAGATCGCCCAGGCGGCCCAGATCGTGCATGACGCAGGAGGATTGGTTTATATCGACGGTGCCAACATGAATGCCATCATGGGGATCACTCGACCAGGAGATTTTGGCGGGGACATGATGCACTACAATGTCCACAAAACATTTACCGGTCCGCATGGAGCGGGTGGTCCCGGTTCCGGTCCGATTTGTGTCCGGGACTATCTGGGCAAATATCTTCCTGGGCCGGTGATTCAACGGACGACCTCCCCCACGGGCGAAAATCGCTACGAGTTTGCGATTCCGGAAAAAACCATTGGTCGAGTTCGTTCGTTCTTCGGTAACGTCGGCATTCTGGTGCGTGGCTACTGCTATCTCAGAACATTGGGACCTGCCGGGGTCCGCGCCGCCGCCGAACAGGCAATCTTGAATGCCAATTATTTGAAAGAATTGCTCGCCGACGTGCTCCCTTCGGCAAACGGCAAGCATTGCCTACACGAGTTTGTCGCCTCGGCCGAACAACTGGCCAAAAGTTCTGGGATTACCGCGATGGATATCGCGAAACGATTACTCGATTTTGGTTTCCATCCCCCCACCGTCTATTTTCCGCTGGTCGTCCCGCAAGCAATGATGTTTGAGCCGACCGAAACCGAATCCAAAGCGACACTCGATGCCTTTTCGCAGGCGATTCACCAGATCATTCAGGAAGATGCCGAACTATTACATCAGGCACCGCATACGGCCCCGGTCAGCCGCCCGGAAGAAGTGAACGCTACCCGCAAACCAGTCTTAACCTGGCCAAAAGCCTGAGTGACTGGCATACAGATGGGAAGAAAGATCCTTGCAGGTGACTTTCACTTTTCAAAATGGTCAGGATTTGAAGCCAGGGAATTGAACAGAAGTTACTGAACTGGGGTACATTCCCTGTCGATCCCCCTGCTTCGGCAATCGAATCAGATTCCTGTTGTCGCTTCCCGCTTGCGAATTGACTTGCCCGAGTGTTACCCTCAGACGAACTGTCTTCATTCCGGGATGACGGATCTTCGTCCGACTTGATGGCAGGGTGCGATGCCGTCTGTGGGAAAGGTTTGTCATGCTGGCTGTCGATGTGCAGGACTTAAAAGTTCGCTACGGGAAATTGGAGGCGGTGAAAGGGATTTCGCTGCAAATCCCACCGGGTGAAGTTTTCGGATTCATTGGTCCGAATGGGGCCGGTAAGTCGTCCACAATTCGCGTGCTCGCGACCTTGCAGCCTGATTTTCTTGGCAGCGCCAAGATCATGGATGTTAACATTCGGACCAATCCGCAATTGGTGCGCGAGTCCATCGGGTACGTTCCCGATTTTTTTGGTGTGTACGAAGACCTCACCGCGCGGGAATACCTCCATTTCTTCGCCGCCGCGTATCGGCTGCCGATGTCGAAACGCAAAGCGGTTGTGGATGACGTGCTACAGTTGACCGATCTGACCGGCAAGATCGATTCGCAAGTCGACTCGTTGTCACGTGGGATGAAGCAGCGGTTATCGCTCGCACGCGTGTTGCTGCATGATCCGGCTGTCTTGTTGCTGGATGAACCCGCTTCGGGGCTGGATCCGCGCGCACGGATTGAAATGCGGGAACTGCTGAAAGCCCTGAAGGAAATGGGCAAAACGATCGTGATTTCCAGTCATATTCTGCATGAACTCGCCCAGCTCTGTACCCGCATTGGGATCATCGAAACCGGTCGAATGGTGGCTCAGGGATCGGTTGCAGAAATCTATCAACGGTTGGGGGTGCTCAAGATTGTCCATGTGCAAGTCGCGCATCAGACACCGGAATTGATTGCACAGATTCGGGGCTTGGCTGGGGTCACCCAGGTCGACGATCAGGTCGATCGGATTTCGATTCGGATTGAAGAGGGAAAACTGGAAGTCGAGGATCTGCACGATTTTATTCATTCGCAAGGGGCGCGAATTCGGATGTTTCAGCCTGAGGTAATGGATATGGAGACCGCATTCATGAAGTTGACGGAAGGGCATACGGCCTGAACGATCGTGCCTCCCGTCGGTTTGTACCCACCCGATGAGGTGGAAATGATCACTCCGATTCGGTGGGTGCATCGCTGTTTCCTGTCGGTATTGCGTTCGCAACAAGTTCGAGTTCAAGGCCCCATTTGTGAATCTGATTGAGCGTTTTTTTAGCTTACCCCTGCTTGCCAAGGATCTGCTTGAGCAAGCTCAAAATCCACGCACGTATCTTCTGCGAGTCGTTTACGCGTTGATGCTGTATGGGGCGGCGTTATTTCACTATGCCGATTTGAACAACAGCGGGGCTGCGGCCGGGTTGGCCAGTTTGGGGCGTGGCCGGGAATTTTTTCAACTGCTCGTGAACGTCCAAACGCTGGCGATTTTGTTGTTGCTCCCCGCGATGACGTGTGGTGCGCTGACGGTCGAAAAAGAAAAAGATACGCTGGCGTTACTGCTGCTGACCAAGCTCAGTCCTCGAACCATCATTGTGGAAAAATTCCTGAGTCGCCTCCTGGCCATGGGAACCTATCAACTGCTCTCGTTGCCGTTGTTTGCGATTGTCTATGGAATGGGCGGGGTCGAGTTATCGGGTATCCTTTGGGCGGTAGGAGGTCTGTTTTGTCTGACCATCGTTGTTGCTTCGGTGTCGATCCTGTGTTCGACCTGGTTTCGTACGACCGCCGAGGCCTTCATGATGGCCTATGGCGGGCTGGTGGTCCTGAGCGGTTTTTTGTTCATTCCTGTCATGATGCTTCGACAAATGCAATACGCGCGAAACCCCGGTTTTCAGAGTGGGTTTCCTCCAGCAGGATTGCAAGAGAATGGGTCTGTGGTCCGGATCGCAGTCGGGATTCAAGCGTTGATCTTCAGTGCCGTGTTTCTGGGGATCGCGGCCCGGGTATTGGTTCCCCGCGCATTTGTCCCCGCTCGAAATCTGATCCTGGAATGGTTTCAGTTCCTGGATCGTTTTTTCAACGAGCTGAATGAGCAAACGACGGGGGGCGTCGTGTTGATTCCGGATGGTGAAACCTTGCCGTCATTTCAACCGGTCGCCTGGCGAGAAACCCGCAAAAAATCACTCGGAACATTCCGCTATCAGTTTCGGATCCTGATGCTGTTGCTGGCGCCCCTGGTATTGGTGATTGCCCATTTTATGACGGATGGCCGTAACGATTTTTCGTCTCCCTTCCGCGGTTTTCCCGTTTTTTTCTGGTCGGTAACGGTGATTTGCCTGATCATTCATTCGACGGGAGTCATTGCCTCAGAACGGATTCGGCAGACGCTGGATGTCCTGCTGGTGACACCCATGAAATCCGACGACATCGTGCTGGCGAAGCTTTCTGGTGTTCGTCGGTTGATCAAAATTCTTTCGGTCCCGTTTGTCGTACTGATTGGCTTTCAGGGGATTTGGACCGGATATGTTGTCAATCGTTCGCGGTTTACCAACGATCCCAATTTCTGGTTGGAATTGGTCCCCGCGACGTTAGGAATGATGATTTATATGCCCGTCATGATGTGGATCGGATTTCAATTCGGCCTGCGGTTGCGCACACAAATGCAAGCGGTGCTGGCGACATTGGCCACGGTGGCGGCGATCTGTCTGCTGCCGTTGCAGCTGGCCGTCTTGTCCGATGTCTACGGCTTACCTGGCTTGCGATGGATTCGCCTGCTCAGTCCGCTGCTCACCCTTTTTTCCTCCTTCAATGGTGGCGTCAGCCGCGAGTTTCAGCGGCTGCAATGGCCGGATTGGGTTCTCTGGTCCGCCGTCGCCCTGATAATTCACTTTTTCATTTATGGAATCATCTGGTGGCAATTGCGGCGCAATGCGACCAAGTCGTTTTCACGGATCGTGCATCGATCCGAAAAGTAAGACGATCCTCAATTGCCGTTCAATTTGCGGGAACTCAAAACGGGGAATTGAACAAAAGGTAACAAAGGGGGGAATCAGCAGTCGACGACGAATCGCGGCGGCACCGGAAAAGTCTGGCGTCCTCTCAAAGTTTCGCGGCCGATTCGCTGCAAAGACTGCAAAAAATGTGATTCCGTGATTAACATGTTGGAGCGCGTTATGAGAAAGTCAGGAACGTCATGACAGGCTGAGGGGGCCGATTGATGAGGGTGATTGGGATCAGTCCGACAGTCGACTTCGCGTTCAAAGTGCTACTGGGGAGTCCGGAACA
>Ga0114978_10000757_pt1 | contig 27069 bp, 28 predicted proteins | sample S_140212_EF_Meta_FD_87027 | JGI IMG/M metagenome (GOLD analysis project Ga0114978, IMG submission 87027) | Freshwater microbial communities from Lake Simoncouche, Canada to study carbon cycling - S_140212_EF_MetaG | ecosystem: Environmental > Aquatic > Freshwater > Lake | place: Lake...
CCAAGGTGCTGAGCCGCGAGGTGACGACGGTAATCAATGTGCCCTCGCTCACCGACAGTTTCATGACCGGAATCAACGGGGCTTTTGTCAATGTGACCCTCGCGAACCTCGACAACTGGCGTCGCTTCGCCAAATCCGCCTCGGCCGGCGATTCCTACATCGCGGAAATTTACGCCGATCCCGCCATTCGCGAAAAAGTTGTCCTGACCGTGCTCGATGCCCTGATCTTGCAATATGCGGGCGGTCCGTTTCCAAACCCCAACTTCGCCCTGGATAACTACGCTCTCTTCATGAGTAAAGACCCCGTGGCGATTGACGCGACCGCGCTGCGCCTGATTGATGAAGTGCGCAAGACCAACCAGATGCCATTGATCAAACCCATGACCGCGTATATCGAAGCAGCGTCCGGGCTGGGACTCGGACAGTTTGCCGAGCACCGGATTGAACTTGTGCGGGTCGGGGTGGAGGGGATTCGATGAAGGGGGAAGCGACCTCCGGCCGCTGGACCGCTGGAAAGCGACCTCAGGTCGCTTCTACCTTGGACTGGCATTTGCTCAAGCGGGTCTCGCGTTCGTTTTACCTCACGCTGCGCCTTTTGCCCGAACCCGTGCGGGCCCCGATTTCCCTGGGCTACCTGCTGGCGCGTTTGTCCGATACCGGCGCCGATGGCGCGGTGACGGCGGCGGAGAAGGAATTGCTCGATCGTCGCGCCGAAATTGAGGCGTGGTTGGCCGTGTCGCCCGATCGCGAGGAGATCGAAAAAGTCTGGGCGACGATTCGGGAAGGGCAGCGTTTTGACGGGATGCGCTTTGAGGACGCCCGGCCCCTTTCGCGGGAGGAACGGGACCGTTACACCTATTTGGTGGCGGGTTGCGTAGGGGAATTCTGGACGGATATCTGCGCGAAAAAACTGCCCGGATTTTCCCGTCTTCCGCTCGACGAGATGAGAGCGTTGGGGATTCGGTTCGGGCAGGGACTGCAACTCGTGAACATCCTGCGCGACCGTAAGGCCGACGCGCGGATCGGGCGGATTTATGTGCCGGATGAAGAGTTTTCCGCAGCCCTTTTGCTGGCCCGCCAGCACCTTCATGCCGCCGGGGTTTATATCCGCGCGGTGTCCCTTCGCCGCCTGCGTGCGGCCTGTGCCCTGCCGCTTTTGATCGGATGCGAGACGCTCGATCTGGTGGAAAAATTCCCCGACGCACCGCGGGTCAAGATTTCCCGGAGCCGGGTCTGGTTCCTTTTGCTTCGCAGTTTCTTTTTTTGATTCTCTCGCCGGTGGACTCCTTCCGCCTGAACCGGAAGGCAGGTTGTAGGGACAATGGCCTCTCAAACTTTGAAAATGATACCGCCCTATTTTGCAGAACGCATCAGACACGAGCGCTCCTTTTCAGAGCCAAAGAGTCTGCGTATTGAGCTTCACTCAGGCGGGTAACTCCCCTTCCGGTTTCAGGCTTGATCCAGCGGATTGCGCACACCCGGCAGGGAAGGTGTGAGATAGCGCATAGTGGTATCCAGATGCGCGTGGCCCAGCGTTAGATAAGGGTCAGTCCAACATATTGTCATATCCGGTTCAGTTTGGACAGGGCATTAGACAGTGTCCCGCGGGCATCAGCGCAGAGTTCAGAGGCTATCCATTCCACACTTTGCGTCGTATTAGTCCGCAATTCCGCAGCAAGACGGATTTTCAAAGGGTGACCCTTTCGCTCGCTTTTCAGGCGGTCGCAATCCCATCCATGGACTGCCAGAAACTCCCCGATGATCCTCCGCGATTTTACTTCCATTATTTCACTGTGTTCTGCCGCCCGGAATGACTCCGGCTTCGCCTGGCGGGAAAAGCGATCCGTGATCCGGTCTACAAAATCCGGAGGGCCGAAATGCCAGCCTCGGCGGATCATTCCCACCATCTTCTCATCTTCTCCCAAGTCCCTGCGCTGTTCCAATAGCCGGGAAAACGCCTTTCTTGAGCGAACCGTATCTTCCTCAAGACCAAGTTCTCCAAGCAGTCGTCCGGTTTCCAACCACACCGGACGCCTCGTGGGGGAAAGCAAATAGAGCGGGAAACTGCTCCAAGGATACTCCGCGAGCGCCTGTTCCGATTCCAACATCCGAGCTCTCGCCGGATTTAAGTGCACGTAGTCACAAACCGTTCGAAAATAGAAATTCTCAGCCCCATCCACGATCAGTGACTTGTAGCGCCCGGAAAACAAATGCCCCCACATCCGATGCCGTGCGTTAAATCGCTGCGTGTAGGTGCCAAGGAACCACTTCATCCCAAGGACCAGCGTCGGTTGCGGGGTTTCAATGACGAGGTGAAAATGGTTCCCCATCAGACAATAGGCATGAACCCTCCAACCAGCGCGCAGGCAAACTTCCCCCAACGTTTTCAAAAACGTCTGCCGGTCCTTGTCATCAAGAAATATTTTCTCCCGGCGGTCTCCGCGATTCAGGACATGATAAATTGCTCCCTCATACTCAATCCGAATCTGCCGTGACATAAGGGCAATATGGCACCTTAATAATATATGGCAATATGTTGGACTGACCCTTTTCCTTTTCCTTTTCTGCTTTTCCGCTCGTGAAAACGAGCGGATTGACCCGCATCCACTTGAGCGATACTCCCTGACCATGCACGCCATCGAATTTACCACCGAGTTGAGTGACTCACGGATGCTGTCCATTCCGCAGGAGATTGCCGCGCAGCTTCCCAAGACAGGCAGAGCACGCATCATCGTCCTGACAGACGAACTGACCGGGGATGCCGAGTGGCGCTTGGCCGCTTACCAACAATTCCTGCGTGATGATTCGCCGGAGGATGCCATCTACGATTCCTGCCGCTGATGTTTGGGGAGGTTTTCATCTGCCAGTTCCCGTTCACTTCGGGAACCGCAAGCAAGGTTCGTCCGGCTCTCGTGCTGTTCGACCTCCAGCAAGATGCCGTCATCTGTCGCGCGTCTCGACCGACTTGTGACCGCCGAGAAGACTGTTTTTCTGCGGCGTCTTGGTATGTTGAGTGACGCGGATTTAGCAGCCGTTCGCGACACATGGAACGAGCATATGACGCTATGACTGCAACGCCTAGCCATGCGCTGCAGCGAACCCTGCCATCGCGTCGCGGTTGCAGCACCCCCTAGCCGGCCGAGTCGCTTAGCTTGGGGTCGTTAGGCGAAAGGCAGCGTGATTAAACACCTGTAACAGACGAGTGACCCTGCGGTCTAGTTATGGCTGCCGCGATGACCGCGGCGCAAGCGGGATGTCTTGGAGTCCAGCCTTCGGCGGTTCCGTCCAGTCGAAAGCCTGAATCCCCACCGGCAAGTCACGCCAAATACTGCTTCAATTTTTCCTTCAAATCGGCCCGGGCCCGGAAAAGGATGCTTTTTACGGCGGGCACGCTGGTGTGCAAAACCCGGGCGATTTCCTCGTAGGGCATGTTTTCAAAACGGCGCAGCACGATGGCCATGCGCTGGTTTTCCGGCAGGGAGGCAATAGCGGCATCAATGGCCCCCTGCATCTCGGCCTTGAGTAGTTCCTCGCCGGGTTGCGCGGACTCGGTGTCTTCAAATTGCAGGGGAGGGCCATCGTCCGTCTCTCCGCCATCAATCGGCACGAAACGGGCCCGTTGCCGGCGGCGCATTTCGTTGAAAACCAGATTGCGCGTGATGGTCATGAGCCAGGTCGTGAATTTCGCGGTGGGCTCGTAGCGGGGGGCGGACTTCCAGACGCGCAGGAAAACCATCTGCGAGATGTCCTCCGCATCGGCATCACCGGCCAGCATTTTGGCCACGGTGCCGACGACGCTGTGCTGGTGACGTTCGACCAACTGGGCAAAGGCCTCCTGATCGCCGGTTTTCACGCGAAGCATGAGTGCGACGTCTTCCTGGGCGTCCCTGTTGGGCTCACCGGACGATGGCGCGGACTCTTTCATGACAGGCGGATGGCGCTCAAGGCGCGGGTGTTCACGCGGGATTAAATCACCGCAGCAGGAAAATGACCCGCAAAATCCTCTTGCGCGGAAAACGTCCGCGTCTATTTCTTGGAGGGCTCGCCATGTCTCGCCTGTCCCAACCCGTTGTCGCCAGCTATTGCACCACGTTTCTCAAGCGCGAGATGCTGCACGTTTACCGGCAGATTACCGGATTGCGGGAGTTCCGCACCTTCGTTATGACCAAGTCGCGGGAAAACGCCGACGTCTATCCCTTTGCCGACGTCGAGGTCCTGCCGCGTCCCCGGATCAATTGCTTCGCGCGTTTTTACCTGAAATACATCCGGCGCAAGGAGGCCGTTTTTTACCGGGGGGAATATGACCAGCTCAATGCGGTGCTTTCCCGCCGAGAGGCCGATTTGTTGCATATTTATTTCGGTCATCCGGGGGTGCATCTCCTGCCGTTTTTGCGTAACTGGCAGACGCCGTCCGTCGTTTCCTTCCACGGCATGGACATCATGCAGCGGAACCAGGAACCGGGATACAATGAGCGCTTGCGCGAACTTCTGCGCACGGTGCCCCTGGTGCTGGCGCGCAGTGAATCCCTCGCGGCCCGGCTGACGGAACTCGGGTGCGATCCCGCAAAAATCCGCATCAATCGCACCGGAATTCCCATGGAGGGTTTTCCCGCCACGCGGCGAACCCCGCCGGCCGATGGCGCCTGGCGGATGATCCAGGCCGCGCGCTTCATCGAAAAAAAGGGGCTTGAAATCACCCTGTCCGCCTTTGCGGAATTTCATCGGGTAAACCCGAAGGCGACTCTGGTGCTGGCCGGGGAAGGCCCGCTTCTCGCGCGCTTGCAGGAAAAATCCGCAGATCTTGGAATCGCGGGAGCGGTGAGTTTTCCCGGATTTTTTAAACAGGAGGAACTGGCCCGCGCTTACCAGGACGCCCATCTCTTTCTGCACCCTAGCAGGACCACCGCAGCGGGTGATCAGGAAGGGGTTCCCAATTCCATGCTTGAGGCCATGGCCACGGGCCTGCCTGTCGTCGCCACCCGCCATGGCGGCATCCCGGAAGCGGTGACAGCGGGACAGGACGGTCTGCTCGTCGCGGAAGACGACGCCGAAGCTCTGTTCGGGGCTTTGCAGACGATCAGCCGGGACCCTGCGCTCTATCAGAAATTTTCCAAAAGCGCCGCCGAATCCGTCCGGGAGAAATTCGAGCAAAGCCGCTCCATTGCAAAGCTGGAGGGCTTCTACAGAGAATTGGTCAGGTGATCTTTTTGAGAATCAGCCGGTGAACCGGCCGGCCATCTGTGAGGAATTTCTTTTGGAATTCCGTCAGCGGATAAACGCGGTGGTCTGCATCAAAGGGCACCAGCGCGGGGAAACCCGGGGCGGTCGCCGCCATCGCGGCGGCATAATCCGCATCGTCCGTCACTAAGCGCAAGAGCCCGCCGGGTTTGAGAACCCGCAGGGCGGTCACAAAAAATGGTGCCTGCACCAGACGGCGGATGTAATGACGGCGCTTGGGCCACGGGTCGGGAAAAAGCACATGAATGACATCCGCGCAGTGGTCCGGCAGCCCCTGCAAAGCTTCCAGTCCATCGGCCTGCACGACCGCGGCATTGGCCCGTCCGAGCGTGCGGATTTTTTTCTGGGTTCTTTGCACGCGCTCCGATTGGAACTCCACGCCGAGAAAATTGTGCGCGGGGTAGAGTCCGGCCATTTCCACCAGAAACAATCCCTTGTGGCAGCCGACATCAATCTCAAGCGGCAGCGCTCCGGCTCCGTGCCAGACGGGGGGAAGGGGATTCCGCAGGGTTTCAGATGGGCTGCGAGATGGCACCATGCGACGTGAGAATATCGAGCAAAGATTTGGACGTGTGACGGACATCGAAACGTTCGCCGCAAAGTTCACGCGCGGCGCGTCCCATCTCCCGGGCCAGGGGTTTGTCATCCAGCAGACGGATCAGGCGCTCCGCCACGGCTTGGGGATCTTTTTCTGCGACGAGGAATCCGGTTTTTTCATCCCTCACCATCTCAGGAACTCCGGCCACGGAAGTCGAAATCACCGGCAGGCCGGCCGCCATGGCTTCCATGATGACGGTGGGGAGATTGTCCACAGCGCCATCCGCTGCGTTCAGACAGGGAAGAACAAAAAGCCGGGAGCGCGCCAATAAGGCATCAATCTCACCCTCGGTTTTCGGACCGGTAATCACCACGCGAGCGGCAAGGTCGAGGCGGACGACCTGATTTTTCAATTCCTCTTCCAGTGGACCGTGGCCGATGATCTGACAGGCAAAGTCCCGGCCTGCCAGCATGGAGCAGGCCGTAATCAAATCGCAGAAGCCCTTTTTTTCAATATAGCGCCCGATGCTGAGAATGAGCGGACGTCCGGCGGGAAAATTTGAGGGATGAAATCTTTCCGGCTCAATGCCGTTGTAAACGCGGTAAAATTTCCGGTGCAGGGCCGGGTAGTTTTCCTGAAGATAGCGCAGGCTGAAATTACTCACCGTCACGACCACCACCGCCGCTTCGAAAATCTGCGCCAGTCGGTCGGGACATTCGTCGCGGAAGATATCGTTGGCGTGGGCGGTGACGCTGTAGGTGATGGCAAAAAGCCGTTTGAGCCAGAAAGCGGTGCGCGCGGCGGTTCCGGCAAAATGCACATGGACGTGGCGGATTTCCGCCTGCTGCAGCAAGGGCCCCAGCCAGAGAGCTTCGTAGATGCGGTGTTTTTCCTTATCGCAGCCCCAGACCTGATCCAAGGTATGCTGGGCCTTGCGGGCGGCCCGGCGGAAGTCGCAATCGGCGGCCAGAATGGCATCGAATTTTTCCGGCAGATATTGCACGGGTCCGGCATCGTCCAGTTCGTCCTGCGCGGGTTCGTTGGAGGGTGTGCGGATGGAAAAAATAGGGAAGGTCAACCCCTGCGCTCGCATGGCCTTCACTTCCCGCGCACAGAAAGTCTGGCCGAAGGAAGGGAAGCGTTCGAAGAGATAAGCGAAGCTGTTCGAGGCAACGAGAGGACTGTCCATGAATATCAAAGGCATCCCGCCGGGTCAGGCGGCATCTTTGTCCTGGCGCTTGCGAACCAAGGGGGCGCGTTCCATCATCTTGGGGAGCGTCCCGAGGTGTTGCTTATCTTTGTCCTGTTGCTTTCGAATCAAGGGGGCGCATTTGCCCTCGACCACCGCACGATTGACCGTGACCTCGGCGATGTCCTGGCGGCCAGGCGCCTCATACATGATGTCGAGCATGATGCGCTCGATCAGCGCACGAAGGGCTCGCGCACCGGTTCCCTTGCGCACCGCTTCCGCCGCCAGCGCACGCAGGGCGTCTTTGGTAAACGTCAATCCAATCCCATCCATGGCCATGAGTTTGGCGTATTGCTTGACCATGGCATTTTTCGGATCCGTCAGAATCCTCATCAGCTCATCCTCGGTCAGGACGTCGAGGCTGCTGACCACCGGCAGCCGGCCGATGAATTCCGGAATCAAGCCGAAGCTCAGCAAATCCTCGGGTTCCACCGCTTGCAGGGATTCGCGGGCGATGATTTCGGGTTCGCGGAAATCCCGCGCCTGGAAACCCAGCGTCTTCCCGCCGGTGCGGCGCTGCACGATTTTATCGAGACCGACAAATGCCCCCCCGCAGATGAAGAGAATCTTCTCCGTGTTGACCTGGATGTATTCCTGATGCGGATGCTTGCGTCCGCCCTGCGGCGGCACATTGCAAACCGTGCCTTCCAAAATCTTCAAAAGCGCCTGCTGCACGCCTTCACCGGAAACATCGCGGGTGATGCTGACATTCTCGGTCTTGCGCCCGATCTTATCAATCTCGTCAATATAGACGATGCCCATCTCGGTCCGCTTGACGTCGTATTCGGCATTCTGCATGAGGCGGAGAACGATGTTTTCGACATCCTCGCCCACATAGCCGGCCTCGGTGATGGTCGTGGCATCGGCGATGCAAAACGGCACATCGAGCAGACGCGCCAGCGTGCGAGCAAGCAGGGTTTTTCCCGACCCGGTCGGGCCAATCAGAAGGATATTGCTCTTTTCAATTTCGATGTCCGCCAGCGGGCCGAACTGCGGAATCACGCCGTCGGGCAAGGCCGTATCCTGTCCGATGCGCTTGTAGTGGTTGTGGACCGCCACGGCGAGCACCTTCTTGGCCTGGTGCTGTCCGATGACATGCAGGTCGAGTTCCCGCATGATATCCGCCGGCTTGGGCACGCGGATGGCGGTCTTTTGCTTGCGGGCCTCGTCCGTCAGTTCCTTGTCGAGGATGCCTTTGCAAATGGTGATGCAACTGTCGCAAATGTAAACGCCAGGGCCCGCGATGAGTTTGCGCACCTCCGCGTGGCTTTTGCCACAGAAGGAGCACATGGTGAGATTGCTGGCCCGGGCCATGCGGAAATCTTACGGCGCCGGTTTCTCGGCGGGAAGTTCTTTAATCTCCTTGCGGGACTTCACTACTTCATCAACCAGACCATATTCCTTGGCTTCTTCCGCCGTCATGTAATGATCGCGGTCGGCGTCTTTTTCCACCTGCTCGACCGACTTGCCGGTGTGATGGGCGATGATGTGATTGAGGCGCTTCTTGAGTTTGAACATGAACAGCACCTGCCGTTCCACGTCGCTGGCCTGGCCCTGCGCGCCGCCGGAGACCTGATGAATCATGATGTCGGAGTTTGGCAGCGCGAACCGCTTGCCCTTCGTGCCCGCGCACAAGAGCACCGCGCCCATGCTGGCGGCCATGCCCATGCAGTAGGTGTTCACGTCGCAGGTGATAAACTGGATCGTGTCGTAAATTGCCAGGCCCGCCGTGACGGAGCCTCCCGGTGAATTCACGTAGATGCTGATGTCCTTTTTGCCGTCCTGCATCTGCAGGAAAAGCAACTGGGCAATAACCGCATTCGCCACCTGATCGTTAATCGCCGTGCCAAGGAAGACGATGCGATCCTTCAAAAGACGGGAATAAATATCGTAGCCCCGTTCGCCCCGGCCGTCTTGTTCAATGACCGTGGGGATGGGGTAGTAATCGTTTTGGATGAGCATAAATTTTAGGCGGCGGTGGAAGGTGCCGCCGGCTCGCGAACGGTAACATTTGCGGTCAGCAAATCAAGGGCCTTGCCGACAAGAATCTGTTCGCGCAGAGGACCGAATCCGTCGCGGCGTTGCAGGTCTTTGACCAGCTTGTTGACGGGAATCTGATAGCGCGAAGCCATTGCGAGGACACGCTGCGCGACGTCCTGTTCGGAGACTTCGATTTTTTCCGTTTCCGCGATGCGCAGGAGCAGAAAGTTTCCGCGCACCCGGTCTTTGGCGCTTTGCTGGGCTGCGCCGATGAGTTCGTCCTGATGCTTGCGGAGTTCGTCGTCGGTCACGCCGCGGACCTGATTGTCCTGCACGATGTCGCGCAGAATGCCTGTCATCTCGCGCTCGACCACTTTGGCCGGAAGTTCGCAATCCACTTTTTCCAGCAGATACTTGAGCGCGGCCTGACGCTTGCCATTTTCAAACTGCGATTCGGCCACGTTTCCGATGCGGTCGCGCACAGTCTGGCGAAGTTTTTCCGCCGTCAAACCGGGCTCGATTTTCTCCGCCAGAGCGTCGTCCAGTTCCGGGAGTGTTTTCGTGTTAATGGCGTGGAGCGTCGCTGTGTAATCGATTTTTTTGCCGGCCAGAGCGGCCAGCGGGAATTCGGCGGGCAGATCCAGAGTGAACGTGCGCTCGTCGTTCACGTTCATCCCTTCAATCGCCTGGCAAAAACCGGGAGCCAGACTGCTCTCATTCATCAGAATCCAGGCATTGCGGCGTCCTTGAATTTGCGCGGGCGCGGCCGGCACCGTCTCAGCCAGGGGCTTGCCTTCAAAATTCGCCGCATAAGTCAGCACGGCATAATCGCCTTCCCCCACCGGGCGACCTTCCACCGGGGCATAGGTGGCATGGGGTTCGCGCAGCTGATCGAGCCAGCGCTGGACGTGTTCTTCGTTGATCTCTTCCTTGGCGAGCTCGATGGGAATGGTGGAATAATCGGGCAGTTCAAAATCCGGCGCGGTCAGAACCGTGGCGCGGTAGCGCATGGTCTTGTGTTCATCAATTTCGACGCTCTCGACCTGGGAGACGGACAACACCCGGAGATTTTTTTCGCGGATGGCGTCGTTCAGACTCTCGCGCAGGAGCTTGCTGGTGAGTTCCTCCTTGATGTCCTTGGCAAAGCGGGTGTCCACCAGGGATTGCGGGGCCTTGCCCGGACGATAGCCGGGGATGCGCACATTGCGCTGAAAGTTACGGGCAACAGTCTGCCATTCCTTTGAGACCACATCGGAAGGCAATTCGACCTGAAGGGTCACCTGACAGTTTGGTTGGGATTCTATGACGACATTCATGGGTATGGGGTCCAAGTAAGCACAGGCAACGCGGCTCGACAACAGATAAGCATCCGCCGGCGAGTGGAAGAATCCGGCTCCACCTCTGGCTTGTGCCTAGGTCTCATCTCCGGATGACGGGTGGTGCGTCAGCTTGCACCAAGCTCGGGCGCCATTCTTTTGAGTTTGAGGAAATGACGGTTGAAATTTGACCGGTTGTTAAAGCTGCATGCGAAGGCGAGTTCCAGGATCCGCGCATCGGCCTCCATCAGGTGGCGGCAGGCCTTCCCGCTGCGAACCTCGGCCACGTAGGGCGCAAAAGTCTTGCCCGTGCGCTTGTGAAAAAAGTGGCCGAACGCCGCAGGGCTGAGTCCGGTCATGGTGGCCGCTTTTTCAAGGCGGACCGGTTCCGCGGAAAACGCATCGCATGGGCTTTGGGCGCGACCTCGAGATCAGTGACGACAGCAAGCAATTCATCCAGAAATCCCTCACGGAGGTGCAGACCGATATTGAGGAAACCCCCTTTGACCCTTGCGAGGTCAGCTATCATTTGGGGTGGACGTTCCATTGCGCCGGCGCCAACACCTCAACCCGGTTCTTTGGTCGCAAAAATCCTGACGCCCGGAGAGGAATCAACCGTCCGCCTTCTCTCCGGCGCCGGGGCCGCCGACAAGGGCGGGCTGAGCCGGCTTATTTGTAGCCGGGCAGGAAGGCTTTTTCGGCTTGGAACATTTCCAGCGTCATGGCCCTGATCTCGGCCGGACTGCACAGGGCGGCGGTGAGGGGATCGAGCATCAAGGCGTGAATGGCCGCCTCCTTGCTCCGTTCCACCGCTGCGATCGCACCCAGCTCAAACATGCTCATATTCGAGGAGCAAAGCGCGGCCATTTGCGGCGGCAACGCACCGAAACGCGTGGGCTGGATGCCGTTGCGATTCACCAGGCACGCGACCTCCACGCAGCCATTGGCTGGCAGGTTGGTGATCAAGGTTCCCTCCCCTCCGGCCACTTGATTCATCACGTTGCCGTGAATGCGATAGGCCACGTCTTTTTCGCGCGCTTCGATGATCCAGCTTGCATATTCCCAACTCCGCTCCCGCTCGATCGTGCTCTTGCCGCGCACCATCGCCTGGCGTTCGGCATCCGCGTTTTTCCTCCAGGTCGGCCAGTTGTCGGCGTAAAAACTCGAGCCGCCATCATAGCCGTCACGGGAATATTTTTCGATCAGGTCCTGGCGCTTGCGGTAGTAAGGCAGATATTCGGAAAGATGCCCGCTGGACTCGGTGATGAACGCGCCGAATTGAATCATCATGTCCTTGCGCACAAGATCCTTCGCGTCCTCGGGATTGGACGGACGCCCCGCCAGATCCGCGCGGGCTTTTTTCTTCAGGATGGGGTAGAGGTCCCGGCCCTGATGCGCGAGCTTCACAAACCAGGCCATGTGGTTGATTCCCGCGCACTCCCATTCCATTTCCGCGATGGGAATGCCGGCGCGCTTCGCCAGCAAATCGCTTGTTCCCTGCACGGAATGGCAGAGGCCGACCACCTGCATCGAGGAAGTGCGCGCCGCCGCCAGACACATCATGTTCATCGGGTTGGTGTAATTCAAGACGATGGCTTGCGGGCAGAGCCGCTCGGCGTCCTTCAGAACTTCCAGCCAGACCGGGATGGTGCGCAGGCTTTTGAAAAGCCCTCCCGGTCCGATCGTGTCGCCGATGCACTGATCAATGCCGTATTTTTTCGGAATGTCGTTGTCGTGTCGCACGCATTCCAAGCCGCTGACTTCGATGCAATTCACAATGTAATCACTGCCCTTCATCACCTCGCGGCGGTTCTCCGAAGCGATGAGCTTCCAGCCCCTGGCCCCGGTTTTATCCAAAAGTCGGGTGATGACTTGCTTTATGGCGAGGAGTCGGGAGCGGTCAATGTCCACCAGCGCGATCACGCCTCCGGCCTGTCCCGGTGTTTTCAAAACGTCACTGAACAGACGCGGGGTGAAGGCGCTGCCCGCGCCGAGGAATGTGATCTTGATCGGGCGGATGAAGTTTCCGGGGAGTCCCTTTTGCCGGGACGATTTCATATGGGCCGCATGGCCGGAGGATTTTTCGGAGGGAGTGGTTTTTGCCATTTCCAAATCTGGCCGCGACGGACGGGACGGACAAGAGAGAACCTGTGACATCGGTATGCTATTATGTGATGTCTTTTCCATGTCCGAACGTGAAGGCAGTCTGCTCGAAATCACTGCGCCCTTTGCAGAAAGATTACACAAAGTAAATTCTTCCCGCTATTTCTGGGAAAACCATCTGCGGAGGGATTGTCAATTTGTGATTATTCAACGCACGCTTTCCGGTCAGGGGGTTTTCGCTTGGGAAGGGGGGCGTTGGCGGGTTCCTCCCGGCCACGCTTTTCTGGCATTGGTTCCAGAGGAAAGTTCCTATTTCTATCCGGAAGACGCCACGGAGCCCTGGACGTTTTCCTGGATCAACTTCTATGGCCCGCTCGCCGTCATACTCGGCCGCGAGTTGCGTCGGCTGCACGGACCCGTTCTGCCGCTGCCGAAACGCTCCGCGGCTGGTGCGGCCCTGGATTCCCTTATCGCCAAAGCCGAAAAGCGCGGCCGATCCGACCCCCATGATACCAGCATCGCCTGTTATGCCTTCTTCATGGAGTGGGCGCGCCAACTCAACCATCCCAAGCAATCGAACCCCATTGAAACCGTCCGGCGAATCTGCCTGGCGCGCTACCGTGAACCGCTTGGCATCAAGGAACTGGCGGCGGAAACGGAGCTTTCGCGGGAACACCTGACGCGGCTTTTCACGGCGCAAACCGGCATCTCACCCGCACGCTATCTTCGTCGTCTCAGGATGGAGGCTGCCCGGGAAATGCTCCGCGACAAGACGGTCACCTTGAAGGAAACGGCCTTGCGCTGCGGCTTCCCCTCGGTTCGTGCGCTCAACCGGGCTCTCGGCGAAGTTCCAGCCTCTCCTCGTCGCGGTGCAAAAACCGGGCTCCCAAAAGCCAAAGCAGACCCGCCACCAGCATGGCCAGGGAAACCACCACGAAACCCGCGGTAAGGCTGGAGCGGTCGGCAATCGCGCCGATCACGGGCGGGGAAATGGCGTCGCCCAAAGCGTGAATAACGAAAATATTCACCGCAAAGGCCGTGGATCGCAACCGGGGACTGGTGACATTAGCAATGGCCGTATTGGCCGGCCCGGTGTTCATGAAGAGGAAAAAGATAGCCAAAAAGCAAAAGACCCACGCCATTGGAAAGGGCGCAAAAAGCATCGCCAGCGTGCAGGGAAAAGCCACCAGCATTCCGCTCCCGGAAACCAGAAAATAAGCTCCTGGCAGTTTCCGGGCCAATCGGTCTCCCAGCCAGCCGCCGAACAAAGTCGCCGTCAATCCCGCCACGGCGGTGATCCCGCCGAAGATCAGATTGATCTGCGCCAGATTCGGTTGTCCGCGCGTGCCGTGAAAGTAGGCCGGGGCCCAGAACGACATACCACCGATGGCAAAGGTCATGGCCGTTTGCGCCCCCGCGTTGAAAACAAACGAGGGGATGCGCGCCAGCCCCAGATAATCGGCGAGGGTGGCGTGGCGGCGTTCCGCGCCGGATGACGGCTTACGATCTTTGCAGAGCAAGCAGAGTCCGGCCAGAATCAATCCCGGCACGGCGGCATAATGAAAAGGTGCCCTCCATCCCTGCCACGCCGCCATGGCCCCGCCAAACATGTAACCCAGCGCGCTTCCCACCGGAATGGCGGCATAAAACCAGGCCAGCACGATGCCGCGTTTCTCCTTGGAAAAAAGATCCGACAGGATGGCGGGCGAGGCCGGTGCATAAGCGGCTTCGCCCGCGCCCACGAAAATTCTGGCCAGCACCAGCAGTCCAAACGTTGTGGCCCAGCCCGAACCCAGGGTGGCCAGACTCCACACCGCTACGCCAAAGGCTATGATAACCCAGCGGGAAAAACGGTCCGCCAGCCATCCGAAGAGCGGGGCCAACACCATGTAACTCACCAGAAACGCCGTGGCCAGCAAGCCGGTTTTCGCCATGGCATCGGGATCATTTGCCGCGAAAAAAGCCGCGCGGATTTGCGGCTCCACAGCCGCCAGAATATAGCGGTCGAGGTAGCAGAGAAGATTGAGGCTGAGAAGCAGCGCGAGTGCGCGCCGGGCGCCGGGTTCGGAAGTCACGCGTCCCGTTTCCTGAGCGTCAGGCCGGTGTTGAGCTGCCGTTTGCCCATCCATCCCGCCGGACCGAGGCCGAAAAGAATAGCGATGCCCATGAGGGAGACTGCACACCATGGCCCGCCGTCTGCCAAGCCGGAAGATGGGGATGGCAAAACGCAAACACGCATTGCGTCACGTCGCGCTCTGGTTATGCTCCCGCGCGGTGGTCAGACTTTTCATTTACGGTATTCCGGTTTTGCTTGTCGCGCTGTTGGTTGCGTCCTTTGTGACCGTGGCCTCCTTTTCGGCGGATCGTAAAAACGAACTCACCATCGGTTCCATCGGCGAGCCAACCAAACTCAACCCCATTCAATCGGCGGAATCCGCCGCCAGTGAGGTCGAGGGCATGGTCTTTGAGGGCTTGCTGCAGTTTGATCAAAATCTCGAAGTCACCACGCGGCTGGCGAAATCCTACACCCTCAGCCAGACCACCACAGTTTATTTCCAGGATGCAGCGGCCGCCGCTGTCGCCTGCCAGATCGTGGAGGCGGCCCGCGCTTCATGGCCGGAATGGTCGCTGCAAACCGTCCGTCCCGCTGGAGCCAGACTCCTTCTCGATTTCTCCCTGCCGGGTCGGGATGCCAGCGGAAAAATCCTCACGCTTTTCGACCCCAAAACCGTCCGTCCCCTCGCAACCGTGCGCGTGGAAACGGAGAAAGCCCGCGCCACGCTGGCGGAATTCCAAAAATCCAGTCCGGATTTGGCGATCGAGCGCGTCTGGTTTGACTACGATTCGGCTTGTGAGGTCACCGTCTGCGGCGATGGAGAAACCCTGCAGGAGCACCTTAAGGGATTTCTGGCCGGTCAGGGAAACGCCAAGGCGACCGCAGCTGTTTTGGAGACACGCGATTTTCTGGCCGAACCGCTTGTGCATTTTCTCTTGCGGGAGGATGTGCGCTGGCACGATGGCGTGCCTTTCACGTCGCGGGATGTCGCATTCACCTACCACGCGATCATGGACGAAACCGTGGCTTCACCGCGCAAGCCCGACTTCGACCTCATCCAGAAAATCGAGACTCCGGGTCCGTTCGAAGTGCTCGTCACCTATCGCAAGCCCTACTCGCCCGCGTTGAACAGTTGGATGATGCCGCTCCTGCCGGCGCACATTCTGGAAGACAAGCCGGCGGACTGGTGGAGCGACAATTTCAACAGGCATCCCATCGGCACCGGACCCTTCAAATTTTCCCAATGGAAAACCAACGAGTCCCTGCGTTTGGTGCGCAACGACGATTATTATCAGGGTGCTCCCTGGCTGGATGGCGTGGTCTTTCGCTATCTGCCCGACCCGATTTCCATCCGGCTGGCTTTTCTGACCCGGCAGATTGACTATTGGGGTGTGAGTCCCTGGGCGGTTTCATCGCTCTTGTCAGACGAGCGCTTCCAGATTTTCCGCTATCCTTCGAGCAGCTACGAATACGTCGGCTGGAATCTGCGCAATCCGCTTTTTCAGGATGTGCGCGTTCGCACGGCGTTTGCCCATGCGGTCAACGTGCCGCAAATGATCGAATTCATTCTTTACGGCAACGGCGTGCAGAGCAACGGCATCTTCTCGCCGCATTTCTGGTTTTCCAACCCGGACATCGCGCCCATCCCCTACGACCCCGCCGCGGCGGCCCGTTTGCTCGACGAAGCCGGCTGGAAACCCGGACCCGACGGCATTCGCGTAAAGGACGGCAAGCGCATGGCCTTCACCCTCATCGTCAATCAGGCCAACGAAGTGCGAAAGGATATCGCCACGCTGGTGCAGGACAATCTGCATTCCCTCGGAGTGGAAGTGAATGTGGAGATCTATGAGTGGGCCGTCTTCATCAGCCGCTTCATCAACAAACTCGAATTCGAAGCCACTGTGCTGGGCTGGTCCACCGGGCCGGATTTCGATGTCTACCAGGTCTGGCATTCCTCGCAGTCCGATCCCGGCCAACTCAACTTCGTCGGCTACAAAAATCCCCGCGTGGACACCCTGATCGAGCAGATCCGTCAGGAATACGATCCCGGAAGAGTCAAACAAATGGCCGGAGAAATTCAAAAGTTGATCTTCGAGGACCAGCCGTATCTTTTCCTCTTCGTGCCAAACTCGACCTCGGTCATTTGGAAGGACAGCTTCCGCATCTGCCGTCCGGATGGCAAAGGCGGCTTTATCGATACCCCGATCGAGGTCACGAAGGCGGGCTGGACCTACTATATGCAGTGGTTCTATCGCACGGAATTTGCCGGTAAACTGCCCGCAAACCGGGAGATCCGTCCATGATCACCTTCATCATCCGCCGCCTCCTCACCTCGCTGGTGTTGGTTTTTTTCATCAGCATCATTTCTTTTTTCATCATCACCCTTACGCCCGGCAGTCCGTATCCGTGGGGCGAACTGAACCCGAAAATTTCGGAGTCCGTGAAGCAAAACTTCCGCAAGCAATTCCATCTCGATGAGCCGATATGGAAGCAATACTGGTTCAATATGCGCGGCCTGTTCACCGGCGAACTCCGCAGCATCAAGGACGGCCGTCCGGTGTTGGAACGCATCACCGAGCGCCTGCCTGCCACGCTCGCGCTGAACATTTGCGCGATCACCATCGCGCTCAGCTTCGGGCTTCTCGTCGGGGTGTATTCCTCCCGGGTCGCGGGCAGTTGGCAGGATACCTCGCTTTCCACAGTGGCCTTTGCCCTGCTGGCCATCCCGGAATTTTGGGTGGCCTATCTGCTTATCATCGGTCTGACGGAATGGTTTGCCGTCCCCCTCATGGGCACCGTCAGTCACGGCATCATCTTTCCCAATGCGCTGACCAGTTCCCTCGACTGGCTCTGGCACCTCGGCCTGCCGGCCACGTTGCTTGCGCTCGGCAGCGTCGCGGCCCAATCCCGCTATGTCCGCGCCAGCATGCTGGAAACCCTGCGCGAGGATTACATCCGCACCGCCCGGGCCAAGGGGCTTCCTGCGGAGATCGTCCTCTACCACCATGCCCTGCGCAATTCCCTGCGCCCCGTCATCACCGGCCTGGGCGGACTCCTGCCGGCCCTCATCGGCGGCGCAGTCATCATGGAAACCATTTTTGCCTATCCGGGCATCGGACGCCTTGGCTATCAGGCCGTGCTCGAACGCGACTATCCGACTTTGGTCGCTCTGAATTTTATCACGGCGGTGCTCGTATTGCTCGGCAATCTGCTGGCCGATCTGCTCTACGCTGTCGTTGATCCCCGCGTGCGCCTCGAATGAAGATTTCCGAACAAAGCCCCGTCCGCCGCGTCCTGAGCCGCTTCCGCCGCAACCGTATCGGGATGATCGCGCTGGCCGCGATTCTCGTTTTATTCGTCGTCGCCGCCGTCTTTGCCTTCCTCAGCACCGCGCACGTGCCCTTCCCGACGGACCCCAATGCGACCAACCTTGAGCGAAAACTTCTGCCCCCCAATCCCCTCAACTGGCTGGGCACCGACAACCTCGGCCGCGACCTGTTTTCCCGCATGCTGCACGGCTCCTACATTTCGCTTACCGTGGGTTTCGTCGCCGTGTTTGTCTCGCTTTTCATCGGCGTCGTTGTGGGGGCTGTCTCGGGCTATTTCGGTCGTTGGGTGGACAATATTCTCATGCGCGCCGTGGATGCCATTATGTGTTTCCCCACCTTCTTTCTCATCCTCACCGCCGTTGCCCTGCTTGGTCCCAGCATGCTGAATATCATCGTCGTTATCGGGCTGGTCAGTTGGACCGGCACCGCCCGGCTGGTGCGGGCGGAGTTCCTCACTCTGCGCGAGACGGAATATGTCCGCGCCGCCCGCGCTCTCGGTCAGCGAACACCCGCCATCATTTTCCGCCACATTCTGCCCAATGCCTTTGCCCCGATCTTTGTCACCGCCGTGCTTGGTATTCCGGCGGCCATTCTCACCGAGGCCGGCTTGAGTTTCCTCGGCTTCGGCGTGCAGCCGCCCCAGGCCACCTGGGGCAACATCATTGCGGACGGGAAAACCTATCTGCTCGATGCCTGGTGGCTGATCGTTTTTCCCGGACTCGCAATTTTCCTCTCCGCACTGGCCTTTTACCTCGCCGGAGATGCCCTGCGTCAGGCCGCGGAAACCCGCACAGAAAGAAAATAACCAATGGCTCCGTCCAACCTGCTCGAAATCCATAATCTCTCCATCCGCTTCCGCACCGAGGACGGACCGTTTGACGCGGTGAAAAACATTTCCCTATCGCTCAAGGAAGGCGCTTCCCTCGCCATCGTGGGCGAGAGCGGCAGCGGCAAAAGCGTCACCGCCCTTTCTCTCACCGGCCTGCTGCCCTCGCCGCCGGCAGAGTTCCCGGGCGGCGACATTCTTTTTAAAGGGGAAAGCGTCCTGGCCATGAAACCCGGTCGCCTGCGCGCCATTCGCGGCGGCGAGATCGCCTACATTTTTCAAGAACCCTCCACGTCGCTAAATCCTGTCTATACCATCCGCAGTCAAATCGCAGAAGCCATCCGCCTGCACCGGCCGGAGGTGAAGGATGTGGATGCCGAGATCGTCCACTGGCTCAACGCCGTCGGCATTGTGAATCCAGAAAAACGCATGCGCGACTATCCGCACCAACTCAGCGGCGGCATGCAGCAGCGCGCCATGATCGCGATGGCCCTGAGTTGCCGGCCCAGCCTGCTCGTGGCCGACGAACCCACCACCGCCCTCGACGTCACCATCCAGGCCCAGATCCTGGAGGAACTCAAACGCCTGCGGGCCGAGTTCAACATGGCGCTCATCCTCATCACCCACAACATCGCCATTATCCGCGGCCTCTGCGACCGCATCGCGGTGATGTTCCGCGGCGAGATCGTCGAATACGGCGACACCAACGACGTCCTGCGCAACCCCCAGCACCCTTATACGAAGGCTCTCATCGCCTGTGTCCCGAAACTTGGCTCGAAGGAAAAACGGCTTAAGACGATTGATTACTCCTGGCTGGAAAAAGTTTGACTGGCCGTTTCAGGGCGCGGATTGAGCGCGTCAGAGGGCGAAGGAAGTGTCGCTTCCCCCGGCTTGTGAAGAGGTCCGGTCTGCGTTAGCTGGATGCTTATGCGTGGCTTTCTTGTCATTTTTTTCCTGGTTCCTGTTTTTCATCTCACGGCAGGCACGGTGATTGAAGCCTCCGGCGAATTGCCCGCTGATGGGCGCGATGAACACGGGGATACCATCGGCGGGATCGGCTCCGGCTTGGTTTACGATGCCGGGGGCGATGTGTTTTACAGCCTTTCCGATCGGGGGCCCGGGGATGGTGCGCTGCCGTATCGTCCGCGTTGGGTCGTGCTGAAAATCGCGCAGGCGGGTGACAAGCTGGACATAGCCATAGTCCGCTCCGTCATCCTGCGCGACGAGCAGGGACACGACATGACGGGGCAGATTCCCGACGACCAGGCTGCCGCCGTGCCGCGGATGAAGGATGGGCGCACCTGCATTGATCCCGAGGCGCTGGCGCTGGCTTCTGATGGATCGCTGTTCATCACGGATGAATACGGGCCGTATCTTTATCAATTCGCGGCGGATGGAAAAATGATCCGCCGCCTGGAAATGCCGGAGGCTTTCCGTCCGAGGACGGCGGAGGGGAGTGTGGATTTTTCCGACCGCGCTGCGTTGGTGTCGGGACGAAACATCAACCAAGGCCCGGAGGGCATGTGTCTGATGCCCGATGGCAAGACCGCTGCGCTGATTTTTCAAAGTGGCCTCATACAGGAGGGCGGACGCGAATCGCCGACCACGCGCCTCATCGTGCTCGATCTGGCGACGGGAAATCCCACCGGGATTTTTGTTTATCCGTTCACTCCGGAGGTTCCCGGCATGGAGCAGCCGGTGAAAATAAAAAATCTCTCGGTCAACGATCTGACGGTTTTAAGCGATGGGCGATTTCTGGTGTTGGAGCGCGATCAATACGGTCGCGACGGTTCCTCCGATCCCAAACCTGCGCGCTACAAAGCCGTCTGGGTGGTTGACACTTCCTGTGCGACGAATCTCCGGACCGACCAAAAGCAGGCGCCCAGGGCGGTGGAGAAAAAGCTGCTCTTCAATCTTCCGGATTTGGTGAAAGACACGGCCGGTCTGGCGGCAAAATGGGAAAGCCTCGCGCTGGTTCCGCCGGTCAGTGGAGGCGCCATCACGCTCATAATGGCGGCGGATAATGATTTTCTCACCCCGGTTATTCATCATGCCGGAGTCCGGTATCCCTTTCCCCGTGTGCAGGATTCCGTGCCTTCGCAGTTTTTCAAAATTCACGCCGCGCTGCCGGAGAATCCTTGAGTCCAAGGCCCGCTCTTTGCGAGACTTCCCGCTGTGAGCGATTTCCTTCAACTTGCCATCTCGGATTCCCTGCCGATTTTGCGGCAAATCCGTGGCGGATTCGGTCCGCATCCCACGGCGTCCCTCGTTGCGCTGGACGCGCTGAAAAGTTTGAAATCCAGCGGGCCATTGCCGGGAGCGCTCGCGTCCCCGCAGGCGGCGGCCGCCGTCCCTCCAGTCCGGGCAGAACCGGTGGCTTTCGGGGAGGGGAATCCCGCGGCGGAACTGATGTTTGTTGGCGAGGTTCCGGGTGGGGACCAGCCGGATGAGCCCTTGGAGGAAGAGGCCGCGCAGTTGCTCACCAAAATTATTCAAGTGATGGGGTACACGCGTGAGCAAGTTTATATTGGCAATGTCCTCAAATCCCGCCCCGACCTCCCATGGGTGGAAAAGCAAATCGCCTTGATCAAACCCCGCGTCCTCGTCGCCCTCGGTGCCACGGCGGCCGGGGTGTTGCTGGGCCAGACCGAACCCATCGGTAAACTGCGCGGCCGCTGGCTCGATTTCCACGGCATCCCCTTGATGGCGACCTATCATCCGGCGTATTTGGTTCACAACCAATCCCGCACGGAAAAACGCAAGGTCTGGGAAGACATGTTGCTTGTGCTGGAAAAACTCGAAAAGCCGATCAGCGAAAAGCAGCGCCGGTTTTTCACCAAGGCCGGATAACCAGAGATCCATGACGACTGACTCTTTCATGAAGTGCAGGCAATCCTTCCGCTCCGCCCGCCGCGAGGAACCGGGCGGGCCGCTTCCCTCACAGGCCCGTGATCCGGATAAGTCCATGCCGTTGTGAACGACAACAAAGTCGCCGCGATTGATGGGGAAGGGGCCCCCATCCCCCAACCAGCCGGCCGCTTGTTTGAAACGATCAAGCGGGCGGGGCCCTCTTCTGCTTTGGGGCGCGAAATCCTCTGGCACAGCGTCATCAAAACGCTCTTCGTGCTTTTCACCAGCTTCGCGCGGGTGCGGGTTGTCTTTTATCATCCTCTGCCAAAAACCGGCTTCATCCTCGCCTCGAATCATGTGAGCCATTTCGATCCGCCCATTCTCACGCCGTTCTTTCCGCGCCAGATTGACTGGATCGGGATGGTGGAACTTTTTCACGGAAAATTTCTGCACGGGTTTTTTACCGGCCTGAACGTGATCCCGGTGGATCGCGCCGGTTCCGACCGCGCGGCCCTGCGAACGGCGCTGAAGAGATTGCAAGCTGGCAGGGTGGTGGGGATTTTTCCCGAAGGCGGCATCCGCGACGGCGCGGCTTCCATCGTGAACGGCGGAAAAATGAAGGAAGGCGTCGCTCTGCTGGCCTCGCTCTCGGGAGTGCCGATCATTCCCTGCGTCATTCTGGGCAGCGACCGGCTTTACAATAAAAGAAACTGGCTGCCGTGGCGACGGGTGCAAATCTGCGTCGGCTGCGGTCCGGCCATCCATCCGCCAGACGATCTCTCCGGCGAGCAGAAGCGCCGTTATATCCAAAGCGAATTCGCGGCCGGGATCGTCCGCCTGAAGGAACGCCTCTGCGCGGATTTTCAACTGGGTGACGCCGATATGCCGCATTCCCCCCAACAGCGCATGATGGAACCATGAGGCGGGTGGTGGAAAAAACCGTTGCCCTGGCGATGGATGGAGCGATGTGCGGCATGATGAACGTTCTGCAATGGCAGCGCCGGGATCAGGTTTGCTCGCAGGAGCAATTCGCGTCCTACCTCGCGGAGTGCGCCGGGCTTTCGCGGGAGGAATTTTATCACCGGCCTCCGGTTGCGCAGGCTGCGCAGAACGGCGTCTGGATGGAGTGGGACACCCCCCGGCCGAGCGGCTTCGCGGAAAATGATCGCGTGCGCGTGCGCTACCATCCGTGCAGCAAGGGCCCTTCCGCGCCGACCGTGCTGTTGCTGCACGCCCTGATGAGCAGCAGCGATATCGGGTACATCCGTCTCGCGCGCCGGTTCAATGCGCGGGGCTGGAATGTGGCTTTTCCCCATTTGCCCTTCCACTATTCCCGCAATCCGCGCGGTTATTTCAACGGCCTCCTGGCCATCAACGCCAACCTGGTTCGCAATGTGGAAACCATCCGGCAAGGGGTGGTGGAATTACGGCAGTTGATGGCGCAGTTGCGCGCGCAGGGATGCCAGGAATTCGCCGTGATGGGCACAAGCTATGGCGGCTGGAATGGAGCGCTGCTCAGTTTTCTCGAACCGGACTTCCGGTTTCTCGCTCTCATACAGCCAATCGCCAATGTCGAGCATGCCATCTGGGGAAATCCCGGCTCGGCCACCATGCGCCGACTGCTCCTCGCCCGGGGCTTCCAGCCCTGGGGTCTCGGCGAACACGTCAATCTCTGTTCGCCGCTTCATGGCGTTCCCCTCTGCGGCGGGGAGCGCGCCGTGATCACCTCCGGCATTTACGACCGGGTTTCTCCTGCAAAAGAACTTCTCGCACTCAAGCACCGCTGGCCCGGATCCAAACTTCTCCACGTGCGCCAGGGTCACTTCGGCTATATCGCCTTGCGAAAGACCCTTGAAGAAATTGATCATCTCATTTAGCATGAACCGCGAAGCTGCCCCACCAACCCATTCCCATGTCCACCACCTTTTCCGACATCCCTAAAATCTCCTACGAAGGCCCCAAGTCCAAAAATCCGCTGGCCTTCAAACACTACAACCCGACCGAACTCGTCGAAGGCAAAACCATGGCGGACCACCTGCGTTTTTCCGTGGTCTATTGGCACACCTTCCGTGGCACCGGCGCCGATCCTTTCGGGGCCGGAACGATGCTGCGCCCATGGGACGACGGGTCCGCTTCGGTGGAAAACGCCCAAAAGCGCGTCCGCGTCGCCTTCGAGTTTATCGAGAAACTCGGCGCGCCATACTACGCTTTCCACGATCGCGACGTGGCCCCCGAAGGCGCGACCCTGGCCGAAAGCAACCGCAACCTCGACGCGGTGGTCACGGTGCTCAGGGAAGAGCAGCAACGCAGCGGGGTTAAGCTCCTCTGGGGCACGGCCTGCCTCTTTGCCAATCCGCGCTTCCTCCACGGCGCGGCCACCAGTCCGAACTCCGACGTGTTCGCTTACGCCGCAGCCCAGGTGAAAAAAGCCATGGAAGTCACCCATGAACTCGGTGGCGAGGGCTACACCTTCTGGGGCGGACGTGAAGGCTACTCGACGCTTTGGAACACCGACATGAAGCGCGAGCTCGACCACCTCGCGAGCTTCCTGCACATGGCGGTCGCGTACAAAAAGCAGATCGGTTTCACCGGCCAGTTCTACATCGAACCGAAGCCCCGCGAACCCACCACCCACCAATACGATTCCGACGCCGCCGCCTGTCTCAATTTTTTGCGCGAACACGGCCTGGTGGATCATCTCAAGCTCAACCTCGAAAGCAACCACGCCACTTTGGCCGGCCACACCATGCAGCACGAATGCGAGGTGGCCGCCGCCGCCGGTGCGCTCGGTTCCGTGGACGCCAACACCGGCGACGAGTTGATCGGATGGGACACCGACCAGTTTCCGACCAAGCTTTATCTCACCACCCCCATCATGCTGACTGTGCTCAAGATGGGCGGATTCACCACCGGCGGACTCAACTTCGACGCCAAGGTGCGCCGCGAAAGCTTCGAACCCGTTGATCTTTTTTACGCGCACATCGGCGGCATGGACGCCTTTGCCAGGGGCTTGAAAATCGCTGCAGCCATCCGCGCCGACGGCCGTTTGGAGGACATCGTGAAAACCCGCTACGCTTCGTGGGATTCCGGGCTCGGCAAATCCATCGAAGCCGGGAAGGAAACCTTTGCCTCTCTGGAAAAACACGCCCTCAGCCACCCCGATCCCGTCCAGCACGGCAGCGGACGCCAGGAACTGATCGAAAACATCATCAATGAGCTGATTTAAGTCCTTTAGCCCCTCCCCTCCGCCGGGGCGATTCCAACGGCAAGCAGCAGGAGATTGGGGAAGTAGCGCCGGAGGTAACCGCGATCAATGGCGGCCAGGCGATCCGCCTGTTTTGAGGCATGGGCGGCGATCAGGAAATCCGGGATCAGGTGTTGGCGGGGTCCACCTTCGCTTCGGTAACGCAGGAACGTCTGGCCGGCTAGGTAGGCTGCACTATGCGAGATGGAATCGTAGCGAATCTGGATGGATTCGAATTGCTGCAAGGCTAATCCTGCAGATGAAAATCCGATGGAACATTCGGCAAACACAACAGGGCTCATGACTAAGGAACCCTCGGTCGCCGCCTGGGTGATCGCATCACGCCAGACTTCCCAACCCGGTTGCCTACGCTGGATGAGGATCAACACGGATGAGTCGAGCGCGGTTATCATGAGTTCAGGATTCAGCGGGCAGTTCCACCGGACCCCGCAGATCGTCGAGCACCGCTGACAAATCCTGATTTTTCCAAGGATCCTGCCATTGGCTTCCGAATTTATCCCACGCGTCGGGTGTGATCGTTTTGATGGCCTTCAAAAATGGAGCTTTTTCATCAAAATCCAGCACGTCACCTGTCCTCAAATGAAGGCGATGACGAATTTCTATCGGGATTGTAATTTGCCCTTTGCTGGTAAGGGTAGCTTTCATTCCAAAAAAGTAAGGAAGTTTGGAAAGGAATTCAAGGGCGAAGTGTGGTTTCCCTCAATCGTCGTTGACTGAAGCGGTCAACCTTTCAGCCGCATCCAAACCGTGGCGGAACCATGACCGGCGGGAAAATCGGGCTGCGCAGGTTCGCGATGGAAGGTGGCCTTGCCCCTGGCAACCCGGGCGCCCATCGAGCGGAGTTTTTCGGCACTGAGTGCGGAGCAATTCGTTGAAAGCAGAATCGAAGCTCCGGGCGAGGCGCAGGCCACGGCTTGCACAATCAGTTCCTCGTAATCGTGCGCGGCGCGGAAGGCTTTGTGCGGACTGCTGCGTCCAAAGGTGGGAGGATCGAGGATGATGGCGTCGAATTTTTCCTCGCGCTGAATCAACCGGGGCAGAACGGCCAGCACGTCGTCCGCCAGAAAACGATGGCCGGTCGCATCGAAGCCATTGAGTTCAAAGTTCCGGCGTCCGCGTTTGAGCGAGGATTTGGAAAGATCAATGCTGAGCGTTTCGGCGTCCTCCGCCGCGCCCACGACGGAAAACGCGCAGGTGTAGGCAAACGTATTGAGCACCCGCTTGGGCGCGAGCGAACGCAGGTGCAGACGGTTGGCCCGCTGATCGCAAAACAAACCCACGGAGTAGCCGGTGGCAAAATCCACCTCATAGAGCAGCCCGCTCTCGCGCACGGTTTCTCTGGCCGAGTCACCGGCCTCGCCGCGCAGCAGGATGGGCTGGTCGTTTTCGCGGGGCTGGCGGACGAGGTGGCGGAGGTAGAGTCGGGGAACGGACAACCCGGTCCGCTCCAGCCACGCATCCCACTCGGGCACAAGCCGGTCCGCATCGGCGCGATCCTTGCTCGAGATCACGGCGGTTCCCCCGAAGCGCTCGATCCAATAATGCCCGGTCGAACACACGCGATGGGCGGTGGTGCCTTCCGCTGTCAACTCCGCCACCAGACCAGGCTCGATCCAACTCATGCCGTCACGGGTGGCAGCGGCGGCAGCGGGCAATCCAGCGAATCGGCGATTGCGCGCAGGAGTTCGTATTCCTTTTGATCAACCACGCCGTCGTGCGCGACGGTTTCGCGGCAGGCTTTGAGGATGACTTTCTTTACCTCGGGCGCGGCTTGCGCGATGCGGTCGAGGCCGGCATCAATGGCGGCGAGATTGCAAACGTCGCCGCGTTTCAAGGCGTTGGTCGAAGGGTTGATCAGCAACTCCCGCACACCGGTGGCAAAGGCCGCATCCCGGTCTTCGACCGCCGGGTGACCGATCACGGCCAGACCGGTGAGCAGAGCGGAAACGTCGGGCAGGAGCGGAAGGATCGCACGGTATTTGACCGCCGGTCCGGTCGAATGGGTGAAGAACAGTTCGAGGTGGCGCAGGAGGGTTTTTTGCAGCGCGTACTCGAAGAGGTTGATCTGTTTGTCGCTTTCGACCAGATGCCGCACATTTTCGCGGAAGGCGGCGTATTGGTCCGGGGAAAGATGGCGCAGGGTCGGCATAGTGAGATCCATCAGCGGGAGGCGTTGTTCGAGCCGGATTTCGCTGCGCCGCGCGAAGAGGGCCAGCGTTTCGCCCCGCAGGGCGGCGTCCACATTCAGGCCGTCCAGCTGGATCTGACGGAGTTCCTCCCGTTCATCGAGCAGCAGCGCATAGATGAAGGCGCAGGCGC
>Ga0114978_10000764_pt1 | contig 26967 bp, 26 predicted proteins | sample S_140212_EF_Meta_FD_87027 | JGI IMG/M metagenome (GOLD analysis project Ga0114978, IMG submission 87027) | Freshwater microbial communities from Lake Simoncouche, Canada to study carbon cycling - S_140212_EF_MetaG | ecosystem: Environmental > Aquatic > Freshwater > Lake | place: Lake...
CGATCAGTGCTGGCCTGTGCCACAGATGCTTCAATGCGCGAAAGCGCTGCTTTGGCACCGCTGAGAACCGCCTGAGCAGCAGTTAAGTCACGTGCGCGTTTTTCGCGTCGAGCAATCGCTGCAACCCGAGCCTCACGTTCAGCATTTGCGCCGCGTTCAAGTTGTTCTGCACGGATTCCAACTGCAGCCACACGCTCTTCACCTGTGCGAAGCGCTAGACGAGCATCGACTTCTGCCTGACGAGAAACTCTTGCCAACTCAGATAAACCTACGCGCAGATCCTCGCCTAGCTCAATCTCTGGCTCGGCTTGTGAGGTCGAAAGTCGTTCGTTCAATCGCTCGTGATCTGCAACATCTGTTGTGTGCGCAACTTCAGCAGCCAACAACGTCTGCGTGAGGCGCGCAGCTTCTGCTGTTGCTGCACGCGCAACTTGACCAAGTTGTCCGAGCTGTTCAGCGACAGCTGCCATTCGAGCATCTGACTCGTGCAGGCCAGAGAGTGCCTGCTCAACAAGTGAGACTGCTTGCGCCTGCGCTTGCTTGGCGGCAACCATGTCAAAACGAGCACGCTCCGCGGTGTGCACAGCTAGTTGTAACGCCGATTCCGTTTCATCGTATGCAGCCTGAACTTCCAGCAAACTCAAGGTGCTCTGCGAGCCACCATGCACAACATCGCGAGTGAAAACATCACCCAATGGGGTAACGAAGGTTAGTTCAGGGTGAGATTGCGATGCCTTTGCAGCTTCATCAACATCGGTCACGAGCACGGCACCGTCTAGTAGTCGATCTACCACTGAGCGGAGACTGTCGTCACACCGAACTTGATCGCGAAGCCAAATGCCTGTCGGTGCTGTACCTCGAGTGCCGAGGTGATGGTCAAAACCTTCCGTGGCTACAACAAGTGCTGCGCGGCCTGCATCTTGCTCCTTGAGCAACACGAGCGAACTCACTGCAGCCTGTACGCCGCGCACAACAATTGCATCGGCTAGATCGCCAAGTACTGCCGCAACTGCTGCTTGCGCACCGTGTTCAATGTGGAGTTGCTTCGCCAATGGACCAACGAAACCAGGGACGCGGTCAGCGGCTGCTACCAATGCCCCACCTGCATCTTTGCGAGTCAGCGACATTGACAGCGCTTCGAGACGTGCCGCGAGTGCAGCGCGCTCACGCTCACTCGTTGCTTCAATCCCGCGCAGACGTTCAACTTCAGCGTCGGCAGCAATCAAGGTTGCTTCTGCTCGTTCATGGCGCTCATCGAGTCCGACTTCGCCTTCGTCAAGACCAGCAACCTTGACTTCGATTGCCTGGAATTCTGATTGCGCCTGATCGCTGCGTGCAGTTGCCTCACGAATCGACTCACGAAGTCGCTCAAGTTCATGAGTGCGAGCCTCTAGACGCGACTGAGCCGCGTGCACTTGTCCGGTGAGTCTCACCAACGCTTCACGACGTTGGGCCGCATCTTTCTCAACTGATGAGACACGTCGTTCTTCAGCCGTAAATGCTTCTTCGGCTAGTTGACGCGCGGTGCTTGCCCCAGCGAGTCCGTCTCTGGATGCTGCGACTTCCCGGCTCAATTCAAATTCTTGAGCGCGCAAGGTTCGGGCTTCAGCATCGAGCTGTTCGGGATCGCGGCCAGGGTTTTCTTCAGCTGACTCGGGCTGCAGATTGCGCACCCGTTCGGCACTTAACTGAACAAGACCAACGAATCGTTCGCGAAGTCCGCTGAGCGAGAACCAAGTTTCCTGAGCGGCTTCAAGGAGCGGAGCTTCTACTAGCGCTTCTGCCTCAGTGGAGGTTTCTTTTTCTCGGAGGCCATTCAGCGCGGTTTCCACTACATCTTGACGGCTTCGAAGTGCTGACTCATCCGCGACTTCAGCTGCGAATGCAATGCGCATCTGCACAAGATCATCCGCCATCAAACGCAGGCGAGCATCACGAGCATCGGTCTGAATAACAACTGCGCGTCGCGCGACTTCAGCTTGGCGTCCAAGTGGTTTGAGCTGCCGTCGAAGTTCTGTGGTGAGGTCATTCAAGCGAGTCAGGTTGGCTTCCATGGAATCTAATTTGCGCAGCGCTTTTTCTTTGCGACGACGATGCTTGAGCACCCCAGCCGCTTCTTCAATGAAACCGCGCCGATCTTCTGGTGTTGCCTGCAAGATCGTGTCTAGCTGGCCCTGACCAACGATCACATGCATTTCGCGACCAATGCCTGAGTCGCTGAGGAGCTCTTGCACATCCAAGAGTCGACATGGTTGACCGTTCATCGCGTATTCAGAACCACCGTTACGAAACAGTGTGCGAGAAATAGTTACTTCCGTGTAATCAATGGGTAGCGCACCATCGGAGTTGTCGATTGTGAGCGACACTTCTGCGCGACCAAGTGGGGCGCGTCCTGCGGTGCCAGAGAAGATGACGTCTTCCATTTTTCCGCCGCGCAGGCTCTTGGCGCCTTGCTCTCCCATGACCCAGGCCAGAGCATCAACAACATTGGACTTCCCTGAACCGTTTGGACCCACCACACAGGTGACGCCAGGCTCAAAGTGCATGGTTGTGGAAGATGCGAAGGACTTGAAGCCCTTCAACGTCATACTCTTGAGATGCACAATTCTCCGGGTCGCTGGGGCGGGGGAAGTGCGCCTTTGACAGTGTCAGGAGTCTATCGCCCAACGCGGGGTTGCCACCGCTGACACCTCGGGCAGGAAAAGCTTGAGCGATTCATGAACTTTTCACGCCGAATCATGGAGCCGCAGCGGGGGCACGGCTCCCCTTCTTGCCCATATGCGTTTAGCGACCGACTGAAATATCCCGAATTCCCGTTCACATTGACGTACAGGGAATCAAAACTGGTTCCGCCAGCAGCCAGCGCCTGGGTCATGACCTCTCGGGTCTGGCCTAAAAGATCGCGAGCTTGCGGCCCGGTGAGTGAGGAAGCCCGGGTATTGCCGTGAATCTCGGCGCGCCACAGCGCCTCATCTGCGTAGATGTTCCCGATTCCTGACACCAGGGTCTGATCCAGGAGCGCCCGCTTGATCTCGGTGTCTTTGCGTTTGAGCTGGCTACGCCAGACGTCATCGTCAAAGAGCGGATCCATCGGATCTCGCGCGATATGGGCGACCTGTGCCGGGATCATGCCCCCAGAGCCATCAGTGACCAACGTGTTGGTTTGGACCAATCCGAATGTGCGCTGGTCCACAAAACGTAGATCGTTTCCACCATCGGCAAAAGCAATCAGGACCCGAAGGTGCTTTTCGCGCTCAGTTTTCGGGGGCTGCACGAGCAGTTGTCCACTCATCCCTAAATGCACGATTAAACAGGACTCTTCCTTGGCAAAGGGAAGCCATAAATATTTTCCTCGCCGAGAGGCACAACGAAATTCTTGACCTACGAGAACACCTGCGAGGTCATCAATCTGGCGACGAATAGCTCGTGGGTGCAAGACTTCAACGAGGGAGATGATCCGGTTGGTTGACCACTCACTAATCCCCCGCCGAACAATTTCAACCTCAGGAAGTTCAGGCATTTTCAGTTAATGCGAGGTAGGCCGTTTCTGCAGCCTGCTGCTCAGCAAGTTTCTTTGAGCGCCCGACGCCTGTACCGAGCACATGACCTCCGACAACAACGCGGGCAGCAAATTCTTTCTCGTGGTCTGGTCCAGAATCTTCAACGAGGTACTGCGGAATTCCGAGGTCTGACGCAGCTGCGGCTTCTTGCAGAGATGTCTTCCAATCAAGGCCCGCACCAAGATCTGCAGAGGCTGAAATCATCGGATCAAAAACGCGGTGTACGAAGTCACCCGCTCCAGATAAGCCTCCAGTGAGATACACAGCCCCGATCACAGCTTCCATACAGTCAGCCAATATCGAGGACTTATCGTTTCCGCCCGTAGTGATTTCTCCGCGCCCTAGCAAGATGTAATCGCCCAAGCCAAGTGCTCGCGCAACTTGTGCAAGCGCGCGCGCATTTACAACAGCAGCTCGAATTTTCGCGAGCTGGCCCTCGGCTGAATCTGGGAACCGTCGGTACAAGTCATCCGTAACCACAATGCCAAGCACTGAATCGCCTAGAAATTCCAACCGCTCGTTATGTGGAATCCCACCTTGTTCGTACGCATAAGAGCGATGGATCAACGCTAAGTGCAAAAGTTCGTCACTGACGAGAACTCCGAGTTCCTCGCGAAGCTGTGCTAGCTGTAACAAACGCACATCCGTAAGTTTTTCGGTCATAGTGAATTCGCTTCAAGGCCAGCAACTAAGTCGCCTGCGATACGAGCGGAATTAAGCTGTGTGTCCGATAATGCAATACCTGTTGACTCTTTCAATGCGGCTGCAACCAATACAGCGATATCCAGCCACGGGCCAAATGCGCTCACGGGTGTGTCTTCACGCATCGAAACTTCATGGCCAAGAACGCGGCTATAGGCCGATGTCACCGCTGCCATCATTGAAGGTCCGCCAGAGCTGCACTGATATTGCCAATCAAGTTTTGTTCCACCGCGCGCTGAGCAAGACCAACACAACCAATAACCTGCGCAGCTGTTCCGGCTCCGTGTCCAACCACAGTGACGCCATCAACTCCAAGAAGGAGCCCTCCAGCGAAAGAGCCGGCGGCCGCGGCGCGAACAACACCGCGCGCTGGCCCAGGATCGCCATAGGCCAATCCGATTTGGTGTGCAGCCCAAGCTGCTGCACCTTCGATGCTTTTCAAAACGACGTTTCCGGTGAATCCATCAGTAACGATGACTTGTGCTCTGCTGCCACGAGTGACATCGAAACCTTCGACAGGGCCTGCATAATCCAAGCCCCGAGCGGTGAGAACCTCTTGAAGGTGTGCGTCTGCTTCAACGCGCAGCTCGTCACCTTTGCCAGATTCAGAACCGATAGTCAGGAGCCCAATAGCCGGATTACTGACACCAACTGCTCGTGCGAAGGCGTGACCAGCTAGGGCAAATTGTTCGAGAGTTCCAACTGAGCCAGTGGTGGTCGCACCAACATCAAGCAGGACTACGGGAGAGGCGAGGGCTGGAACCACAACGGCAAGAGCTGGGCGCGACATTCCTTGAATACGTCCCAGAGTCAAGACTGCAGAAGCCACTGATGCTCCGGTATGACCCACAGACACCCAAGCATCGGCTAGTCCATCGCGCACGGCGCGGGCTGCAACGACAACCGTGGTCTCGGCGTTCTCGCGTTGGGCATCGGTTCGCACAACTTCAAGTGGTGCAGCATCCATGCTGACACCGCTGGTTGCAGGCAATAACGTGACCCGATCTAAATCCACACCTCGCGCGACTAATTGATCGCGCGCGACATCGACTGGTCCAACTATGACAAGTCTGAGGCCGGTATTCGCCGAATTCGCAAGCAGTGCCGCCGCTGCGTCTGCGACCACGCCAGGCGCCCCATCTCCGCCAAGGAGATCTAGGGCAACTGTTGTCATGTGAGTATTAGACGTCCAGGACGCGACGCTTGGCGTACGTGCCACATGTTGGGCATGCAGTGTGCGCAAGGCGCTTTGCACTGCAGTTCGTGCACGTCACCAGATTGGGCACGATGGCTTTCCACTGTGAACGACGATGACGGGTGTTGGATCGCGAAGTCTTCCGCTTTGGTACTGGCACGGTCTTTCCTCTTTCGGTTGTTGCGTTATTACGAGGAGCAGGCGGTCGCCTAGTCCTCTTGTGTGTCTACGAGACCAGCAAGTGCTGACCACCGTGGATCAACGGCTTGGTGTTCGTGCCCTGGATTATCGTCGAGTCGAATTCCACATTCGGAACACAGACCGGCGCAATCTGGGGAACACAACGGTGCCATTGGCATCGCTGTCACCACAGAGTCTCGCAGCGTTGGCTCAAGGTCGATTAAATCGCCATCAAGCATCGGCAACGGATCTTCGTCATCGTCGGGCTCCTCGACAACCACGCCCCGGGAATCCGTGGCGGGATAGGCGAATAGCTCGCTGATATCGACCGTTTCCTCCCAGGTCAGTGGCTCTAGGCAGCGCGCACATTCCGCGCTGATTTCCAGATCCACTTCCCCGCTGACCAAAACACCCTCCATCACCGCTTCAAGACGAAGTTCCATCTCTATCGGTGAATCTGGAATAACTCTGGCCATGGCTACGCCCAAATCGCCTGGTGCTGGCGCCGTCCGGGAAACTTCGACCATCGAACCAGGCCTACGTGGCAGGCCGAGCGCATCCGTGTCAAGCACGAGTGCGTTACTTGGATCGAGGCTGGTCAAAACTCCCCTTTTGGATCAACCAGTGGCAACGTTGCCACAGGCAATCAGGACCTCGCTAGAGGCTGACAAACAAGAGTACCGGGTAGAGCTAGGTTCCCCAAAGCCGGGAAAGGTAGGCGACTTACTGCTGGTCGTCGTAGAAGCCGCCGCCAAAGTCAGGCTCAAGTTCACCTGTGGGTGCCAATTCTTGATACATCTGGCTACGCAGGCGCTCACGGCCGCGGTCTACGGTCTGCAGGGTCTTTTGCAAAGTGATCTCAAAGGTGGCGAGCTTGGCATCGATGTAATCGTCTGTTTCGCTGCGCATTGTGGTGGTTTCATCATCGACCGCTGAGCGGATCGCCTCAGCCTCAGCCACGGCGGCCAGATAGACCTCGTGCTCAGCGACCATGCGATCTGCCTCCCCACGAGCGCGTTCCAAAATGCGGTCAGCCTCGCGGCGACCGTCTTGAACCACTGCTTCACGGTCAGCAAGCAACTCGTCGGCGCGGTAGACCGACTCTGGCAGGAGCTGTCGTACCTCTTGGATGAGATCCAGGATCTGCTGACGATTGACGATGCAGGAAGCCGAAAGCGGCATGGCCTTGGCATCTTCAATGACGACGGCCAGTTCCTCTAACCGGTCTTGCAGATCCATGACCACTCCCTACCAGTGCGCGCAACAGTTGCCCTCACAGCATCAATCCTGATGCGTTCGGCCCCTACGGTCTCACGAACGAGCGAAAAGTCTGGTTATTTCTTGTTCTCGGCAATGCGCGCCAAGAGGCGATCTTGGACTGAACCCGGGAGCAAACCGTCGATATCTCCACCGAAGTTGGCCACTTCCTTGATCAGGCTCGATGATAAATAGCTATAGATCGGGTTAGTCGAGACAAACAGGGTCTCGATTCCGGTCAGCCGATAGTTCATTTGGGCCATTTGCAGCTCATAGTCGAAGTCAGTCACCGCGCGCAGACCCTTAATGATCGCCTGGACGTCATGGTCTTTGCAGTAATCAACGAGCAGACCCATAAAGGAATCAACGCGAATATTTGGGTAAGGAGCCACCACTTCACGCAACATTTCCATGCGCTCGTCAATGGTGAACGTGCCGGACTTGTTGTTATTAATCGCCACCACGATGACAACCTCATCAGCAAGTTTCGCTGCCCGGGCAAAAACATCGAGATGCCCGTTGGTCACCGGATCAAAAGATCCTGGGCAAACTGCTCTACGCACCGCTTATTCTCCTGTCGTGTTGGTGGCGCGACCGTACCAAAGAGTTGTGTCCCCATACCTGCGTTGTGAAAAGTCGATCCACGTTTCGGGCAAAGGCGCTTCTGGATCCGAGGTTGGTCGCTCAACTACTACCCGGGCTAGTGGTGCAACCCAGCCGGTTTCAACCAGAGAATTCAAAAGTTCGCGAAGTGAACCTGCCGGGACGTCATATGGCGGATCGGCGAATACCAGCGTGAACGCGACACTCGGTGTTCGGCTCAAGAGCTCGGCCACGCCCGCCGAAAGTAGTTGCAGACCGGGAAGCCCCACGAGATCAATATTTTTTCGAATAACTTCCGCCGCCAGCCGGGCTTTTTCCACAAGCAAAACCGGCTGCGCCCCTCTACTCGCCGCTTCAATACCTAGCGCTCCACTGCCTGCATATAAATCCAAAACCGACAGGGTGCTCCAAGGTCGATCGTCGGCAAGTAACTCACTCGTCAAGGTGTTGAAAAGGGATTCACGAACCCGATCAGAGGTTGGACGGGTTCCTTTGGCCGGCACCAAGAGTCGTCGACCTTTTGCCTGCCCGGCGATGATTCGCGTCATGCCTTCTCGATAAATTCTGCTTGATCTTGCGCAACCAGTTCAGCAAGAGCTGACCGAAGATCTGGGTATGCATCAAGATTGGGATCATCCGAAATCAACATATTCGCCGCCGCGCGCGCTTCTTGGATCACTTCAACATCAGACACCACTTGCAAGAGTTTGAGCGAAGAGCGCCGGCCCGATTGCGAAGCACCAAGGACATCGCCTTCGCGTCGTTGCGCAAGATCAAGGCGAGCTAACTCAAATCCATCGGTTGTTGAAGCCACGGCGTCGAGCCGTTGACGAGCTGGTGACCCAGCGTCTGCCTGAGTTAAAAGCAAGCACAGTCCCGGGAATTTTCCGCGTCCCACTCGCCCTCGAAGTTGGTGCAATTGTGAGATACCGAAACGATCTGCGTCTAGCACCACCATGGCAGTTGCATTCGGGACATCGACTCCGACCTCAATAACAGTTGTTGATACAAGTACGTCTATGCCCGGTTCAGCATCAGCACTCGCGAATGCCGACATCGCGGCATCTTTGTCATCTGACGACATTCGACCGTGCAGAATTCCAACGCGCAGTCCTGCCAATGGGCCATTAGCCAAGTACTCCGCAGTGTCTAAGACCGAAGCCACCTGACGTTTAGTCTCTGTGTCGTCGTCGATTTCTAATTCGAGTAAGTCTTCGTCCCCTTCGTCGTCTCCGATGCGCGGACACACAACGAACACTCGATGCCCTCCTACAACTTCTTCACGAACTCGCTCCCATGCTCGATCAACATGGGCTGGCTTCTCTTTCATTGGCACAACGTGGGTAGTCACACCGGCGCGACCTTCAGGAAGACCTTCAAGTGTGGAAATATCCAAATCTCCAAACACCGTCATGGCGACTGTGCGAGGAATTGGGGTGGCCGTCATGACTAACACGTGTGGCCGAGTGCCATCGATAGCTTTCGCAGCAAGTGCTGCTCGCTGTTCAACACCAAACCGATGCTGCTCATCGACCACGATTAAACCAAGGTCGCGAAACTGAACAGTGTCCGTCAAAAGCGCGTGTGTACCAACAATAATTCCGGCATCTCCAGAAATGATTTTCAACAAATCTTTGCGACGCTGGGCAACCTTCATCGAGCCTGTGACTAAAGCAACCTGCGTGCCCCGATCGTGTCCTCCCAACATCCCGCCCTGCGCCATTGAACCTAGTAACTCTGTGATTGAACGAAAATGTTGCGCCGCCAGTACCTCTGTTGGTGCGAGCAACGCTGCTTGCCCACCGGAGTCAACAACACTCAACATCGCTTTCAATGCAACAAGAGTTTTGCCGCTGCCAACATCGCCTTGGAGTAAACGGTGCATAGGGTGATCGCCAGCAAGGTCATCAGCAATTTCGGCACCAACGGCAATCTGACCTGCCGTTAACGTGAACGGCAGGTTCGATTCAAGTTCACGAACGAGCGGACCATCGCGCTCCACCCGAGCTCGCGCGAGCAGATGCGCTATCTCTGCGCGGCGTTGGGCAAGCAAAGTCTGCAGCAGAAAGGCTTCTTCAAACTTCAATCGTTGACGTGCTTGGTCAATATCGTCCTGAGAAGTTGGCCGGTGAACTGCTAACAGCGCCGACTTCACGTCAATGAGCCCCATGGCTTTTCGCAGTTCTGCAGGCAAAGATTCAGGCAGCTCCCCAAGCGTGTCTAGGACTACTCCCATGGCTCGCGCGATCTGCAGCGATGAAACTGAAGCCGTTGCCGGATAGACCGGAATGAAAGCACCAGCAAACATTGCGATCTGTTCAGGATCTTCATCAACATCCTCTGCAAAAAATTCAAAGGTTGGATGAGCTAACTGCCGCTTACCTCGGTACGAAGAAACTTCCCCAGCAAAAAGTCCGCGCCGACCAGCTCGGAACATGCCCTCGCGCCAACGCTGATTAAAGAAGGTCAGTGAGAGCCGGTCGGTTCCATCTGAAATAACCACTTCAACCAAGTTGCCCCGGCGCTGTTGCATGGGCCGAGAGGTCACGCTGACCACTTCAGCCAAAATTGTGACGGCGTCCCCATCGACGAGGGTTCCCATGTCGGTGAGTTCGCCACGGGCTACGTATCTGCGTGGGTAATGCCGCAGCAATTCCCCCACGGTTGTGAGGCCGAAAGCCTTTTTTAAGGCCCCAGCAGACTTCCCGCCCAGAACACGGTCCAAGGATTGGGTAGTGTCAGTGACGCTCATCAGCCACCACCTCAACTTCCCCCTCTGCCCTGATTTGGGTTGACCACCTGCCTTCCGGTAGCCTAAGCCGGCTGCGAGTACGACTAGCAGCATCCAACACCAGGCTTGGACGAGTAATCCGCTTCGGCGCGACCTCGGCTAAGCAATATCTAGAAGGAGTGCACTGTGGCTGCCAACTGCGACGTCTGCGGCAAGGGCCCAGGCTTCGGGCATTCGATTTCCCACTCACATCGGCGCACCAAGCGTCGCTGGAATCCAAATATTCAGCGGGTTCGCACGCTGGTGGGCAAGACCCCTAAGCGTCAAAATGTGTGCACCTCATGCCTCAAAGCAGGCAAGGTCGTTCGCGGCTAATCGCACCAACACAAGTCTTATCAGCCCAGGTCATTGATCTGGGCTGATTTGTTTTACGCACCAAAATGCAGATGCCCACCGGCGATGGTGACGAAGTGCCCATCCACGCTGACGCCAGCGCCCTTGTCTCCTGCCGGTTCAACCACACCAATGACTACGAAACCCTGCGGTACTCGTTTGCCTTTCTTGATGGTGGCCAAGAGTGCATGGTCGTCACCGCCGGTGAGGAGCCATTCGCGTGGATCAAGGTTGTAGGCACTGGCTGCCGCCGCAATCTCGTTAGGCACATCGATCAGAGAAGAATCAATCGCAAGCACCACTTGTGAAGCATGTGCAATGTGTCGAGCATCTGCAATCAAGCCATCGCTGACGTCGATCATCGCCGTTGCACCGCCCCTGGCAGCATCTGGGCCTGATTGGTAAGGCGGCTCCGGACAACGGTGCGCGTCGACTAATTTCTTTGGCGATCGAAAGCCACGTGAGAGAACGGCTAAGCCTGCTGCAGCCCAACCAATGCGCCCAGCGATCGCGATCGTGTCGCCAGCCTTTGCTCCACTTCGCAACACCGGGCTGCGACCTTGTAAATCACCTATGGCAGTAACAGTGATCATGATTGCATCGGCACTGGTGACATCTCCGCCAATCAGAGCTGCGCCAGCACTTTCGATTTCAGTTCGCAAACCAGCAGTGCACGACACCGCCCAAGCAGCAGGTAAATCAGCCGGTGCGGCAAAGGCAACAACAACGCCGGTGGGGACTGCGCCCATCGCCACAACATCGGCAAGACTTGCTGCAGCGGCTTTTCGACCAATATCAATTGGCGTTGACCAATCCTTGCGAAAATGCCGACCTTCAACCATCACATCGGTTGAGATAACGACGCTTCCACTTTCAGTTTTGACGATTGCTGCATCATCTCCTGGCCCAACGATGACCAAAGGATGATCCGGCAGTCCGCCAGTGATGCGATCGATGAGGCCGAATTCACCGAGATCGGCAAGGGTTCCTGAGTCAGACACTGCTATCGAAGCCCAGTACCGCGGCGAAGCGCGTCGTTAATCAGCGTGTCAATCAGCTCGCCATATTCGATCCCACTGACCTGCCACATGCGCGGGTACATCGAAATTGGAGTGAAGCCTGGCATGGTGTTGACTTCATTGATGATGATGTTTCCCGCACCATCTAAAAAGAAATCAACTCGCGCTAATCCCTCGCAACCCAAGGCCTCAAAGGCGCGAATCGCTAAGGACTGCAACTCAAGTTCAACACCTATCGGTAAGTCAGCGGGCACTACTAGTTCGGCTGAGTCTTCTAAGTACTTCGCCTCGAAATCATAGAATTCATGTTTCCCGCCAACAATAATTTCGGCAATCCGACTCGCAGTAAGTGAGCCAAATTCACTTGAAAGCACTCCGCACTCAAGTTCACGAGATTGCTGAACGCTCGCTTCTACGATGACTCGAGGATCATGTTCGCGAGCTTCTTCAATTGCAGCGATGAGTTCGGATTCGCTTGTCACTTTGCTAATCCCGCGCGAAGAGCCAGCTCGAGCAGGCTTCACAAACACGGGGTAACCAAGATTATTTACCGCTGCAATGCACTCGTCTTTTTCACTTCGCCATTGGCGATCTGTAATACATACAAACTTGCCCACATTAAGTCCTGCATGAGCGAGCAACACCTTCATCGTTACTTTATCCATGCCCGCAGCCGAAGCTAATACGCCGGAGCCAACATAAGGAATGCCAGCGAGCTCCAGTAGCCCTTGAATAGTGCCGTCTTCACCCCAAGGGCCATGAAGTACGGGAAAGACAACGTCGATTGCGCCGAGTTCGGTTGCCAGAACTCCCGGATCTGGGCTGAGTGCAGCCCCCATGCCATCGTCGGGCACGCATGGCAAGTCACCAGAGGCCATTAAGAAAGCAGCACGGGAGTCCATGCGAAGCCAGCGCCCACGCTGAGATATCCCCAGCGCTAACACGTCGTATTTTTCTGGATCCAGAGCGCGCATTACTCCGCTGGCACTGACACAAGAAATACTGTGTTCGCTGCTTCGCCCACCGAAGAGCACTGCCACTCGAATCTTGGTCACGGGGTGAATCCAGGAGACGTACTTTCCTGCTCATGCTTGGTATCTCGAGCCATAAAAGCAGCAGCCATCGTTTTCACCGACGCACCGTTATGCAGCACGTTGACCACTTGCTCAGTAATTGGCATTTCGACGCCATGAGTTTTCGCGAGTTCAAGAATTGGTTCACAACTTTTGTAGGCCTCGCAGGTTTGCTTCATCTGCGCGATTGTTTGCTCAACACTGTTGCCCATTCCCAGACTCTCGCCAAATGAGCGATTGCGGGAAAGCGGTGACTGACAGGTGGCCACGAGGTCGCCGACCCCTGCTAGTCCCTGGAAGGTCAATGGATCAGCGCCAAGCACAACGCCAAGCCGGGCAATCTCGGCAAGGCCACGAGTCATGAGAGAGGCCTGCGAATTTTCGCCGAGCCCCATGCCAACAGCCATACCGTTCGCTACTGCGATCACGTTTTTCACGGCTCCGCCAATTTCGGTTCCGATGACATCTGTTGTCCAGTAAGGCCGGAAATATTCGGTCGTGCAGGCATCTTGGAGTCGCTGTGCACTGCCTTCATCGACGCAGGCAACTGTGGTTGCTGACGGCTGGCGCTGGGCTATTTCGCTGGCAAGGTTTGGACCTGAGACCACCACGATGCGCTCCGGCACTGCACCGGTTTCTGATGCGATTACTTCACTCATTCGCAGCATCGTGCCAAGTTCGACGCCCTTAATCAGGCTCACCAAGATCGCCCCTGACGGGATGAACTGTCGCCACTGGGCGAGGTTGGCACGCAACTCTTGGGCTGGAAGTGCGATGACGACCACATCAGCGCCCGCCAGTGCCTGCTGGGCATCGGTCGTGGCCCGTATTGATAGGGGCAGTTCCAAACCTGCGTGATACCTACTGTTTGTGTGGCTCGCATTGATTTCAGTTGCTACTTCACCATCGCGCGACCAGATGACAACGTCGCTGCCGGCATCTGCCATGACCATGGAAAAGACGCTGCCCCAGGAGCCCGCACCCATCGTGGCGACGCGGCTCATTCTTGGACTCCAGGACCGCCGCGAAAGAACACTGCCCAAGACTAATGCCCCGATGCGGTTGGATGAGGACATGCAGTGGTCAGCGATTGTGCCCGTCAAAGGCCATCACGAGGCAAAATCGAGGCTGGAGAGTGATCCCAATGGGCGCGAAGCGCTTTCGCGGGTCTTCCTGAGTGATGTTTTACTGGCCTTGCAAGGATCGCAATTGATCGGCCAGATCATTGTGGTGACCGATGAGGATGACCTCGTCGTGCTGGGTACTCCCAGAATTCGGGTCGAAGTCTTGATTTCTCATGGGTTAAACGAAGATATTCAGCAAGGATTAGACCTCGTTAGCCGCGGACCAGTCATCGTGCTGACGTCTGATCTTCCTTGCCTGACGTCGCAGGCCTTGGACGCAGTGCTCGTGTTCGCCAGTGATCATTCATTGGCATTCGTGTCAGATGCTCAAGGTCTTGGCACAACGATGCTGTTAGCCCACGATGCAATGGCCTGCACTCCCTTATTTGGCGTGCGATCCCATGCTCGTCATGCCCAAGCTGGATTCATCGAAATCACCGGCGTCGGGCCCGAGATTCAGGCAGCGCTCGTGCGTGCTCGTCGAGATGTCGATACCGGCATTGACCTGTGGGATGCCCAACGCATCGGTGTCGGGCCTGCTACCAATGCGTTGTTGACTACCAAGTCCTGAGAAACACTGAAGGACCCCACCAAAACAGTGAGGCCCTTCAGTAAGTAACGACTAGCGGCGTGCGGTCTTCTTTACAGCCTTCTTAGCAACAGCCTTCTTTGCTGGAGCCTTCTTTGCTGGAGCCTTCTTCGCTGGAGCCTTCTTCGCAGGTGCAGCTTTCTTTGCGCCAGCAACAGTTGCCTTGAACTCAGCAGCTGCACGGAACTTAGGAAGCTTGGTTGCCTTGATCTTTACTGCTTCGCCTGTGCGTGGGTTACGACCCAAGCGAGCGTTGCGCTCTGCGCGCTCGAAGATGCCAAAGCCACTGACGGCAACACGCTCGCCCTTAGCGACAGCCCTCTTCGTCTCGTCGAGGAATGCGTCTACAACTTCAGAAACCTGACGCTTACTCAGGTCGAGCTGGGTTGCAACAACTTCAATTAGTTCAGCCTTGTTCACAGAAAAACCCCTCCGGAGGGTGGATGGTCGACCCGTTGTCGACTACGCACATTTAGTCATGCTTTTGTCTGACAGACGCGAAGACTCGCCGAGGAAAACATGTTGGAATCATTAGTGATTCACACCACTAATGGCGTTACAGGTCTACTTCGACGAGTCACACGAGTCACATCCTTCACTTGAACAACACCAAGTGATTGCTGACTATGCAGTTGTTGGCAAGAAAACCGGCCGCTTTGCTTCGAATTCATTGATCGCATCGCCTTGATTCAAGGTGATACCAATGTCATCAAGGCCTTCCATTAAGCGCCAGCGCACATAGTCATCCACCTCAAAAACGGCAGTGATTCCTCCTGCGCGAACCTCACGCTTATCGAGATCAACGGTGACCAACGTGCTCGGATCCGCTTCAACGAGCGCCCACAACTTCTCGATATCTGCCTGCTCGAGCATGGCAGTTAATAGCCCGCCTTTGCCCGAGTTACCACGGAAAATATCCGCGAAACGAGATGACAGCACCACCTTGAAGCCGTAATCCTGTAACGCCCAAACCGCGTGCTCACGAGATGAGCCGGTACCAAAATCTGGTCCAGCAATCAGAATTGAAACACCTGCATACGCAGGCTGATTCAAAACGAATTCAGAGTCTTTGCGCCAAGCGGCAAAGAGCCCATCCTCGAAACCATGACGAGTGATGCGCTTGAGATATTCAGCAGGAATGATCTGATCAGTGTCGACGTTGCTTCGACGAAGCGGTGCAGCAGTGCCGATATGCGTAACGAACTTTTCCATGATGAACTCCAAATCCCTTACAGGTCTGCCGGAGCAGCGAGATGGCCAGTGATTGCTGTTGCTGCTGCAACTGCGGGGGAAACCAAGTGTGTGCGCCCACCTGGTCCTTGACGTCCTTCGAAGTTTCGGTTCGAGGTGGACGCACTGCGCTCCCCCGGAGCCAACTTGTCGGGGTTCATGGCTAGACACATCGAGCAACCCGCTTCGCGCCATTCAGCACCGGACTCTTTGATGATGACGTCCAGTCCTTCTTCTTCAGCTTGGTTCTTGACGCGTACAGATCCTGGAACGACCAGCATGCGCACCTTGGAATCAACCTTGCGGCCCTTGAGTACTTCAGCAACACTGCGAAGGTCTTCGATTCGGCCATTGGTGCACGAACCAACGAACACAATGTCAACTTTGATGTCTCGCAATGGCATTCCAGCAGTCAGGCCCATGTATTCCAGAGCGCGTTCGATCGCAACACGATCCACTTCATCCTTGGCATCTGCAGGTGAAGGCACTGAACCAGACAGCGGTAATCCTTGTCCTGGGTTCGTGCCCCACGTTACAAATGGGCTCAAGGTTGTGGCATCGATAAAGATTTCAGCGTCGTACTTTGCGTCAGCATCTGATGGCAACGTTGACCAGTAGGCAACGGCTGCATCCCAATCGGCACCCTTAGGCGCACGATCTCGGCCCTTGAGATATTCGAATGTGGTGTCATCGGGGGCGATCATGCCGGCGCGCGCGCCTGCTTCAATCGACATGTTGCAGACGGTCATGCGGCCTTCCATTGAAAGCCCACGAATCGCTGAACCTTTATATTCCAGAACATAGCCTTGTCCACCGCCAGTGCCGATCTTGGCAATGACAGCCAAGGTCACATCTTTGGCTGAAACACCCACAGGCAATTCGCCGTCAACATTGATCGCCATCGTCTTAAATGGCTTCAGGGGCAACGTTTGCGTAGCCAAGACATGCTCAACTTCAGAGGTGCCGATACCAAATGCAAGTGCGCCAAATGCACCGTGAGTTGACGTATGCGAATCGCCACAGACCACGGTCATGCCTGGCTGAGTTAATCCCAACTGTGGTCCAACGACATGCACGATGCCCTGTTCGATATTGCCAAGTGAATAAATAGGCACGCCGAATTCAGCACAGTTCTGACGAAGCGCATCAACTTGTGCCCGTGAAATTGGGTCAGCGATTGGCATAAGGATGTCGATGGTCGGCACGTTGTGATCTTCAGTGGCCAAAGTGAGATCTGGGCGTCGGACACTGCGGCCGCTGGCGCGCAATCCATCAAATGCCTGCGGGCTGGTTACTTCATGCACCAGATGCAAGTCGATGTAGAGCAAGTCAGGTTCCCCTGCTGCTCGGCGCACTACATGCGCTTCCCAAACCTTCTCGGCAAGTGTCTTAGCCATCGTTACTCCTTCGAATGTCGATACTTGACATCTCACTATGTGAGACAGCAATATCAAGGTATGGACAACTCTAGCGGAGTCGGCGTTGTAGACAAAGTCGTTCTCTTGATTGACTGCCTTGTGAGCGGTCCACTCTCGTTGCAAGAACTGTCAGAGGTCAGTGGCCTACCCCGACCTACTGCGCACCGCCTGGCACTGGCCCTAGAACATCACCGGGTAGTTGCCCGCAATGATCGCGGCCAATTCATTCTTGGACCTCAACTTGCTGAGTGGTCTACCCCGCAGGCTACCTGGGTCAGTGCCGCCGCAACCATTGCTCGCGAACTACGAGATGCCACCGGCGCAAGCGCTCAGGTGTACCGGCGCGTGGGTGACGAACGCGTATGTATTGCAGCCTCCGAGCCGACTCGGGGCCTGCGTGACACCGTGCCGGTTGGCGCACTTTTGACGATGAAAGCAGGGTCCGCTGCCCAAGTACTTACTGCTTGGACTGAATCAGAAGAACAACGCGAAGCTCTCGATAAAGCTGCATTTTCTGCAACAGATTTGATTCAGGTGCGTAAACGAGGTTGGGCTGCATCGGTTGCTCAACGCGAACCTGGAGTGGCTTCACTGTCTGCCCCGGTGCGTGATGCGACTGGCACAGTCATTGCAGCCATCTCAATCTCAGGTCCGGTTGATCCATTGGCAAAAGCCACAAAGGCTCAGATCAATGCGTTACTAGCAGCAGCGAATCAACTTGAAGCTGCGATCGCAAACTAATAGCTACCGATGCTTCGAGTTGCACCAGTGTCTAGACGCCCAGCTTCAATACGCATGCGAACTATCACATTGAATTGGTGGTTACGTAGAACTAATCCCTGCGAGCTTAACGATATTGATCAGCTGGTAACGCAGTGAAGTTGGAATGGGCAACCATCTGCCACGTTGCATGCGGCGTCTTTGGTAACGCAAAAACACTAAGCCGAGGAGCCGGGTCCATCGTTGCGGGATTGGCGTTAATGACTTCCGTTGTTTGCGCCTGATAGCGCACAACCAAGACGTTTCCAGTTCGGGTGGTAACCGTTTTCGTCACCAAGAAGTCCGACACTTTTGCGGGGTTAGCCAAGTATTCCGCGCGATTCGCAGATGTTCCATTGGCCCGCTGCAATTGAAATGCGGGAGATAGAAAGCCGGCAAGACCCTTACTGTCTTCATTCTTGAGCAGAGCAAAAAAACGATTGACAAGAGTAAGTCCTAGTGTCGAATCAGCCGCTGCAGTGCTGGTCGAGGTCGCGGACTGTTTCGCCATTGAATGCAACGGATTCGCATTGGACTGACTGGTGCCAACCACAGCAAGCATGAAGACCACGGTGCCTGCAGCGCCAAGCACACGACGCGTTAATTTGCTCATAAAAGGACGCTATCAGTCCAGTTGTTCCTCGAACGGCGTTTGCAGAAAGCGCAATGAATTCCTTCAATATGGCGCGAAAGCCCGCCTATCTTACAAATTCAGAGCTGACTTACCGCCCCACTGATGCCCACTGCGCAGTCCACCATGTGAAGTTCCAAAGACCACAGTGTTCATTGCCTGATCAAGTTCTTCAGGATCCCACTGACGGTCGGACACACTCACAACACCATTGGGAGTCCAAGGAGCAAAGTGCGTAACACGAGACCCTTGCGAAAAGAACGCTTGCCCATTCACATGGCGCGAGAGGTCCGATGCAAGCCACACTGCCAAAGGCGCGACGTTACCGGGATCTCGAGGGTTGTATTCGGTGTACTGATCAGGCTCAGCAATCTCATCAATGTCCGTGCCGCGCGTAATTCCGATCAACCTGGTTATTCCTGAAGGCGCGATGGAATTGGAACGGACCCCGTAACGCATCATGTCTTGAGCAAGAGCAACGGAGAACATTGCGATGCCACCTTTAGCCGCGGCGTAATTGGTTTGCCCAGTGTTGCCAAGTAACCCAACTGATGACGTAGTGCAGATGACGGAAGCGTTGACCTTTCCTCCAATTTCTCGACTCTTTTCTCGCCAATACGCAGTTGCGTGCCGTGCAGGTGCGAAATGGCCCTTGAGGTGCACCTTCACGACCGCGTCCCAGTCACTTTCGTCCATGTTGAAGATCATCTTGTCTCGCAAGATTCCAGCGTTGAGCACTAAGCAGTCGAGCCCGCCAAAACTGTCGATTGCTTGATTCACCATGTCTTTGGCAGCGTCGAAATCAGATACGTCCGCGTAATTAGCGACAGCTTCGCCGCCCCGGGCTTTGATGATCTCGACAACTTCATCAGCTGCGCGTTGGTCGGATCCACCACCGTTGGGTGCACCACCGAGATCGTTGACGAGCACCTTCGCGCCATGCTCTGCCATAAGTAGTGCGTAGCCGCGGCCAACGCCGTGCCCAGCGCCAGTGATGATGACGGACTTTCCTTCGAGAAGTTTCATGCGCAGATTCTAAGGAGTTGAGCCGTACACAGGCCGTAAAACCAAATCTTGGATCCGCGCATATAGCACTATTCGTCACCTATGTGGCTTAGCCCTATCGCAATATTGGGTCAACAAGGGACGCGTACCTTTCCCGCTAAACCGCGGCAAGCACGCCTAAGTTTCTCTATCATTTGATGTTGATCACTAAATTGTGGTTATAAAATCTAACTTATAAGGCTACTTAGGGGGAAATAATGAGCGCAATTGATGCCGCGGCGAAGCGCGCAACCTCAATTCGAGGTTTGTGGGTAACGATCGCCGGGTTTATCGCTACTTGGCTGGTGTGCTTGCTCGTCTGGGCACTCACCGATAAGGGCTACTTCTGGCCTGCTTGGGCTGGGCTTGGGATGATCCTGGGAACAATTTATGCGGCGGTTCGCATTTTTCGGATGCCTAAGGCTTAGGAAGCAGCATTCTCGCGCCCCGCTACGGAGTGCCCACTTGGAAATGCGAGACCCCCTGTCACCAGAGGGTCTCGCGCTTTGTAGCCCCGACGGGATTCGAACCCGCGCTACCGCCTTGAGAGGGCGGCGTGCTAGGCCACTACACAACGGGGCCTTGTTGCTTTATTGATTGGGTCTCCCCACTCAATATGACGCCGAATAACCGAACTTTCGACGCTCGCTGGGGTACCAGGACTCGAACCTAGACTAAGTGAACCAGAATCACTTGGGCTGCCAATTACCCCATACCCCACGGGACAAGGAAGAAGTATACGTGAGACTTTTCCTGCGCGACGCCGCCCCAAATACGCCTGCTTCACTCGAAAAATCGCCATGCTTAGCCAGTGCTCGAATGGATCCGGAAGTCATACCCCGTTGCGGTCTTTCGACGCTTCTTTGAGCTAGAACTGCTGGACCGATCCTTCGGCCTTGCCGCCCAAGCATTCGTCGCCCTGCTCCCCCTAGTTATTTTGATCGTTGCCGTATTTGCCGGATCTGATGGCAGTGTGATCGCCAACCAACTCATCGAACGTTTCGGGCTTGAAGGGGCCGCCGCTGACGCAGTGAGTTCGTTATTCGACTCTCCAGCGCCCACCTTTGTGATTTCATGGACCGCGCTCTTCATCACCTCATATTCGGCTTTTTCGCTTTCGAGAAAACTCTCAAGAACCTACGGCGCAATTTTCCAAATTCCGTCCCTACTGCCTAAGCAACTTGGAAGAGGCATGGCGTGGGTACTGCTCCAAGTCGTCATGTTTGCCATAAGTGCAGGACTACGAAATCTTTGGCGAGATAGCGACTTAGCAGTGGGCCTACTTGCTGGATTCGCAACCTTCATCTTTTGGTTACTGACTGAATACGCAGGTATCCGATTACTCGTACCGAGCATCAACACACGGCTGCTGGTGCCCGCAGCAATACTCAGCAGCATTGGCCACATGGGCATCATCGTGTGGGCCGCTGTATATATGCCGCGAACCTTACAAACTCAAGCTGAACAATTTGGTCCGATCGGCGTGACCTTCTCGCTCTTCACTCTGATTTTGGTCGGCGTGGTAGTCATGCTGGTTGCGCCTCTTCTTGTTGGCGTCTATGCCCAACGCAAAAGTGCGGTGCTAGCGAACGCTCAGGGCCCCGCTCAAACGGGTGAGTGAAACTTCACGACCAAGAATCTCCATCGATTCAAACAGCGGTGGCGAAATCCGTCGACCAGTGATGGCAACGCGAATTGGCCCAAAAGCCAATTTCGGTTTGATTCCTAGACCCTCAACCAAGGCACTCTTTAAGGCCTCGTGAATGGCATCCGTATTCCATTCGGGCAGCGCACTCAAAGCAGCCACAGCTGCATTCAGGGTCTCGTCTGCATCTTCACCGAGTACAGCCTTGGCGTCAGCCTCATCAATCACAAATTCACTTGGAGATACCAGTAAGAAACCAAGCATCGGAACTGCTTGTTTCAGATTCTCTAGGCGCTCCTGAATCAGCGGTACTGCTGCTTTCAGGATTGCTTGCTGCTGCGGTGTTGGTGGATTACTCACGAAGTGTGAAGCCTCAAGACGGGGCACGATCCGAGAAATCAGATCATCAACACTGAGCGTGCGGATCCAGTCACCATTGATGGATGTGCATTTCTTGAGATCAAAGCGCGCTGGATTTGCACTGACTCGGTCGATCTTGAAAGCGGCAGCCATCTGATCAAGTGAAAAGAACTCTTGATCATCGCCCATCGACCAGCCAAGCAGCGCCAAGTAGTTCAACAAGGCCTCTGGAAGGAAACCTTCTTCGCGGTACATCAGTAAGGAAGACTCAGGATCGCGCTTTGAAAGTTTGCGATTGCCTTCGCCCATCACATATGGCAAATGACCAAACTGCGGCGTTGTGCCATCGCTCACGCCGATTGCAGCCAAGGCTTCATACAAGGCGATCTGACGCGGCGTTGACGAAAGAAGATCCTCACCGCGAAGCACATGCGTGATACGCATCATCGCATCGTCAACTGGGTTCACCAGGGTGTAGAGCGGTTCACCGTTGCCGCGAACCATCACAAAATCGGGAACATGCTCATGCCCGAAGGTCACTTCACCGCGAACGAGATCAACCCAAGTGCAGTCACGATCTGGCATCCGAAAACGCACAACGCTGGTGCGTCCTTCTGCCTCAAAGGCCGCGGCTTGATCTGCTGTCACATCACGACAGGTGCCTTCGTAGCCAGGCGCGCGATTTTCTTTTTTCGCTAACTCACGTTGAGCATCAAGTTCATCTGCTGTGCAGTAGCAACGGTAGGCAAAGCCACCATCAAGCAACCTTGCAGCCACATCTGCGTAAATCTCTAAGCGCTGCGACTGACGATACGGGCCATAGGCACCGCCGACTTCTGGACCTTCATCCCAAGTGAGCCCAAGCCAGCGAAGGGAATCAAGGAGTGCGTCATAAGACTCTTCCGAATCTCTGGCACTGTCGGTGTCTTCAATTCGAAACACAAACGTACCACCAAGATTGCGGGCAAACGCCCAGTTGAACAGCGCTGTTCGCACCATTCCCACATGGGGATTACCTGTCGGTGATGGGCAAAAACGAACTCGAACATCACTCACGATCGATCACCGGATTCTTGAGGGTGCCGATGCCTGAGATTGTTACGCTCACATTGTCACCAGCTGTGATGGGTCCGGTTCCTGCCGGCGAACCAGTCAAGATGACATCGCCAGGAAGCAGGGTCATCACGCTACTGACGGCTTCAATGATTGATGCCACATCGAAAACCATATCCAGTGATGTGCCATCTTGCTTGAGAACATCATTGACTCGACATTGAATTGAAACGTCTTCCCAATCCAGTTCTGTTTCGATCCACGGGCCTAGTGGGCAAAAAGTGTCGAAGCTCTTAGCACGTGTCCATTGCACATCAGCGTGCTGGAGATCTCGAGCAGTGAGGTCATTGGCGCATGTGAAACCGAAAATAACTTCGTGCGCTCGCTCTTTTGGAACCTCAGCGCATACGCGACCAATCACGATCGCGAGTTCAGACTCATGCTCAACGAGTTCGGATTGCCAAGGCAAAATTATGGGATCGCCTGGTCCGACTACGGATGTGCTCGGCTTGAGAAACATCAGCGGCTCTGAGGGCACCTCACCCAAGTTCGTCTCTGCAGCATGAGCCGCGTAATTCTTGCCAATAGCCACAATCTTGCTTGGCAGCACAGGTGCGACAAGGCGCACGTCTTGGTAGCGAACAAATCGTCCGTCTGGGTTTATGCCATTGAAGGGATGCCCCTCAAGAATGGCAATGACCGTCTCGTCGCCAGGCTCTCCGTTGGCATCTAGACCCTCAAGAACGCCGAAGAAAAGCTCATCATTGACGGAAACGCGACAAATTTTCACATTGACAGCCTACCGACAACGACCCACCGCACTATTCAGCGGCAATAATGCGACCTGCGCGAAGTAGCCCGAACCGAACGGCGTCATCCAACGCTTTCCAAGAAGCGGCAATGACGTTCTCGTGAACGCCAACGGTGGTCCAGTCAGCTTCGCCGTCAGTTGTGTCAATCAGCACCCGCGTTACCGCTCCGGTACCACTGCCACCGTCCAGAATCCGAACCTTGTAATCGGTCAAGGTCAGTTCTGCGAGTTCTGGGTAAATCTGACCAAGGGCTGCCCGTAATGCATTGTCTAGAGCGTTAACTGGTCCGTTGCCCTCTGCCGTTGAGATGACACGATCGCCATTGGCATGCACCTTGACGGTTGCCTCAGAATCCACACTGCCATCGGCACTTTGCTCCACGATCGTGCGCCAAGATTCAACTTCGAATCCGCGCTCTACGCCATCTTCAGCCAGCAGTAGCAACTCAAAGGACGCGTCAGCTGCCTCAAATGACCAGCCCTGCGATTCAAGTTCCTTCACCTTGGCAACCACACGGGTAACAAGTTCTGGCTTTTGGGAAAGATCGTGACCGAGCTCTTCTGCCTTAAGTTCAACCGATGCGCGTCCTGCCATCTCGGTGACGAGCACTCGCTGAACGTGACCAACCAAGGCTGGATCAATGTGGTTGTATAACTCAACATTGACCTTGAGCGCCGAAGCATGCAACCCAGCCTTATGAGCAAAGGATGAAGACCCGGCATAAGCCTGATGACTATCTGGCGCAATATTCGCAATTTCAGCAATTGCATGTGAAATATGAACTGTTTCGCGCAAGCTGCCTTCTGGAAGTGCGTCGATGCCCATCTTGAGCTGCAGGTTGGCCACAACTGCAAAGAGATCAGCATTGCCTGTGCGCTCGCCATATCCATTTGCTGTGCACTGGGCATGTGTTGCTCCAGCCGACACAGCCGTGACGGTGTTGGCAACGGCGCACCCGGTGTCGTCTTGGCAATGAATCCCCAAACGAACGCCCGACCGCTTAGCTACATCGGTAACGGTCTCAAAAATACCTACTGGCAACATTCCGCCATTGGTGTCACACATAACGCCAACACTTGCACCAGCTTCTGCTGCTGCGACCAAAATGCGAACACCGTAATCGGAGTCATGCTTGTATCCGTCGAAGAAATGCTCCATGTCGATGAATACTCGACGTCCCTCGCCGACTAGGAATTTAACTGTGTCAACAATCATGCGTTCGTTCTCATCAAGGTTAGTTTTCAGCGCCTCAATGACATGGCGAACATCCGACTTAGCAACAAGGGTGATCACAGGTGCTTGTGAATCCAGCAGCGCCTTTACTTGCGCGTCCTCATGCGCCTGCTTGCCGGCCTTACAAGTAGCTCCAAAAGCAACAAGCTGAGCATTCTTGAGGTCCAACTCGGTCTGAGCACGTTGAAAGAATTCGGTGTCCTTGGGCATAGCGCCCGGCCAACCGCCTTCAATAAAGCCGACGCCATAGTCATCAAGCAATTTGGCAACTGCGAGCTTGTCGTTGACTGAGTACGAAATACCTTCGCGTTGGGCACCATCGCGCAGGGTCGTGTCGTACACATGAAAGGCGTCAGAACGAGCCATGTCTTGATTCCTTACCGTTTGAGCGAATTGACACCATCAACGAAAAAACCCCCCGCAGGGTGCGAAGGGCAGCGCGTTGACGAAAAGTCGACGCGCTAGTTAATGATGATGCAGCGATGAAACACGTTGTAATCATGCCACAACCCACTCAAAGGGGCCAGCCCCCCATAAAATCCGGACAATCTACCCAGCAACCAGTCCCCTAGCTACTGATTGAACAAGCCAACACCGGCACTAGCAAATCGTGTGTAGCCACTGGTGGGTGTCTTGAGCCAGCCCGGTTTGGATGTTGAGAAGGGTTTCACGCAACTGCATCGTCACTGGGCCTGGCAGTCCTGCATTGATATCCCAATGCCCACTGTCTCGGCTTTTGACATGTCCGACAGGGGTAATAACCGCGGCCGTCCCGCAAGCAAAGACTTCGGTGATCTCCCCTGAAGCAACGTCATTTCGCCAGTCCTCAACGCTGATGTGAGCTTCTTGGGCTAGTAACCCAAGGTCAGAGGCAACGGTGAGGAGTGAATCTCTGGTGATTCCTGGCAGCAGCGAGCCCGTCAGTGCCGGTGTAACCAAGCGAGCAGAGTTGCCTCTTCCATAGACGAAGTACAGGTTCATGCCACCCATTTCTTCGATCCACTTGCGTTCCACCGCATCGAGCCACACCACTTGCTCGCAACCTTGGGCCGCTGCTTCTGCCTGAGCAATCAAAGACGCGGCATAGTTGCCCGCGCACTTGGCTTCACCTGTGCCACCAGGAGCTGCACGCACGTATTCGTCTGAGATCCATACCGATACTGGCTTGACTCCTTCTGGGAAGTAAGCACCGGCTGGTGAGGCAATGAGCAAGTATTTATAGGCGTTAGCCGGGCGAACACCCAACCCGACTTCAGTTGAGATCATGAACGGACGAAGGTACAGCGAATGGTCTTCACCATCGGGCACCCAGTCACGATCTTGGGATACCAGAGCATTCACTGAGGCAAGAAATAATTCGACTGGCAGTTCTGCCATGGCAAGGCGTCGAGCAGATCTTTGAAAACGTTCCGCATTTGCGATGGGGCGAAACGTTTTGATGGATCCGTCAGCATGCCGGTAGGCCTTCAAACCTTCAAAAATTGCCTGCCCATAATGCATGAAGTTCGTTGCCGGATCCAAAGACAGCGGACCATAAGGCAGGAGTTGCGCGTTATGCCAGCCCTTTTCTTGCGTCCAATCAGCAGTGAACATGTGATCGGTGAAGTACTTACCAAACCCGGGATCAGCCAAAATCGCTTCACGCTGATCGGCTGGAAGCCGATGATCACTCGCATGCAGCTCGATAGGCCAGAGATCGGCGCCTGACTGCTGGCTCGTGGTAGTCATGGAACTCCTCTAAGTGTGAAGCCGTAAGGCTAGCCAATCCAGCCTCGATTGCCGAAATTTGTTACTTAGCCTTTGACGCTGCTCCAGCTGCCAGCGCATCGCCAATAACTGAGGTCGATCGCACCGCATCTCCTCGCGAAGCAAGATCGTCAGACACTGCCGACTCAACCCAGATCGCCGCTTGGCCTTGGCCCACGTGCTCGAGCAGCATGGCAAGTGACAACACCGTGGCAGTTGGATCAGCCTTTCCTTGTCCAGCGATATCTGGTGCCGACCCATGCACTGGTTCAAACATGCTTGGGTTCTTGCGAGTTGGATCAATATTGCCCGATGCAGCTAGCCCAATACCTCCAACAATCGCAGCGCCAATATCGGTCAAGATATCGCCGAAGAGGTTGTCGGTAACCACAACGTCAAAGCGTTCTGGCTGTGTCAAGAAGAACATCGCTGCCGCATCAACATGGCAGTAGTCAGTCGTCACATTGGGGTAGTCCTTGGCCACATCGTCAAACGCTCGTTGCCAAGTGTTACCTGCGTAGACAAGCACGTTTGTCTTGTGTACCAACGTAACCTTGCTACGCCGACGAGTTGCGCGTTCGAAAGCATCACGAATAATGCGCACTGCGCC
>Ga0114978_10000765_pt1 | contig 26943 bp, 28 predicted proteins | sample S_140212_EF_Meta_FD_87027 | JGI IMG/M metagenome (GOLD analysis project Ga0114978, IMG submission 87027) | Freshwater microbial communities from Lake Simoncouche, Canada to study carbon cycling - S_140212_EF_MetaG | ecosystem: Environmental > Aquatic > Freshwater > Lake | place: Lake...
ATGGAATCAGCAGGGCCACGGGGTTGGTTGCGATCGCGCGCGCTACCGCCCGTACCGCGTTCGGGTTGCCGATTTTGCGCGCGAGCTCGCTGTACGAGCGCGTTTCTCCGTACGGTATCGTTTGCAGCAATTTCCACACCTTGCGCTGAAACGCAGTGGCCCGGATATCGAGCGGCAGGGCAAGATCGGTATCGTCGCCGGCGAGGTAGGCCGCAATGGCCTTCACGTAATCGCGCAAGCCTTGGTCGTCGCGCCTTACCACGGCTGCGCTGAATTCGGTGCGCAGAGCCGCGACAAGATCTCCGGCGCGCGCACCGAGGCTGACCGCGCAGATGCCGCGCGCGGTCGCGGCGACCAGCACCGCCCCCAGATTTGAACGAAAGGTCGTAAACCCGATGGCAACGCCCGCGCCTTTATTGCGATAGCGCGCGGGCGTCATGCCAAGGTGCGCAGCTTTCTCATAGAGGCGGCTGGTCGAGCCAAAACCGGCATCGAGCATGGCCTCGGTGATGGTGCGGCCATTGCCGACGTGTTCCTTGAAGCGGGCGATGCGCTGCGCTTCCTGGTATTCGCGCGGCGACACACCGACAACTTCCTTGAACAAACGCTGCAGGTGAAACGGGCTCAGGTTGACGCGGCGGCCCAGCGCCGCCAGCGTGACGCGTTCGTCGCAATGCGCGGCCAGGTATTGGCAGGTGGCGAGCACTCTCTGCTGGTGGCGCGATTGAAGCGGAGCGGTATTCATGCGCGCCATATTATTCGTGATCGCGCGCGTGTTCTATCCGAATGTTGCGCCGGGTGCGCCGGCCCTGCTATCCGGCCACACCGTTGCGTTCACGTCAGGGACTTGCGGCCCTTGGCGATGGCGGCTTTGACGCGCGCGGGCGCGGTGCCGCCGATATGACTGCGCGCTTTCAGTGCGCCGTCGAGCGTCAGCGCGGCGAACACATCCTTGCCGATCAGCGGGGAGAACTGCTGCAAATCGGGCAGTTTCAGCGCGGCGAGATCGCAGCCGCGGCCTTCGGCGAAACGCACCGCCTGGGCGACCGCTTCGTGCGCCTCGCGAAACGGCACACCTTTTTTGACGAGGTAATCGGCGAGATCGGTCGCTGTCGCATAACCTTCCAGCGCGGCCTTGCGCATGGCTTCCGCCTTGACCTCGATGCCGCCCAGCATTTCGCCGAACACGCGCAGGCTCGCGACCAGCGTGTCCACCGTATCGAACAGCGGTTCCTTGTCTTCCTGGTTGTCCTTGTTATAAGCGAGCGGCTGGCCTTTCATCAGGGTCAGCAGCGCTAGCAGGTGCCCGTAGACGCGGCCGCTTTTGCCGCGGATGAGTTCCGGCACGTCCGGATTTTTTTTCTGCGGCATGATTGACGAGCCGGTGCAAAAACGGTCGGCGAGATCGATGAACGCGAAACGCGGGTTCATCCAGATGATGATTTCCTCGCAAAAGCGCGACAGATGGGTCATCACGAGCGCGCCGGCAGCGCAGAATTCAATCGCGAAATCGCGATCGGACACCGCATCCAGCGAATTCTCGCAGACGCCGTCGAAACCGAGTTCTTTGGCGACCATTAAGCGGTCGATCGGAAACGTCGTGCCGGCGAGCGCAGCACTCCCCAGCGGCAGGCGATTGACACGCTTCCGGCAGTCGGCAAGCCGCTGCGCATCGCGATTGAGCATTTCGAAGTACGCCATCAGGTGATGCGCGTACGACACCGGCTGCGCGACCTGCATATGCGTGAAGCCCGGCATGATGGTATCGGTGTGCTGGTCCGCGAGATCGAGTAATGCGCGCTGCGCGGCCTTGATAAGGCCGCTGATATCGTCGATCGCCGCGCGCAGATAGAGCCGCACATCGGTCGCCACCTGGTCGTTGCGGGAACGCGCGGTGTGCAACCGCTTGCCGGCGTCGCCGACCAGCGCAGTGAGGCGGCTCTCGATATTCATGTGCACATCTTCGAGGTCGACCGACCATTGGAACTTGCCGGTGCGGATTTCCTCGCGGATCTGGGCGAGGCCCTTTTCGATGGTCGCGAGGTCGTTTGCGCTCAGGATTTCAACTGCGTGCAGCATGCGCGCGTGCGCAACCGAGCCTTCGATGTCGAATTCGGCGAGCCGCCGGTCGAAATCGACGGAAGCGGTAAACCGCTTGACGAGTTCGGTCACCGGCTCGTTGAAGCGTCCGGACCACGGCGTTGCCCCATCTTTTTGTTTCTCTTGCGTCACCTGTTGTGCTCTCACATAATCAAGCGGTGAGTATAAATCAAAACGCCAACGCGGGCGCCTTGCCAAACTTCCGCAACCTCGGGATTTTGCTGCGTATTCTGGTAATCGTGGACGGCGCCTGCCTGGCCGCGGCGCTGCTTAAAACCACCGAGCCGCTGGTATTGATGGAAGAGCTGATCGACGTCTCGTCGCAGGCGCAGCCTATACTCATGCTGAGCCTGCTGGTGCTCGCCGCCGCCAACGATTGGCTGCACCGGTTGCGTTACTGGCACGCGATCTCCGCGGTTGTAGCACTTGAGCTCGCGATCACGACGGGGGTGTATTACCTCGGTCTGCATTTGTTCAGCGGGATGGGCGCGCTGGAGCGCTACTGGATATTCACACTGCTGCTGACGGGCGTGCTGATCGGCTACTTTGATTTGCGCGGACGCGCGTTGTCGCCGGCGCTGGCGGAAGCCCGCCTGCAGGCGCTGCAGGCGCGCATCCGTCCCCACTTTCTGTTCAACAGCATCAACGCCGTGCTCTCCCTGATGCGCCAGGAACCGCGCCGCGCCGAGCAGGCGCTCGAAGATCTCGCCGATCTCTTCCGCGTGCTGATGGCCGACAATCGGCAACTCGCGCCGATCGCGCGCGAAGTTAAGCTCGCCAAGCAGTACCTGAGCATAGAGCAATTGCGCCTGGGCGAGCGGTTGCGCATAGAGTGGAACGTCGCGCATATGCCGGCGGACGCGCTGATTCCGCCGCTGGTGCTGCAGCCGTTGCTGGAAAACGCCGTGTACCACGGCATAGAGCCGCGCACCGAACCGGGCACTATCGATATCCTGATCAACCGGGATGGCGAGCAGATACACTTGGTGCTGCGCAATCCGTACCGTCCCGATGGCAACCACCACGCCGGCAACCGCATGGCGCTCGCCAACATTCGCGAGCGGCTCGCACTGCATTTCGACGTGGAAGCCCGCATCAAAACGGTGGCGACCGCCGACACTTATGAAGTGCGCATCGTGATTCCCTATCTGAAAGCAGGCGCCTGATGACCGCCGAGCAGCCGTTGCGCGTGCTGGTCGTCGATGATGAGGCGCCGGCGCGCAACCGGCTGCGCGACCTGCTGGCCGATTGCGCGATGAAGATGCCGCTGGAGATTGCCGGCGAAGCCGCGAACGGCCGCGAGGCGCTTGCGCTGCTGCCGGCATGCGACGCCGACGTGGTGCTGCTTGACATCCGCATGCCGGAAATGGACGGCATCGAAGTGGCGCAGCACATCCAGAAGCTGGACGAACCGCCCGCGGTGATATTCACCACCGCCTACGACGCGTATGCGCTGAAAGCTTTCGAAGTGCACGCCATCGACTACCTGCTAAAGCCGATCCGGCTCGCCCGCCTGTTCGAGGCGCTGTCGCGCGCCCGCACGCTGGCGCCGTTGCGGCCCGACGTGCTGCGCGAAATGAGGCCGGACGCGCGCAGCCATTTGTCGGTCAACGAGCGCGGGCGCATCCACCTGATACCGCTGGCCGACATTGCATTTCTAAAAGCCGAGTTAAAATACGTGACAGTGCGCACTGCCGAACGCGAATTTCTGCTTGAGGAATCGCTGTCGAAGCTCGAACAGGAATTTTTCGGGCGTTTCGTGCGCATACATCGCAACTGCCTGGTGGCCAAGGATGCGATTCGCGGTTTCGAGCGCGCCACCGATGCCGATGGCGAAGGCCATTGGGTAGTGGTAATGAACGACGTTGCCGAGAAACTCGCGGTAAGCCGGCGCCAGCAGCATATCGTGCGCGAACTGGGGAGAATTTTATGACTTCACGCCTGACCCTTTTTTGCATTCTCAGCTTTGCGGCGGCCGTCAGCGCGGCGGCAGACATGCCGTTCGGCGTGCTCGACATCGGCCTCGGCGCCAGTTACGCGCGGCTCGAGCGCGACCTCGATTTTCGCGACATCGATGCTTCGCTGGCCAAGCCGCGCGCGGGCAAGCCCGATCTCGGCAAGCGCGGTTACGGCTGCATGCAGCGCGAAGACGATTTCGCCGACGTCGGCTGCGTATCGCACACCGAACTGCTCGACGGCGTGGAGACGCGCGAAATCCGGCTGCATTTTCTCGAGGGCCGCCTGCAGCAGTTTTCGCTGTCGGCGGAAGTGCAGAATTTCGACGCGGTAGTTGCCTACCTGCGTGGGCGTTACGGCGCACCGCAAACCCTGCCGATGCAAAATGCAAGTGATCAACCAGGCGTCAAGTGGCAGAGCGAAGCAGGGCAGGTCGTCGCCTATCGCGGCAAAGACCTGGTGTTCGTGAATTTCGAACTCGCGTCGTATCCCGTCGCGGTCAAGCGCAAGCGCGAAGGCCAGCGCCTGCAGTGCGGTTGAGCAATTAACAGCCATCTCAAAAGCAGGCCGTAACCGCTGATAAGATCAAAAGCAAGTGAAACGGGAACGGAAAATGGGCAATGAATAATTGTGACCGCCCAGGAATTCGGGTCGCGCCGGAATGCCGATTTACTATTTAACCATTGTCCATCTTTCAATCACAGTTACATCGGCGTATATCGGCGGTTATCAAGTTTTTAAGGTTATTCAGGCCGCTCCTGGCGATTAGCGCGCGCGCAACCGCAAGCGGGCGGCGTCGATCGCCTGTTCCAGATAAAGATTATAGAAATCCGGCACGTTGAGGCCGACGATCGCGTCGGCAAGCGGCTCGCCCTGCGCATTGACGACGATCACCGTCGGCACCGCTTGCACCGCGTATTTGCGCGCGAATTCGCCGTGGGTCGTCTGGTTGCCGTTGAAATCGCGCAGCGGGATCAGGTCGTTGGGCGCTTCTATCTCACGGATAATCACTTGCGAACCGTAGCCGGGGCTCGCACTCAGCGGTTCGAGATGGTTTTTCTTGGCGCGCGCGCAATACGGGCAGCCGGGCCGCGTGAACACCAGCATGACAGGCAGGTTACGCGCGGCGGCGACTTTGCCGAGTGCCGCAAAGTCGTCGGCATACTGGAGCAGCGGTACTTGCGTCTGCGCGCAGGCCGCGCCGACGCTGCATGCTAAAATCAAAAACAGCAACCGGAATTGCCGCAAGCAGTTCGTCATATTCATTTTCCGGCAGGAAAAACGCGTGACCAGTGCCGCTTCGAAACACCCATTGTCGAGCCTAGTGATTGCGTCGCGCGAAAGCGCGCTGGCGCTGTGGCAGGCGCGCAATATCGAAGCGCGGCTCGCCGCATTATATCCGCTAACAAAAATCACCATCCGCGGCATGACCACGCAGGGCGACCGCATACTCGACCGCGCGCTCGACAAGATCGGCGGCAAAGGCCTGTTCGTCAAGGAGCTCGAAGACGCGCTTGCCGCCGGCAGCGCCGACATCGCGGTGCATTCGATGAAAGACGTGCCGATGGTGTTGCCGCCCGGCTTCGCGATTGCGGCGATCGCCGAACGCGCCGATTCGCGGGATGCTTTCGTCTCCAATCAATATGCCGGCTTTTCCGCGCTGCCCGACGGCAGTTGCGTGGGAACTTCCAGCCTGCGCCGCGAAAGCCAGATTCGCGCGCGCTTTCCACGGCTCAAAATCGAGCCTTTGCGCGGCAACGTGCAAACCCGGTTGAAGAAGCTCGATGACGGCCAGTATGCGGCCATCGTGCTGGCGGCCGCGGGGTTGAAGCGGCTGGGGCTTGCCGACCGCATTACTGCCATCCTCACGCCCGAAGACAGTCTGCCGGCGCCGGGGCAGGGCGCTATGGGCATCGAATGCCGCGCCGATCGCGCCGACCTGATAGCCATGATGCAGCCGCTTGATCACGCCGAGACCGCCGCGTGCGTGCGCGCGGAGCGCGCGTTGTCCCGCGCATTGTCCGGCAATTGCCAGTTGCCGCTGGGTGCGTACGCGCAGGCGGAAGGCGGCAGCCTGCGCCTGCGCGGTTTCGTGGCGAGCCCGGACGGCGCAAAATTCGTGCGCGCTGAATTGACCGCCGATGCGCGCGATCCCGAAGCGCTGGGAAATGAACTCGCCGCGCGGCTGCGCGCGCTGGGTGCGACGGAAATACTCGCTGCGCTTGAGTCATGAGAGAGGCGAGAGGCGAGAGGCGAGAGGCGGAAGGCGACGCCGCGCAGGCGCGGTTTACTCCTCACTCCTCACTCCTCACCCTTCACGCATTTGGATGAGCGGGGCGGGCAAAAGCAAAGCGCTCGCGGGCAAAGGGATAGCGGTGACGCGTCCCGCACGCCAGTCCGCGCAACTCGCCGAAGCGATCTGCGCCGCTGGCGGCCATGCCATTTTATTTCCGGCAATCGAGATTGCCGACGTCGACGACCCGCGGCCACTCCTCGCGTTGATCGACCGGATCGACGATTTCGACCGCGCGATTTTCATCAGTCCCAACGCAGTCTATAAGGCGATGACGCTGATCAAGGCGCGGCGTGCTTTGCCACCGCAGCTGGCGTTTGCCGCAGTCGGCCAGGCGACAGTGCGCGAGCTGGCAAACTTCGGCGTGACCGCCGTGACGGCGCCGGCGCGCTTCGATAGCGAAGCGCTGCTCGCGCTGCCGGAGATGCAGGTCGTCGCGGGCAAACGCATGATTATTTTCCGTGGCGTCGGCGGCCGCGAATTGCTGGGCGAAGCTCTGACGGCGCGCGGCGCAGTCGTCGAGTACGCAGAATGCTACCGTCGCGTGCTGCCGCGCGCCGATCCCGCGCCATTGTTGAAGGCATGGGAACGCAATGAGGTGCACGCGGTCGTCGTCACCAGCAGCGAAGGGTTGCGTAATCTGCATGAACTCGTCGGCGCGCCGGGCCGGCCGTGGTTGCAGAAGACCCCGCTGTTCGTGCCGCATCCGCGCATCGCCGCTGCCGCGCGCGAGTTGAGCCTCGACGCCGTCGTGCAGACCGCGCAGGGCGACGACGGACTCATGCAGGGCCTGCAGCAATGGTTTGCCGCGCACGCCTGAATGCACACGCCTGTTTACAGCAACACCGCCACTGATTAGAGTGAGCTGATGGAAGAATCTCCAAAAATTGCAACCGGCGAATCCGCCGCCAAGCCGGTGCTGGAGGGCGCGTCGCCCACCGCGCGTCCGCGCTACCTGCATCCGGTGGCGCTCGTGGCGGCGCTCGCGTTGGTGGTGCTGGCCTGGCAGTGGTACGACAGCCACCAGCAGATCAACACGCTGCAGCACGAACTGGCGCGGCGCCTGGCCGCTGCCGACGTCGAGAACAAGGAGAGCCGGGGCGTTGCGGAGCAGGTGCGCGAAACGACCCGCGAAGCCCAGGTCAAGCTGGGCGTGCTCGAGGCCAAGCTGCAGGAATCGCAGAACCAGCAGATCGCGCTCGAGGCGCTCTACCAGGAATTGTCGCGCAGCCGCGACGAGTCATTGCTGGCCGACGTCGAGCAGACCTTGCTGGTCGCCAGCCAGCAGTTGCAGCTCGCGGGCAACGTAAGATCGGCGTTGATCGCGCTGCAGGCGGCGGATGCGCGGCTGGCACGGCTGGACCGGCCGCAGTTGGCCGGCCTGCGCAAGGTGATAGCGCGCGACGTCGAGCGCCTGAAGCTGGCTCCCTATGTCGATGTGATCGGCATCAGCGCGCGCATCGACAACCTGATGGGCACGATAGACAGCCTGCCGCTGGCGCTCGAAGTGCGCCCGCAGGAACCGGCCGCCGCCAAAGGCGCCGCGGATGCGGACGCCAATGCCTGGATGCGCTTCACGCGCGAGTTGTGGCGCGACATGCGCGACCTCGTGCGCATCGAAAAAATGGACCGTCCCGATATTCCGCTGCTGACGCCGGGACAAACTTATTTTCTGCGCGAAAACCTGAAGCTGCGCCTGCTCGGCGCGCGGCTGGCGCTGCTCGCCCACGATGAAAAAAGTTTCAAGGCCGACCTCAAGGCGGCGCGCGACTGGCTGGCACGCTATTACGATGCGCGCGACAAAACCGTCGCCAATGCGGTAGCCGCGGTGCGCCAGTTGCACGACAGCCAGATCAGCATCGAGGTGCCGGATGTGGCCGCCAGCCTGGACGCCGTGCGCAATTACCGGCTGACGCGCGAACGCGCGCGCTAGGCGAGGGGCCGCCGGTGCGCTGGGTATTCTGGATTCTCGGACTGTTCGCGCTGGCGGTCGCCGTCGCGCTCGCACTGCGTTTCAATGCCGGCTACGCGCTTCTGGTGTGGCCGCCGTACCGCGCCGAGTTGTCGCTCAATCTGCTGGTCATGTTATTGGGCGCTGCGTTCGTCGTCGGCTACCTGCTGCTGCGCTTCATCTTCGGCGCCGTCGGGTTGCCGGCCAAGGTGCGCGAATATCGCGAGCGCCGCCGCCGCGACAATGCGCGCGCCACGCTGCTCACCGCGGTGAATGCGTTTTTCGCCGGCCGCTTCGGGCGCGCCGAAAAAGCCGCGGTGGTGGCGATGGAGTCGGCTGACACGTCGGCACTTGGCGCGGTGCTGGCCGCGCGCGCGGCGCACGAGTTGCGCCGTTACGACGAGCGCGACGCCTATCTCGCGCGCGCCGGAGAGATGGCATCCGGTGAACCGGTCGTGCGCATCATCGCGGCGGCCGACATGTTGCTCGACCAGCGGCGCTTCCAGGAAGCATTGATCGCCTTGCGGACCCTGCCCGACAAGCACACCGCGGCATTGCGCCTCGAACTCAAAGCGCAGCAGCAGGCCAAGAACTGGGACCAGGCGCTGCTGCTGATCGACCAGTTGGAGCGGCGCAGCGTATTCGATGCGACGCAGGCCAGCCATCTGCGACGGTATGCCCATGCCGAGAACCTGAAACGCAAGGCGCTCGACCAGCACGCGCTCGAAGAGTGCTGGCAAAAAATTCCCTCCGAACTGAAACGCGACGCTAAAATCGCCGCCGCTGCCGCGCAATGTTATATGGCGCTGGGCGTCGTTGCGCAGGCGCTGCAGATCATCGAGCAGGCGCTGGCGATGGAATGGGACTCCGAACTGGCCGGAATTTACGCTGAATGCGAGGGCGGCGAAACGATACGGCAGATCGAGCGCGCCGAGCAGTGGTTGAAATCCAATCCGCGCGACGCGGTGCTGCTGCTGACCCTGGGCCGGCTGTGTGCGCGGCAGGAACTGTGGGGCAAAGCGCAGAGTTATCTTGACGCGAGCATATCGGTCGAGCCCATGTACTCGGCTTACCTCGCGCTCGCGCAGTTGCATGACCGGCTCGGCAACGCCGACGCCGCGCGGCGGAATTATCGCGAAAGCCTCGATCTCGCCGTCAATCAGTTGAAGCAGATGACCGGCGGGCGGCGCCGCATGTCTCTCTAAAGCTGAACCGCAAAGAACGCGAAGGACGCAAAGGGGGACCATAAGGTAAGAGCGTCCACAGCCAGGAAGGTTGCCGCGATTTGAAACGGATGCTTAAAACCGTTCAAAAAAATATTCCAAGGCGTTCGCAGTGCTCCTCTCTTCGCATTTCGTATTTTCTGTTTATTTTTCTTTTCCTTCGCGTCCTTTGCGTCCTTCGCGGTTCAAGGTTTTGGATTAGCCCGAAAAGACCTCGAGATCACCCTGTGGGTGCGGCCGGCGTGAAAGCGTCGGAGAAAAACTCTGCTTCGGGCAGGCCGCAGCGGGAAGTGAAATTGCGGTGCGCTGATTCGACCACCACCGGGGCGCCGCAGGCGTAGACCTGATAGCCGCTCATGTCAGGGAAATCCTGCATGACAGCCTCGTGAACGAAGCCGGTGCGGCCTGCCCAGTGGTCGCTTGCCAGCGGCTCCGACAGCACCGGCACGTACTTGAAATCGGCGCGCGAGTCCGCCCATTGTTCGGGCAGTTCGTTCATATAGAGATCGGCGCGCACGCGCGCGCCCCAATACAGCGTTATCGACCGCGGGTTATTGGAGTGCAGCGCGTGCTCGATGAGCGACTTGATGGGCGCGAAGCCGGTGCCGCTCGCCAGCAGGATGATGGGCTTGGTGCTGTCTTCGCGCAGGAAAAACGTGCCAAGCGGGCCTTCGAAGCGCAGGATGTCGCGCTCTTTCATTTTGGTGAATACGTGCTGGCTGAACGGCCCGCCGTAATTGCGCAGGTGCAGCTGCAGGAATTCATCGTCATGCGGCGCGTTCGCCATCGACAGGCTGCGCCGCGAACCGTCTTTCATCAGGATATCGACGTATTGGCCGGCGAGAAACTGCAGCCGTTCGGATGCCGGCAGCTTGAGGTGCAACACCATGATGTCGCCCGCCACGCGTTCCATCTTCTGCACACGGCACGGCAACGTCCGTATCTGCAGGTCTTTGGCGGCGCTGACCTCGCGAATTTGAATCACGATGTCGCCGAGTGGTTTGGCCTGACAGAAGAGCGCCATGCCGAGACGTTTTTCGGCATCCGTCAGCGCGCTCTGCTGATATTTGCCGTAATCGACCTTGCCCGCGAGCACCGTGCCTTTGCACGTGCCGCAGGCGCCGTTGCGGCAGCCGTACGAAATGACGTGGCCTTCGCGCAAGGCGGCGTCGAGTATCGTTTCATCGTCCTCGGCCGTGAAGACGTGATTGGCGGGCTGGATGGTTACCTGATTGGACATGACAAACCGTAAATATCGGCGGCGCGGGCGGCGCGCCGCTGTTTTAAGTTAGAATTTGCGCACTATGCGACGTTTACTGATCATCGGTTGCGGCGACGTTGCTTTGCGCGCACTGCCGCAATTGCGCGAACGCTACCGCATTTACGGACTCACGCACGATGCCGGCCGCGCGCCGTTGCTGCGCACGCAAGGGGTGCTGCCGATAGTAGGAGACCTCGATGATCCGGCAAGCCTCGGTGGATTGGCGGGCATTGCCCATGATGTTCTGCATAGCGCTCCGCCACCGCAGCAGGGCGCGCGCGACACGCGCACCGCGCATCTGATCGCCGCGTTGGCAAAGGCCAAAAGTCTACCACAGCAACTCGTCTATATCAGCACCAGCGGTGTCTATGGCGACTGCGCGGGCGAGATCATCGACGAAACACGCCCGCTGCATCCGCAAACCGCGCGCGCGCGGCGCCGCGCCGATGCCGAGCGGCAATTGCGGGAGTGGGGCAGGCGCAGCCGCGTACGCGTTTCCATCCTGCGTGCGCCGGGCATTTATTCCGCGCAACGGTTGCCGCTCGCGCGTTTGCAGGCCGGCACGCCGGCGCTCAACGCTGATGAAGACGGCTACAGCAATCATGTGCATGCCGAGGATTTGGCGCGCATGGTGGTCGCGGCGCTGCGTTTCGGCCACGCCGGGCGCATGTACAACGCGAGCGATGACAGCGTGCTCAAGATGGGCGACTATTTCGATCTGGTGGCCGATCATTGCGGTTTGCCGCGACCGCCGCGCCTGTCGCGTGCCGAGGCCGGCGAGCGCATACCTTCCAACGTGCTGTCGTTCATGAACGAGTCGCGGCGGCTGTCGAACCAGCGCATGAAAAAAGAGCTGCGCTTCAAGCTGCGCTATCCGACGGTGCGCGACGGAATTGCCGCGATTGGGCCCGCGCGCGGTAGCGGACAATGAGTGCGATCATCGTGATAACCAATGTGCCGGATCGTGGGGTTGCGCAGAAAATCGCGCATACGCTGGTCGAGCGCAGGCTCGCGGCGTGCGTCAATATACTCGCCGAATGTACTGCGGTTTACCGCTGGCAGGGCGCGGTCGAAACCGCCGGCGAAGTGCCGCTGCTGATCAAGACGCGCAGCGAAATCTATGCCGAGGTCGAAGCCGCGATCAAAAGCCTGCACCCCTACGAACTTCCGGAAATCGTCGCGGTCTCTGTAGGGCACGCCTCGGGCGACTACCTCGAATGGCTGAACGCGGCGACCGTGACCGAGATCGGCTGAACCCTTAATGCTTAAACGACTGATTCCCCTGCTGCTGCTGCTGTTGCTGTCGTGCGGCGCCGGCGCGTCCGAGCCGGAGTTGCTCGAGCCCGAGAAAGCATTTCGTTTTTCGGCCCGCCTGCTCGACGCCAGCCAGGTCGAAGTGCGCTATGAGATCGCGCCCGGTTATTACATGTACCGGGACAAATTCAAATTCGTTGCCAATTCACCGTCCATCACCGTGGACGCATCGCAGTTGCCGCCGGGCAAAATCAAGAAAGACGACTATTTCGGCGAAATGCAGACGTACCGGGGCGAGCAGCGTTTCGTGCTGCCAGTCAAAGGCCTGGTGGCGCCGGCAGCGGGGTTTACATTAAAGGCGGAATCGCAGGGTTGCGCCGATATCGGCGTGTGTTACCCGCCGCTGGAGCAGATGGCGGCGCTGGTGCTCGCGTCGTTTACGCCGGCCGCCGCCGCGAGCGGGCAGACGCCGTTCCTGCCTGCCGCCCCGGGTGCGGGCGCGTCCAGCGCGCAGTCGGAAGATGCGCTGATCGCAGGATTGTTCAAAGGCGGATTCTGGGCGCTCATCGCGAGCTTCTTCGGCTTCGGCCTGCTGCTGGCGTTCACGCCATGCGTGTTTCCGATGATACCCATCCTGTCGGGCATCCTGGTGCCGCACGGTGAGCACCTCACGCATGCACGCGGTTTCGCGTTGTCGTTGGCCTATGTGCTTGGCATGGCGCTGACATACGCGCTGGCCGGCGTGGCAGCAGGCCTGCTCGGCACCATGTTGTCCGCGGCTTTGCAAAATCCGTGGGTGCTGTCGGCCTTTGCGGCGGTTTTCGTGCTGCTTTCTCTATCGATGTTCGGCTATTACGAATTGCAATTGCCCAGCGCGTTGCAAAGCAGGCTCACCGTGACGAGTAACAAACTGCACGGCGGCCACTTTGCCGGCGTATTCATCATGGGCGTGCTGTCGGCGCTGATTGTCGGGCCCTGCGTCGCGGCGCCGCTGGCCGGCGCCCTGCTCTATATCAGCCAGTCGGGTGACATGGTGCTGGGCGGCGCGGCGTTGTTCACGATGGCGCTGGGCATGGGCGTGCCGCTGCTCGTGGTCGGCGCCTCGGCCGGCACCTTGCTGCCGAAAACAGGGCCGTGGATGGAAACGGTGAAACGCTTTTTCGGCGTTTTACTGCTGGGTGTCGCGATCTACCTGGTGTCGCCGCTGCTGCCGGTGATGGCGCACATGCTGGCGTGGGCGGTATTGCTGATCGTGTGCGCGATTTATCTGCACGCGCTCGACCCGCTGCCGCCGCACGCTCCCGGCATTCGCAAACTGTTCAAAGGCGTGGGTGTGATTGCGCTGCTGGCGGGCGCGGCGTTGCTGATCGGCGCGTTGTCGGGAGGCCGCGATATTCTGCAGCCGCTCTCGGGGTTGCGTGGCGCCGCGGCTCAGGAGGAACGCGCGCCGGCGTTTCAGCGCGTCAACAGCCTGGCGCAACTTGATGACGCGATCCGCGCCGCCGCCGGCAAGCCGGTGATGCTCGATTTCTATGCTGACTGGTGCGTGTCGTGCAAGGAGATGGAGCGCTATACGTTTAGCGACGACGCGGTGCGTGCCAAGCTGGCCGGCATGGCTGCGCTGCAGGCCGACGTTACGCAGAACCTCGACGAGCACAAGGCGCTGCTCAAGCGCTTCAACCTGTTCGGCCCGCCGGGGATCGTGTTCTTCGATCGTCAGGGCAAAGAGATCAACGGCCTGCGCGTGGTTGGTTTCCAGCCCGCCGGCAAATTCGCGGCGACCCTCGACCTGGCCCTGCGATGACCCGCGTGTGGCAGGTGCTGCTCGCCGCTGGCGTCGCGGTGGCGTTTGCGGCAGCGGGGGCGCTCTTCTATCAGTGGCGCACGAGCGATGCGCCGCCCGATCCGGCCGCCGCCGGCCGCATGGTGCTGGCCGCCAGCCTGATGGGCGTGGACGGCAAGCTGCAGCCCTTCGAGCAATGGCGCGGTAAGGTGCTAGTGGTCAATTTCTGGGCAACCTGGTGCGCGCCGTGCCGCGAGGAGATCCCCGGTTTTATCCAGTTTCAGGAGCGTTTCCGTGCAGATGGCGTCCAGTTCGTGGGAGTTGCCATCGACCAAAAGGAGCGGGTCGCGCCATATGCGAAGGAAATGGGCATCAACTACCCCCTCGTGGTGGGTGGACTGGAAACCATGGAGTTCGCGCGCCAGCTGGGCAACCAGCGCAGCGTGCTGCCGTTTACCCTGGTGATCGACCGGTCGGGTAAGGTCACCAGTGCCCAAGTCGGCATGTTAAGACCGGAAAAGCTCGAATCCCTGCTAAAGCCTTTGTTGTAATCTGCGTTTGGAAAGCAGTATCTTCGCCTAACTTCAGCTAAAGTGCCGTTAAAATACATAAATACGCCAATTACACGCTACGAGCTGGCATAACGTCCCGCCTGTAAAGTGGTTTTCTTGCGGTATCGGCTTGGCCGGGGGCAGGCGGGCAGTGAGCAGGGCATGGGGTGGCTTGCTGAGAGTCCTGACAGCGCCCCATCAGCTAGATCAGGAGCCTAAAAGTGGACAAAGTGCGTCGATCTGCTGCAAAATAACGATAAGTTGCTATCCGGTAACGGATAGTCGGCAAAGCTAGAGCAGTCCGGCGCACTACTTCACCTCCCAATAACTGCCGCCGGGGAAGTCACGGCCCGTTATGCCCACCTATAAACATATCCTCGTTCTGCATGGACCCAACCTGAATCTGCTCGGGGAGCGCGAACCTGCGCATTACGGAACGGTGACGCTGGCCGCGATCAATCAAAGGTTGGCCGACCGTGCGCGCCAGGCCGGCGTCCAGCTCGAGGCCTATCAAAGCAATGTCGAGGGCGAGCTCGTCAACCGCATTCAGCAGGCGCAGCGTGACGGCGTCGATTTCATCATTGCCAATCCCGCCGCGTTCACGCATACCAGCGTCGCCATGCGCGACGCGCTGGCCGCCGTCAGGATCCCTTTTATCGAGGTGCATTTGTCCAACGTTTTCGCGCGCGAGGAGTTTCGTCACCACTCCTATTTCACCGATATCGCAGTCGGCATCATCAGCGGGCTGGGCGGCAAGGGATATGAGCTTGCTCTCGACTACGCACTGCAACAGTCACCGGGAGGTTGAACATGGACCTGCGCAAACTGAAAAAACTGATCGATCTCGTCGAGGAGTCCGGCATCGCCGAACTGGAGATCACGGAGGGCGAGGAAAAGGTACGCATCAGCCGCAACGTCACGACCAATGCGCCAGCCAGCGCGACCGTGACTTCGCTCGCGGCAGCGCCGGTTGCCGCAGCGCCCGTCGCCGCGGCGCCAGCGGGCGGCGAAGCGGCCGCACCGCAGGCCGAGGGGCATGTACTGAAATCGCCCATGGTTGGCACTTACTATCGCGCGCCGACGCCTGGCGCCAAGGCGTTCGTCGAAGTCGGGCAGACAGTCAACGAAGGCGACACGGTGTGCATCATCGAAGCCATGAAGATGCTGAACGAAATCGAGGCCGACCGCTCCGGCGTGATCAAGTCCATCCTGGTCGAGAACGGCCAGCCGGTCGAATACGGCCACGCGCTGATGGTGATTGGCTAGCGCCGGTGAGGCGTGAGGAGACAGGCGTGAAAGAAAACACGCCGATCGAGCGTCCTGCCCTTCGCTTTTTCACCTCACCCCTCAGCCTTTGCCCCTCACGGTTCATCCATGTTTAAAAAAATACTGATAGCCAATCGCGGCGAGATTGCGCTGCGCATCCAGCGCGCATGCCGCGAGCTTGGCATCAAGACCGTCGCCGTGCATTCCGAAGCCGACGCCGAAGCCAAGTACGTAAAGCTCGCCGACGAATCGGTGTGCATAGGCCCGCCGCCCTCGGCGCTGAGCTACCTGAATATCCCGGCCATCATCAGCGCGGCCGAAGTCACGGATGCCGAAGCGATCCACCCGGGTTACGGTTTTCTTTCGGAGAACGCGGACTTCGCCGAGCGCGTGGAAAAAAGCGGTTTCGTCTTCATCGGCCCCAAGGCAGAAACCATCCGCATGATGGGCGACAAGGTCAGCGCCAAGGTGGCCATGCGCAAGGCCGGTATTCCGTGTGTGCCGGGCAGCGAGGGTGCGTTACCTGACGTTCCCGAGGAAGTGGTCAAGATGGCACGCGCGGTCGGTTACCCCGTCATCATCAAGGCGGCGGGCGGCGGCGGCGGGCGCGGCATGCGCGTCGTGCATACCGAGGCCGCGCTGCTCAACGCGGTGGCGATGACGCGCGCCGAGGCGCAGGCCGCGTTCAGCAATCCCATGGTCTACCTCGAAAAATTTCTTGAGGCGCCGCGGCATATCGAAATCCAGGTGCTGGCCGACAAGTTTCGCAACGCGGTTTATCTCGGCGATCGCGACTGCTCGATGCAGCGGCGTCACCAGAAAATCATCGAAGAGGCGCCGGCGCCGTACCTGCCGATACGCAGCCGTATCCGTGTCGGCGAGCGTTGCGCCGAAGCGTGCCGTAAGATCGGCTACGAAGGCGCCGGCACGTTTGAGTTCCTCTACGAAAACGATGAGTTTTATTTCATCGAAATGAACACGCGGCTGCAGGTCGAGCACCCGGTGACCGAAATGATCACCGGTGTTGATATCGTGCAGGCGCAGATCCGCATTGCAGCCGGCGAGCGCATGCCAGTCAAGCAGCGTGACGTGGTGTTCAAAGGCCACGCCATCGAGTGCCGCATCAACGCCGAAGACCCGTATAAATTCACGCCTTCGCCCGGCCGCATTACGTCGTGGCATATGCCTGGCGGGCCGGGCATCCGTGTCGACTCGCATGCTTACAACAATTATTTTGTGCCGCCCAACTACGACTCCCTGATCGGCAAGCTGATCGCGTACGGCGACACCCGCGAGCAGGCGATTGCACGCATGGGCATCGCGTTGTCAGAAGCGGTGGTCGAGGGCATACAGACCAATCTGCCGCTGCACGCCGAACTGATGCGCGACGCCGCATTTCTGCGCGGCGGCACCAGCATCCATTACCTCGAACAGAAACTCGCCAAATCCAAGGGCTGAGCGAGGAGCGCAAGATGGGAAGCCAGAGGCGAGAGACACATGATGCATAGATACTTTGCTGGAGCGGTGTAGGGTTTCGCCTTACGCCTAACTCCTCTCCCGAAGAATGCCCTGGCTTTCGGTCACCCTCACCGTCGATGCCGCCAGCGTCGAAATTTTATCGGACGCTTTGCTGGAGCAGGGCGCGGTTGCCGTCGATGTGACGGACGCGCAGGCCGGCACGCCGCAAGAGCACGCCTTGTTCGGCGAGCCGGGCGAACCCGCTGCCGGCGAATGGGCGCGGTCGCAGGTCAGTGCATTGTTCGAGGCCGGCGCGGATGTGACGGTCAGCATCGCCGCGGCCTTGCATATGGCGGGCCTCGATGCTGCAACGCCTTTCGACAGCGCACACGTCGCCGATCAGGATTGGGTGCGCGCGACGCAAAGCCAGTTTCAGCCGGTGCGCGTATCTTCCCGGCTCTGGGTAGTGCCGACGTGGCACACGCCGCCTGCGCCGGAAGCGATAAATCTTGTAATCGATCCGGGGCTCGCGTTCGGCACCGGCACCCACCCGACGACGCGGCTGTGCCTCGCCTGGCTGGACGCCAACCTGCGCGGCGGCGAGCACGTGCTCGACTATGGATGCGGTTCGGGCATCCTCGGCATTGCCGCGATGAAGCTGGGCGCGGCACGCGCCACCGGCGTCGACATCGATCCACTGGCGCTGCTTGCCGCGCGCCAGAATGCAATGCAAAATCAAGTGATGATGGATTTCGTGCCCGCCGAAAGTGCCGCGCCCGAAGCGGTCGACATCGTGCTTGCCAACATTCTCGCCAACCCGCTGAAGCTGCTGGCGCCCTTGCTCGCCGGCGCGACGCGCGGCAACGGACATATCCTGTTGTCCGGCGTGCTTGAACACCAGGCATCCGAAGTGGCAGAAGCCTATCGCCCGTGGTTCGACCTCGGGCCCCTCCAGCACGACGACGGCTGGGTGCTGATCAGCGGCAGCAAGCGCTGGATTCAGCCATGAGCATCATCACCCAATGCCCCAGTTGCGGAACTTCGTTCCGCGTCACGCCGCCGCAGTTGCAGGCGCAGCACGGCATGGTGCGTTGCGGCCGCTGCGCCCAGGTGTTCGACGGGTTCAAAACATTGATGACATCGCCCGATACGGCGGTATCCGATGCGTCATTGCCCGCAACGACAAGGGCAGAGCCGGCATTGCAGGAAGCCCCGCACGACAGCGCGCCGGCCGCGGCAGTCACCGCAGAGGAGATCGTAAAAGCACCGCCGCTACCCGCGGTAGAGGCGCCGCCGTCGCCGCCGGAAGCCGCCACTGTTCGCGAAGCGCCGGTCCGGGTGCAGGAACCGGTGGCCGCGCCGCTACCGTATCCCGAAAGCGAATTCGCCGCGCCGTCGGCGCGGCGCCGCAGCGGCGGCTGGGCGTTCGGCGTGCTGCTCATGCTCACCGGCCTCGCCGCGCAGGGCGCATATTTTTATCGCAGCGAGATCGCAGCAAGTGTGCCGGAGGCACGGCCCTACCTTGCAAAAATGTGCGAGTCGCTGCGCTGCACGGTGGCGTTGCCGCAGCGACCGCGCCAGATCAGCATCGAAGCGTCCGACCTGCAGGCGGTCGATCCGGCGAGTCCGGGTTTGATCGCATTGACCGCGACGCTGCGCAATCACGCGACGACGGAACTCGGCTATCCTGCGCTCGATGTGGTGCTCACCAACGTCAAGGAGCACACGGTGGCGCGCCGCATATTTCTGCCCGCCGAATATCTGCCGGCTGGCAAGGACGCGCGCGTCGGCATTGCGCCGAACGCTGAAATCATCGTCCGGCTCGATCTTGATACCGGCGATCTCGGCGCAGCGGGTTTTCGGCTCGATTTGATTGCGGCCCCTGCCCGCTGATTTGCGCTGCATTTCACTTGCGTCGCAAATCGGCGGTGCAGTATAGTGTCTTCGTCGCGGAGCCCGTTGTGCGGGTTCCACGTCGCAGCAGGAGAGAGCGCCGCGCAAGTGCGGTGCCGCCGAAGGCGCAACCCACCCGGAATCGCTCAGGCCAGGTAACTCCTCAAGTACTGCTGCGCACGAGGCAACTCTGGAGAGCGCGGGGCCGGCAACCAGGCCCTTCCACCGAAGGGGCACGCAGGACGCGCAATCGCGTTTTGTAATCTCTCAGGTACCCGGACAGAGGGGTGAAGCCGAATGTCGGCCTCACCCTTTTTTATTGGGAACCGTGCCCGTGACCGCAGCTACACTCAAATCCACGCCGCTCAACGCGCTGCATCGCGAACTGGGCGCGCGCATGGTCGATTTTGGCGGCTGGAACATGCCGCTGCACTACGGCTCGCAACTCGAAGAGCACCATCGCGTGCGCAAGGCGTGCGGCATGTTCGATGTCTCGCATATGCTGGCAATCGACGTCCGCGGCGCCGGCAGCCGCGCGTTGCTCGCGTACGTGCTCGCGAACAACGTCGGCCGTCTGCAGCAACCGGGCAAAGCTTTGTACTCCTGCCTGCTCAATCCCGCCGGCGGCGTGCTCGACGATCTAATCGTGTATTTTTTTGCCGCGGACTGGTTCCGGCTGGTCGTCAACGCTGGCACCGCCGACAAGGATTATGCGTGGTTGACCGCGCAGCGCGACGCGCGCGAACCCAAAGTTACGCTGACGGCACGCCGCGATCTCGCGATCATCGCCGTGCAGGGGCCGCAGGCGCGCGACAAAGTTTATGCGGCGCTACCCGGTTCGCAGGCCGCGGCCGCGGATCTCGTTTATTTCAGTGCTGCGCATATGGGTGAGACCATGCTCGCGCGCACCGGTTACACAGGCGAAGACGGTTTCGAAATTATTTTGCCTGCGGCGCAAGTAGTTTCCCTGTGGCGGCAGCTGGGCACGCTGGGCGTGGCCGCGGCAGGGCTGGGCGCTCGCGACACGCTGCGCCTGGAGGCCGGCATGAATCTTTACGGCCAGGACATGGATGAGACGACCACGCCGCTGGAGACGGGCCTCACCTGGACGGTGGATCTCAAAAGCGAGCGGGATTTCATCGGCAGAAGCGCGCTGCAAAAAACGCCGCCGGCACGCCACGCGCTCGGCCTCGTCTTGCTCGACAAAGGCGTGATGCGCGGCCATCAGAAAGTCGTCACTCTACACGGCGACGGCGAGATCACCAGCGGCGGTTTCGGGCCGACGCTCGAACGCTCGATTGCGCTTGCCCGCTTGCCGCTTGCCGTGCAGCCCGGCGACGCAGTGCAGGTCGCCGTGCGCGACAGATTACTGAGCGCGCGCGCGGTCAAGCCGCCGTTCGTGCGTCACGGCAAAGTCCTCGTCCAGCCGTGAGACAGAACAGCCATCGTTTCAGGATAAAATCCGCAGCCGAATCCACTCTGGGAGCACAACAATGACTACGCCCGCCAATCTCAAGTACACCAAATCGCACGAGTGGGTAAAACAGGAAGCCGACGGCACTGTAACCGTCGGCATCACGCACCATGCGCAGGAATTGCTGGGCGACCTGGTTTTCGTCGAGGCGCCCGCGGTGGGGCGCACATTGAAGCAGGGCGAAGAATGCGCTGTAGTCGAATCGGTAAAAGCCGCGGCCGACGTGTTTGCGCCGCTGTCGGGCGAAGTGACGGCCGCGAACGCCGAACTTGCTGAAACCCCGGAAAAAATCAATCAGGACGCCTACTCGGCATGGTTGTTCAAATTGAAACCATCCGCTGTCGGCGAGTTGTCGGGATTGCTCGATGCCGCGGCATACCAGGCGATTGCGGACGCGGATAAACACTGAGAGGCGAGAGGTGTGAGGCGGAATTCAAACAACGCGATACATCACGCCATGCAGTTTTTACCCCTCACTCCTCACGCCTAGCGCCTCACTACAACAAAATGCCCTTTATTCCACACACTGAAGACGATGTGAGCGCGATGCTCGCCGCGATCGGCGTCAAGGCGGTCGACGACCTCTTCGACGAAATTCCGGCGTCACTGAGAAGCGCGGCATTGACGCAGGTACCGCCCGGACTAGGCGAAATGGAAGTTGCGCGGCTCATGCAGGAGCGCGCCGAGCAGGATGGTCGATGGTTGAATTTCATCGGCGCTGGCGCCTACGAGCACCATATCCCGGCGGCGGTGTGGCAGATCGCGACGCGCGGTGAATTCTATTCTTCGTATACGCCCTACCAGGCCGAAGCCAGCCAGGGCACGCTGCAGCTCCTTTACGAATACCAGTCGATGATGACGTCGTTGACGGCGATGGACGTCACCAACGCCAGCCTCTACGACGGTGCTTCCGCGCTGGCCGAAGCGGTGCTGATGGCGGTGCGTGTGCACAAAACGTCTAAGCGCGTGCTGGTGCCGGCAACCGTGCATCCGGTATATCGAGAGGTCGTGCACGCGATCGTCAAAGACCAGGACATCGAACTCGTCGAAGTGCCGTATTGCACCGAATGCGGCCACGTGATTCCCGCGGCGCTCGGGAAGTTCGCGGGCCAGGACTATGCCGCGCTGGTAGTGCCGCAACCGAATTTTTTCGGCGTGCTCGAACCGGTCGATGAATTGACGGCGTGGGCGAACGAAAATCGCATGCTGACCATCGCAGTCGTCAATCCGGTTTCACTCGCTATCCTGCGGCCGCCCGGCGAATGGGCGGCGGGCGGCGCCGACATTGTGGTCGGCGAAGGGCAGCCGCTGGGCGTGCCGCTCGCGAGCGGCGGTCCGTACTTCGGATTCATGGCCTGCCGCAACGCGTACGTGCGGCAAATGCCCGGACGCATCGTCGGGCGCACGGTCGATGTCGAAGGCAAACCGGGTTACACGCTGACGCTGCAGGCGCGCGAGCAGCATATCCGGCGCTCGAAAGCGACGTCGAATATCTGCACGAACCAGGGATTGGCGGTTACCGCGGCAACCATCTATCTCTCGTTGCTGGGGCCGGAAGGTCTCCAACGCGTGGCGCAGGCTTCGCACGCCAACGCGCTCAAGCTTGCGCAGCAATTAAGCGCGGTGCCCGGCGTCAAACGCGTGTTCAGCGGGCCGGTGTTCCACGAGTTCGTCGTGCGCCTGAATGCGCCCGCTGCCGGTGTATTGCAAGCCCTCAGGGCGCAGGGCATACTGGGCGGCCTCGCTTTGACGCAGGATTATCCGGAACTCGGCGATGCATTGCTGGTGTGCGCAACCGAAACCAAGCGCGACGAGGATCTCGCGCGCTACGCTGAAAATCTGCAACGCATACTCGGCCGCCGTCCTGCGCCCTGAGCGCTTAAATTTCTCAACCTGACACTCTCAAGGAGCATTCGATGTCTACTGTTACCCTCGGCGGCAACCCCGTCAATGTCGCCGGCACTTTTCCCAAGGCCGGCGATGCCGCGCCCGACTTTACGCTGACCGGCAAGGACCTTAAAGACGTGAGCCTCAAGGATTACGCCGGCAAGAAAAAAGTTCTAAACATCGTGCCCAGTCTCGACACGCCCGTGTGCCAGACTTCGACGCGCAAGTTCAACGAGAAGGCGGGCAGCCTGCCGAACACAGTGGTGCTGGTGATTTCCGCCGACCTGCCGTTCGCGATGAAACGTTTTTGCGAAGCCGAAGGCATCAACAACGTGGTTTCGCTGTCGACCATGCGCGGCCGCGATTTCCTCACCAAGTACGGCGTCGATATCGCCGACGGTCCGCTGAAAGGCGCCACCGCGCGCGCGGTGGTCGTGCTGGATGAGAACAACAAGGTCAAATACTCGCAGCTCGTGCCGGAAATCAAGAACGAACCGGATTACGACGCGGCGCTCGCCGCGCTGAAGTAACGCGTTTCCGGTCGCGGCATATGGGAAATCATCCGGGCGGAACGTTCAAAGGCTCGTGCCATTGCGGCAGCGTGCGGTTCGCAGTGACCGGTACGCTCGATGATTTCACCATGTGCGACTGCACCCTGTGCGTGAAAAAGAATGCGGTTATGTACAAGGTGCACGAGTCGGCGCTCAAAATCCTGAGCGGCGAAGACAAGCTGCGTCTCTATCAATGGAACACCCGCGTTGCCAAGCACTATTTTTGCGGCGAGTGCGGCATCTACACGTTCCACCGCAAACGCGCGGCGCCCGACCATTACGGCGTCAATGTCTATTGCCTCGAGAATGTCGATCTGTCCGGCGTGCCGGTGTGCCGCGTCGATGGCAAGACCATGTCGGTAGTTGGCTCGTAGGATGCGCCCATGCTGATATTTGAGTTATCGCAGGCACGCCGGCGCAACGCGTCGCAGATACCGCCCGCCGCAGCGGGGCCCGGCGCCATCCCGGAAAACCTGCGCCGCATATCAAAGCCATTGCTGCCTGAAGTGTCGGAGCTCGATGCGGTGCGTCATTACACCAATCTCTCGCGGCGCAATTTCTCGATCGACACGCATTTTTATCCGCTTGGGTCGTGCACGATGAAATACAACCCGCGCGCCTGCAATTCGCTGGCGATGCTGCCGCAGTTCCTCGCGCGCCACCCGGATGCGCCCGCCGAAACCGGGCAGGGTTTTCTGGCGTGCATGTTCGAGCTGCAGGAAATATTGAAAGACGTGACTGGCATGGCGGGAGTGAGTCTCGCGCCCATGGCCGGCGCGCAGGGCGAATTCGCGGGCGTGGCCATGATCCGCGCTTATCACGTCGCGCGTGGCGACGCGGCGCGCACCGAGATCCTGGTGCCGAACGCGGCGCACGGCACCAATCCGGCATCGGCGGTGATGTGCGGCTACACGGTGCGCGAAATCCCGACAGATCGCGAAGGCAATGTCGATCTCGCCGCGCTAACCGCCGCGGTGGGCCCGCAGACCGCGGGACTGATGCTGACTAATCCATCGACGCTCGGCGTGTTCGAACACGCGATCATCGATATCAGAAAAATCGTGCACGACGCGGGCGGCCTTCTCTATTACGACGGCGCCAACCTCAACGCGATACTCGGCAAGGTCAAGCCCGGCGACATGGGATTCGACGTGATTCACATGAATCTGCACAAGACATTCTCGACGCCGCATGGCGGCGGCGGGCCCGGCGCCGGTCCGGTCGGTGTAGCGACCCGGCTGTTGCCGTACCTGCCGCTGCCGGTGGTCGCGCAGGACGGCGCCAATTATCGGGTGCAGGATACGAAGGACATACCGCAATCGATAGGCCGCATGTCGGCGCACCTCGGCAACGCGGGCGTGCTGCTGCGCGCCTATATCTACGCGCGGCTACTGGGCCGCGAAGGCATGCAGCGGGTGGCGGAGTACGCGACGCTGAACGCCAATTACCTGATGGTGGAACTGAAAAAAGCGGGGTTCGACATTGCGTTTCCGACGCGGCGCGCGAGCCATGAATTCATCGTCACGCTGAAAAATCTGAAAGACGAAACCGGCGTTACCGCGATGGATTTCGCCAAGCGCCTGCTCGACAAAGGCTTTCACGCGCCGACGACCTACTTTCCACTGCTGGTGCCGGAGTGCCTGCTGATCGAGCCGACCGAAACCGAATCAAAGCAGACGCTCGACGCTTTCGTGCAGGCGATGGGCGAAATCCTGCGCGAGGCGCGCGAACAACCCGATCTCGTCAAGACCGCGCCGCACACGACGCCGGTGCGCCGGCTCGACGACGTCAAGGCCGCGCGCGAACTCGATCTCGCATGGCGGCCGGCGGCGGCATAATTCCGGTAACGGCGGCAGAGGCCGCAGCTTTCCCGGGTCCCTGACATGAGCAGTCCATACAAAGGCAAGACCGGCTTGCAGCGCATCCGGAACGCGCTTCTTTATTCGCTTGACGGTTTTGCGGCGGCGTTCAAATACGAGGACGCATTCCGGCTGGAGGTGCTGCTCGCGCTGACCCTGATCCCGCTCGCGTTTTCCATGCATGTCAGCGCGCTCGGCAAGGCGCTGCTGATCGCGAGCGTGCTGCTGGTGCTGATCGTCGAACTGCTGAATTCGGCGATCGAGGCAATCACCGACCGCGTGTCACTGGAAAATCACGTGCTGGCCAAGCGCGCCAAGGATTTCGGCAGCGCCGCCGTCATGCTGAGCGTGATCAATGTGGTGGTGGTGTGGCTGCTCGTGCTGTTCGGCGGCTAGCGGGTTATTTCCTGAGCGCGTCGCGTATTTCGCGCAACAGCACGATGTCCTCGGGGGTGGCCGGAGGTGCTGCGGGCGGGGCCGCCGTCTGCAGTCGGTTGATCGCGCGGATCAGCAGGAACACCGCGAACGCGACAATCACGAAGCCGATGCAGGTGTTGATGAACAGGCCATAGTTGAAGGTCACGGCGCCGGCTTTTTGCGCGGCCTCGACCGATACATAAGGCCCTGCCGTCGCGCCGTCCTTCAGTACGAAGAACAGATTGGCGAAATCGACCTTGCCGAGCAGGAGGCCGATCGGCGGCATGATCAGGTCTTTCACCAGAGAATCGACGATCTTGCCGAAGGCGGCGCCGATGATGACGCCGACTGCCATATCGACGACGTTGCCGCGCATCGCGAATTTCTTGAATGCATCCAGCATGGTGTGCCCTCCCGAGGTTCCACAAGTTGATTGCGCGCAATTATCATAGCATCCTGCGTGCGGCTGCTGCGTAGGCGCACATGTGCCGATGGTATAATCCGCGCCTTTGCAACGGATGACATGCATGAATACTTTGATCTGCGGTTCGATTGCTTACGACACCATCATGGTGTTCCCGGGCCGCTTCAAGGAGCACATCCTCCCCGAGAAGCTGCATATCCTCAACGTTGCATTCCTGGTGCCCGACATGCGCCGCGAGTTCGGCGGCTGTGCCGGCAACATCGCCTACAACCTGCACATGCTGGGCGGCAAGCCGCAGATCATGGCTGCCGTTGGTGACGACTCCCAGCCGTACACGGACAGGCTCGACAAGTTGCAGCTGTCGCAGCTGCATGTGAAGCAGGTCGCCGGCACCTTTACCGCGCAGGCATTCATCACCACCGATCTCGACGACAACCAGATCACGGCATTTCATCCGGGCGCGATGAACCACTCGCAGCAAAACCATGTCGGCGACGCGGCCAACGTTACGCTCGGTATCGTCGCGCCCGACGGCCGCGACGGCATGCTGCAGCATGCGCGCGAATTCGCGGCTGCTGGCATTCCGTTCATTTTCGATCCCGGCCAGGGCCTGCCGATGTTCAACGGCGAGGAGTTGCTCGATTTCGTCGGCAAGGCCGAGTACCTGACGGTCAACGACTACGAAGCGCAAATGCTGCAGGAGAAAACCGGCCAGACACTGGAAGCGCTGGCTCGGCACGTCAAGGCTTTGATCGTCACGCTGGGAGCGCAGGGCTCGCTGATCTACAGCGGCGGCCGGCAGCTTGAAATCCCCTGCGCCAAGCCGGATGCCGTAGTCGATCCGACCGGCTGCGGCGACGCCTACCGCGCGGGGCTCCTCTACGGCATCGCCAACGGCCTCGACTGGGAGCTGACCGGACGGCTCGCATCGCTGCTCGGTGCGATGAAGATCGCGCATCGCGGCGGGCAGAACCATCAATTCACGCGCGATGACGTCGCCGCGCGTTTCAAGCAAAACTTCGCGACCGCGCTCTGGTAAGCGGCGGCGCCATATGCGGCGGCTCACGGCAATTGCGTTGTTGACGGCGGGTCTGCTGGGCGCCGGCTGCGCCGCGAATTCCCCCGCTATAAAAGCCGGCGAAGAACTGGATGTGCGCATGGGTGTGGTCGAAGAAGTGCGCCGCGTACCGTTGCCGGCGTCGGGCGGCTACATCGGCACGCTAGGGGGTGCGGCGGCTGGCGGTATTGCCGGCGGCACAATGGGTAGCGGCCGCGGCAGCCAGGCGGCGTCAGTGGCCGGTGCCGTGGCCGGTGCCGTGGCGGGACGCGCGCTTGAAAATGC
>Ga0114978_10000766_pt1 | contig 26917 bp, 27 predicted proteins | sample S_140212_EF_Meta_FD_87027 | JGI IMG/M metagenome (GOLD analysis project Ga0114978, IMG submission 87027) | Freshwater microbial communities from Lake Simoncouche, Canada to study carbon cycling - S_140212_EF_MetaG | ecosystem: Environmental > Aquatic > Freshwater > Lake | place: Lake...
CAAGATTAAACCCTTGTTCAATGACCAGGAAAGGCTGGAGTTGGTTGCTACGATTTCAGCTTACAACATGGTTTCTAGGTTATTAAACGCTTTACATGTGGGGCACTAAGGTGGAGACTCAGAAGATTGATTTGTTGTTAATGCGGGCCCAGTTGAAAAGCGGTGATCTTGAAAGTATTCGTAATATTGCTTCAGTGATTAGGTCAGCAAAGCAGGACGCCTATTCAAAAATCATTCTGACCTGTAATCCGCAAACACTCGACTTTTATGGGTATTTTTATTTAGATACTCCTACAGTATTGGCTCCGATTGAATCTTCAGTCTTCTTGGGGGCTCATGCTAGTGCATTTTCTGAGGTGCAGATTGGCCGCATGGTGATTGAAGATGACGTCAAAGGATTTTCTGATGGAATCTCTCCACCTCATCGCTATGTAGTAGAGATGGACCCTGAGGCGGGATGGCAGGAAAAGTTATTTGCTTGGTATAACGAAGAACATTTGCCTGGACTTGCTAGCGTCCCTGGTTGTATTGCTGCTATACGTTGTATTAATTTAGATCACAGTCCGAACTCTTTTGCTTTTTATGACTTAACGAAGCCTGAGGTATTAGGGTGTGAGCCATGGCTTAAAGTCAGAAATACAGCGTGGAGCGATCGTGTAAGACCCCATTTCACCAACGTTAAACGAACAATGTTTAGTCTTTTCTAGGACTTCAAAAGGAGGCAGTATGAAACAGAAACCCATAACCCGTCGCCAGTGGTGCAAGCTTGGAGCTGCTACTCTAACAAGTCTGAGTGCACCCAGTCTATTTTTGTTAAGTTCACCTGCCGCTGCGCAAGCCTACCCTAGTCGACCTATCAAAATGGTTTCTCCTTGGACTCCAGGAGGTGGGACTGATTTAGTGGGGCGTAATTTAGCTACCGCTATGTCGCAAATTTTAGGTCAGAGCATTATTTATGAAAATAAACCTGGCGGTGGGACTGTCATTGGATCCGATTTTGTGGCTAAGGCTGCTCCCGATGGTTACACGCTACTCTTAACAACTTCAGCCCATTCTATCAACAGCACTCTAATCAAGAATCTTCCCTATAACACTGAAAAATCATTTGCTGATGTAGCGCTCATTTGTAAGGGCCCTAATATTCTGGTGACAAGACCTGATAGCCCCTATAAAACAGTGAAAGAGATTATTGCTGCTGCTAGGGCCAACCCAGGTAAATTAACTTATGGATCTTCTGGTAACGGAAGTGCAGTCCATTTAACTGCTGAACTCTTTAAGTTGATGGCTAAAGTAGATATTACGCACATTCCTTATAAGGGTGCAGGACCAGCTTATGTAGATTTGATGGGTGGTCAGATTGATTTTGTATTTGCCACAGCTGCCGGCGTAGGTAAATTTATTGATGCTGGAAAAATGCATGGTGTAGCAGTGACCTCTCTTACACGCTCACCAGTTTGGCCAAAGATACCTACGATTGCTGAGTCTGGAGTACCCGGCTTTGAAGCAGATGTTTGGTATGCCTTATTTACAACCGGAGGTACACCCCCTGAGATTGTGAAGCAATTAAATGCTGCTGCTCGTGCGGCTGTCAACACAGAAGAGTTTAAGAACCGAATTGAGGGTGAAGGTTTGACCGTGGCTATTGGCTCTCCTCAAGATCTCACTCGGCAGATTAAGACTGATGAGGAACGTTGGGGCAAAGTGGTTCAGCAGGCTAAAGTAACAATCTAATACTGAAATTAAGAATATGACACCACATCGTTTACAAAAAAGACTCGAAGGTAAGGTAGCTATTATCGTCGGGGCAGGTCAGCAGCCTGGAGAGACACCTGGTAATGGCAAGGCGACGGCCATTCGATTTGCTCAGGAGGGCGCCACCTTACTCTTAGTTGATATTAACGAGGCTTGGGTCAATGATACTTTCGAGGCGGTGAAGGAGTTTGGTGGTCAAGCCTCTATATTCATTACAGATATTACTCAGGAAGAAAATTGCAAAGCGCTTGCCAGGACTGCTATCGAACGCTACGGTAGGATCGACATCCTGCATTACAACGTTGGCAGATCCAAAGGGGATCGTAAAACAGTCGATATGGATGTGCAAATGTGGGATGAGATCATGGCGATGAATCTCAGAGGCATGTTTATGACTTGTAAGGCTGTCTTGCCGCAGATGATTGCTCAGAAATCCGGCAGCATTATCAATATTTCTTCGACCTCTTCCTTTGCTGCTCGTCCAACCATCACCTATAAGACCAGTAAGGGCGCAGTGAATACGATGACTCAGCATATTGCGATGGAAAATGCGCCCTATGGCGTTCGTGCCAATGCTATTTTGCCAGGACTCATTGATACTCCTATGGCGATTGAGCGCAGGGCGGCAGAGCGCGGGGTATCCCGCGATGTCATCCGCGGGGAGAGAGAAGTCTTGGTGCCGATGAAGAGAATGGGTAGCGCATGGGACGTTGCTAATACGGCCGTCTTTTTGGCCTCCGATGAAGCAAATTACATTACTGGTGCACTGATTCCAGTAGATGGCGGCCTGCTATTAAAGGCAGGCTAATAAAGTTTTATTGCGCGGTGATAAAAAATAGTCAATTTTGAGGAAAAAAGTATGGGTCAAGGGATCGGAATTAAAGAAGTTTCATATGTAGACTGCCAGGGAGGTGGTCAGGTGGTCGTGCAAAATCATGTTGCCTATGTGGGCAATATGAGCAATCCCGATGGCACCACGATTGTGGATGTCAAGGATCCCAAAAACCCCAAAATTGTTTCTCATCTAGGAATGCTCCCAGGCACTCACTCTCATAAAGTGCGGGTTAAGGGTGATTTGATGTTGGTCAATCGCGAGGGATTGAGAGGGCAGATGGCTCCCGAGGGTTTTAAGGGCGGCCTTGGCATTTATGACATCTCTAAACCCTTGGAGCCTAAGTTAATTACAGAGTGGCAAACTGAAGGTAGAGGCGTTCATCGTTTTGATTTTGACGGGGAATTTGCATACATCTCTTCCACTGAAAGAGGGTATGTGGGCCACATCATGAAAATTATTGACCTACGTAATCCCGCGAAGCCTGAAGAAGTGGGTCGCTGGTGGATGCCAGGCCAATGGACCGATGGTGGCGAAGAGAAAACCTGGGAAGGTGCCGATCACCGCTGTCATCACCCCTTAAGAGTGGGTAACCGACTCTATACCAGCTATTGGTTCGGCGGCACGGTCATTCTTGATATTGAAGATATGGCGCGTCCAAAGGTAGTTTCTAAGTTACGTTGGCAGCCGACTTATCCATGGCCTACTCATACTGCTTTAAAAGTACCATTTAAGGTCTACGGTAGAGATCTGATGATTGTTGCGGATGAAGATGTATTCCGCAGTGATGATCATCCTCCAGCATTTTTATGGATGGTTGATATTAATGATGAAACACAACCAGTTCCGTTTGCTAGTTTTCAAGTTGCAGAGGAAGATGGTACAAATCGTCCAATCTATACCGGCTGTCATCAACCTTGTGAAATCATTACAGGTACGGAGTTACCAGTTGCTTGGTTTGCGCATGGTTTGCGCATCTTGGATTATTCAAATCCTCATTCCATTCGTGAAATTGCATCTTACTTACCAACACCCACCGGCCATTTGCCTAGACCACAAAGTAACGACGTCACGGTTGATGATCGCGGCTTACTCTATTTACTAGATCGTGTGCGCGGACTCAATATTTTGGAGCGTGAATAATGAATGTCAAAAAATATCTACAGGCCATTCCACTAGCAGTTGTTTTGATATTTTTTGGATCAATAGCGCAGGCTCAGTCGGATACGTATCCCAATAAGTCGATTAAGTTTGTCGTAGGCTTTGCTGCAGGGAGCGCTACCGATACCGCAGCGCGAATTATTGCTGAACGTTTAAGACCGCAACTGGGCCAACAGGTGGTGGTAGAAAACCGTCCGGGTGCATCAAGCTCCATTGCTACTGAGTTGGTAGCCAATGCACCGAATGATGGCTATACCCTGTTATTTAGTTCATCTTCTGGAACAGTGAACGCTGCTGCGCATAATAATGCGAGCACGCAGGCGTATAAGAGCTTAGCCCCGATTGCTCTAGTCGCTAGCATTCCCAACATTTTGGTGGTGCATCCTAATCTAGGAGTGAAATCGGTGCAGGGATTGGTTACATTAGCCAAGTCAAAGCAAGGTGAGATTTCCTATGCATCCTCTGGTGCCGGAAGCTCTCCACATATGTCAGCAGAATTATTTGAGGCCCGCACTGGAATTCAAATGCAACATGTCCCATATAAAGGCAGCTCTCAGGCGATGAGTGATCTTTTATCAGGACTAGTGCCAGTCATGTTTTCTCCAGCATCAACGGTTTTGCCACATATTAATAGTGGAAAACTAATCCCTTTGGCGACAACCAGCAATAAAAGGACCCCATTGGTAGCAGTGCCAACACTAGAAGAGGCCGGTGTGCCTGATTTCAATGTGTCTTTATGGTTCGGCATTTTTGCTCCGAATGGAACCAATCCTCAAGTGATTGATAAATTAGCCACTGCTATCTCAAAAGCATTGGATGATCCAGAGACGCGAAAGTTATTGGCTGCTCAAACCATGGATATTGTGAGGGCTGACCCAGCTCAATTTAAGGTATTTATTAATAGCGAAATTGCCAAGTGGAGTGGTTTGATTAAATCGAACAAAATTGATCTTAATTAAAGCGCTGCAAAACACTGATATTAAAAGAAAGGTATTTCATGATTTATGAATTAAAAACATATAAGGCAACAGAGGGTAATTTTGAAGCCCTCAAAAAACGCTTTGCAGAAAAGACCATGTCGATTTTTAATCGACTGGGGATTGAGGTGACCCATTGCTGGGATAACTTAGAGGAGCCCAGTGTATTTAATTATCTCGTGCGCTTCCCAAACAAGGAGGCTGAAAAAGCTGCTTGGGATGCTTTTGCAAAGGATGAGGAGTGGAAGGCAGTGAAGGCTGAAAGCGAGAAGTTATCCGGACCACTCTTGGCATCTCAAAGCACCGTATACCTGTCGTCTACGGACTTTTCACCAAATCGTTAGATTGCTAAATGAACTGCTTTTTTGTGATACCTTTGTAGTACTAGAGGGTTGTGACTTAACAAATAAAAAATATAGATAGAGGAGACTATTTTGAAGTTAGTAACTTATCAAGCAAATGGAGCTATGCTCATTGGAGCAGAGCGTGATGGACGAATTATTCACCTGAACTCTTTCTTATCAAAAGAAGAGCAGTTGCCAGAAAACATGGTGAGTTTTTTAACTCAGGGTCAGCCAGCGATGCTCTTGGCTAAAAAAGCTATTGAGAACTATATTCAGAAAAATGATACTAGCTTAGCAATTCCAACTCCCCAAGCGGACCTTCAATCTCCCGTTTTGAATCCCAGCAAGATCATGATGGGAGGTAGAAATTATTTACGCCATTTAGATGAGTTACGCAAAGAGGGAGCCTCCAGACAGGAAAAAATTGTCACTCCCCCAATGCCCCATATTTTTTCTAAATATGCCACGGCTATCACAGGCCATCAGAAGCCCATTATTTATCCTAAAATTGTTAAGCAACTGGATCTAGAGGGAGAACTCACGGTCATTATTGGTAAGCGCGCCTATCATGTTGATGAAGAGAATGCGCTGGATTATGTTGCTGGCTATACGATCATGAATGATGTCTCGGCGCGCTGTCTTCAAGCGCAAGGCTTACTTTTAATCTCCAAGGGTTTTGAAACCTTTTGCCCTATGGGACCCTATTTGGTAACCAAGGATGAAATTCCCGATCCTCAGAACCTCTCTGTAAAGACTTATCTCAATGATCTCGAGGTCTGTTCTGCTCACACATCTGAAATGCTCTTTTCGGTGAAGCAATTTATCGCCAGCTTATCGCGCATGTTTCCGCTTGAGCCAGGCGATATATTGTCTACTGGATCGCCTCCTGGTCCTGGCATGTACCATAATCCGCCGCTGCTTGCGAAGGTTGGTGATGTGATGCGTATTACCATTGAGGGAATTGGCACTCTTGAAAATCCGGTAGTCGCAGCAACCCGCTAATTTTATTTGGGAGTTGTTAATCATGGTATTGATCAGGAAATTATTGTCTCAGTGGCAAGTCATTGCACTATTCAATGCATTGCTTTTGGTGCCCGCAGTTGCGTTATCTCAGCCATATCCCAATAAGCCAATTTCTCTGGTGGTGCCGTTTGTTGCGGGAGGTAGTACCGATGTGACGGCTCGGGCAATTGGCCAAAAACTGTCTACTTCATTAGGTAAGCAAGTGGTTGTTGAGAATAAACCGGGTGGGGGTTCTACTATTGGCGTAGCTTATGTGGCCAAATCTCCGGCGGATGGCTATACCCTGTTATTCACCACAATCTCCTTGGCAATTAATGCTGGATTGCGTCCAAAATTAAGCTACGACACGATTAAGGATCTGCAGCCGATTATTCAAATATCTTCCTTGCCTTTGGTGTTGGTGATTAATCCCAATTTACCTCCCAAGACACTACAAGAATTTATTGCTTATGCCAAAGCCAATTCTGGAAAAATCAATTACGCCTCTTCTGGGTCAGGTACATCGCCTCATTTAGCAGGTGAAATGTTTAAGACCATGACAGGGGTCAGCATGATGCATATTCCTTACAAAGGAAATGCACCTGTACTCAATGATTTGCTGGCGGGCCAAGTGGATGCGCATTTTGGTTTAGTGCCAGGAATGCTGCCTTATATCAAAAGCGGTAAGCTTCGCGCCCTCGCAGTAACCACTAAAACAAGGGTGGCCTCATTACCTGATGTACCAACCATCATGGAGTTAGGTTATCCAAATTATGAAATTAACTCATGGCAAGGCTTATTTGCGCCAGCCAATACTCCACCTGAAATTATTGCTAAATTACATGAGGCAACCAGCCAAATTTTGAGCGACTCAGAATTTCGTGGGGTATTGACTAAGGAAGGGTCCGAGCCAGTTGGCGGTAGCGTTGCTCAATTTACTACCCATGTCACGAATGAAGTGAATAAGTGGGCAAAGGTAGTAAAAGATTCTGGCGCACAAGCCGATTAAAGGCCTATGAAAGCAATCCAAATACATGAGTTTGGAGGTCCTGAGGTTTTACAGTACGTCGATATTCCAAGCGAGACCATTCAAAGTGGGCAAGTACGGGTAAGGGCTCATGCAATAGGCGTTGGAAAGCCTGACGTATTAGTGAGAAAGGGTATTTATCGTTGGCAGCCAACGATGCCAGCCATTCCAGGAAATGAGTTATCTGGAGAAATTATTGAAATTCACAGTGATGTCAGAGAAGACCTTCACTTAGGTGATCGAGTGCTAATTAGTTCTCGCGAGTTATCACAGCGCGGTGGCTGCTATGCAGAAGAAATGCTCGTGCCAGCAAAATCTGTTTTTAAGCTGCCCAATACAATTTCTTTTATTGATGCGGTTACTCTACCAAATTACCAACTAGCTGGTGCACTGTTATATGAGTCTGGCAATAGAATCCCGCGTTCAGTTCTCATTCACGGTGCTGCAGGTGGGGTAGCAGTAGCGGTATTACAGTTGGCAACTTTAGATGGCATCACGGCGATTGGTACGACTAGTAATCATGAAAAGAAGGTCTATGCCCAGAAGTCCGGAGCTCAATTAGTATTCAATCGACATACCGAAGATATTCGGGCGCGAGTATTGGAGTGCACCTCTGGCATGGGGGTCGATTTAGTTTTAGATCACGTTGGCGGAACAGAATTTGTCAATAATTTGGCATATCTTGCGCCCCTAGGGGTTTTACTCTCTTACAATATTATGGGCGGATTGCCTGACCAGAATTTACTAGAAGCTCTGCGCTCGATGGGTGCAATTAGTCCTGCCATTCGATGTTTTACGATTCACACCTTAGACTCAGTGCCATTGGTGAGAAGAGCATTGATGGAAAGGGCTATAGATTTAGCTGCTCAAAAGCGAATATCGCCACCTTCAGCGAATCTTTTCCCTTTATCAGAGGCAATCAAAGCGCACGAATTACTAGATAGCGGAGCGTTTTTTGGCAAAATAGTGCTACTTCCTTAATCATGTTGCATCATGAATGCAATTGATTCGAAATCCTTAAGTACTATACCGAAACCCATGGTGCATATGATGTGCCATCTTTAAGACGATGCAATAGGTGAATGCTATGAAAATGAAAATGACATCCGACATATATCGCATTGTGAGGCTGCGCTATGCAGCTATTTTCATTGGGCTTTCTTTCCTCGTTTCTGGTTTTTGCTTCGCGCAAGAATGGGTGCCGGAGCGAACGATTAGATTAATTGTTCCCTATGGCGTAGGGGGAAGTTCGGATGTTATTGCCAGGACGCTAGCGGTTGAACTTGGTAAAAATCTGGGGCAGTCAGTGATTGTTGAGAATAAGGCGGGTGGGCAAGGTGTGATTGCCATGCAAGACGCTGCTCGTGCTACGCCTGATGGTTACACCATTATTCTGGGACATGTTGGTACATTGGCCGTTAACCCTGCAATGATGCCTAAGTTACCCTACGATGTACAAAAAGACTTTATGCCAGTGACATTGTTGGCTAAGGTTCCAATGGTATTTGCAGTGGGGCCAAAATCTAGCGCGACTACCTTGCCTCAATTTATCTCTCAAGCAAAATCTGCTCCAGGAAAATTTAGTTATGGATCTGCTGGTAATGGTAGCGCAGGGCACCTCGCTTTTGAAATGTTGAAAACGTCTGCGGGTATTGATGTCATACACGTTCCCTATAAGGGCACAGGCGCTCAGATGACTGATCTTTTGGCTGCAAACATTGATGCGGCTTCTGCAGGTTTGCCTGGATTTCTGACGCATGTGAAGTCTGGGCAATTAAAAATACTGGCAGTAGGATCGGTGCAGAGAATGCAAGCCATTCCAGAGGTACCAACGGTTGCCGAGTTGGGATATAAGAACTTTGAGAGTACGCAGTGGTTTGGACTGCTAGTTCCAGCCCAAACACCAGACGCAGTAATAGCGCGCATCAATAAAGAGGCTTTAAAAGCGCTGGCATCTCCTTCAGTACAAAAAAGATTGTTAGAAGATTCTAGTGTTTCAGCTGGCATGGGGCCGGTAGATTTTGCAAAATTTATTACTGCAGAGCAAAAACGCTGGGGTCAAGTTGTGAGAAGTGCGAACCTGACTGCCGACTAATTTTTTATGAATGTGTATTTAGTGGATGTTGAAATCCCATAGGACCATAGGATAATTGTGAATATTAAAACCCAACATAACGAGACTATTGCAGAGGCAGAACTTCTTGCCTTAGGTAAGCGTGCTTTTCTAAGTCTTGGCATGAGCGATCAAGATACCAATGATTTAGTCAGTATTCTTATGATGGCCGATCTCTTTGGGATATCCACTCATGGTTTTAGCAGGATTGAATCTTATGGCGATCGTTTAAAGATTGGTGGAATTAACCCACGACCCAATATTCGCATTGAGCGATTGGCCCCCGCGCTGATCGGGGTTGATGGAGATAATGGTGTGGGCCCGGTTGTTGGTATGCGGACCTTAAATGCGGCAATGGAGGCTGCGAGAGAGTTTGGAATTGCAGCAGCTTTTGCGCGAGGGAGTAATCACTTCGGCCCGATTTCTCCGTACTCGCTTATCGCAGCAGAGAAAGGTTTTGCCAGCATTATTGGTAGTAATGCGACGACTACGATTGCTCCTTGGGGCGGATCAGATGCCCGCCTGGGGAATAGTCCTTTGGGTTTTGGGGTTCCTAATCCCAATGGAAAACCATTTTTGTTAGACATGGCCATGAGCGTAGTCGCTCGCGCAAAAATTCGTAATGCACTCAAGCGTGGAGAATCTATTCCGGACACTTGGGGAACGGATGCACAAGGAAAGTCTACTACTGACCCAAAAGTAGCATTAGATGGATTTTTATTGCCCATTGGTGGACACAAGGGATATGGTTTAGCGCTGATGGTTGATTTATTCGCTGGCCTATTATCGAATGCGGGTTATCTTACGCATATCAAGTCTTGGCAAGATGCACCTGATGAGCCACAAAATCTGGGACATTTCTTTATTTTGATTGATACGTCTCGGTTAGGATCGAGCGCATGGTTAAGTGAGCGGATGGTAGATTTTGCAAACATTTTGATGGATAGTCCTCCCGCTGATCCAAGCAAGCCTGCGATTGTTCCAGGAATGATCGAGCTGGCTAAGTTAGAGAAGCAGAGAAAAAATGGGGTAGAGATCAGTTCCGAAACTTTGGCTCTACTAAGACAATATGCGGGAGACAAATAAATGAAGTTTCAACATACCAGTAGATTTTTTTCAATCTTGTTTTTTACAAGCAGCCTGCTCGCAGGTGTGCAGATGGCTGGCGCCCAATCCAATTACCCTGATCGACCCATTAAGGTTATTGTTCCCTATGTAGCTGGCGGTGCAGCAGATATTACCGCTCGTTTAGTTGCTCAAGCAATGTCCGATAGTATGGGTCAGCCTGTGGTGGTAGAAAATAAGCCTGGCGCTAATGGCATGATTGGTTCAGACATGGTCGCTAAGGCAGCACCAGATGGCTACACACTTTTGCTTACCGCTAGCGGACCTCTCGTCATTAATCCTGTGCTGTATAAAAAAGTCCCTTTCGATCCCATCAAAGATTTTTCTCCTATTAGCATGTTGATTACCTATCAATATGCTTTGGTAGTTCCTGCTAAATCACCTATTAAAAATATTGGTGAGTTAGTTACAGAGGCGCGCGCAAAACCCAAAGCGTTTAGTTATGGCTCCACTGGTATTGGAGGCGGTGGCCATTTAGCGGGAGAATTATTTGGGCTATTGGCGAATGCAGAATTTACTCATGTTCCTTACAAAGGTGCAGCACCGGCATTAGCTGACCTATTGGGAGGTCAATTAACATTTACTTTTGAGCCCTTGGTTACCGGAATTCCTTTGATGAAGGCAGGTAATTTACGCGGTTTTGCTGTATCGGGTATGAAGCGGAGTAAAGCGATGCCAAGTCTTCCAACGATGAATGAGTTGGGGTATAAGGGCTTTAATATCACCCAGTTTCAAGGTCTGTTAGCGCCTGCAGGCACTGATCCTGCCATCATTCGTCGTTTAAATGAGGAAGCTATTAAGGCCCTAAAGTCACCTGCGATTATTCGTCGTTTAGTAGATGATGGTGGTAATGAGATTGTTGGCGGTACAGCCGTAGAGTTTGCGCAACAAATTCAATCTGATCTTCGTTTATATGGAAAGCTCATTACAGAAGCGCATATTAATGCAGATTAAACTTCCTTTTACTCTTGCTTGAAAGAATCTATGCATCGCTATCAGGTTGACGTATTAATTCAGGGATTCCCTGGTCGTGCAATATGTCATGGTGGCCTGGGCTGGAGTACGGTAACACTCATACGGGGTGAGGGGCGGACGATACTGCTTGATGTAGGCGCATTTGGTATGCGCAAACCTTTAGAGCGTCGCTTAAAAGAGTTTGCAGTTGAGCCTGATGCTGTCACGGACGTCGTGTTGACCCATGCGCACTATGATCATGCCGTTAATTTCACATTGTTTCCAAAAGCCAAGATCTGGATCGGCCAGGTAGAGCTTGATTGGGCTGCTGAACAACCCCCAGGCTTTAATCCGCTGCCTGAGCTGTATGTTCAAGAGCTGGTTCGGTCAAATAGAGTGACTAAACTTGCATCAGGGCAGGAATTTATTCCTGGCATCCACGCATATTCAGTGCCCGGACATACTCCTGGCCATTTACTCTTTGTATTGAACAATGGCGAGAATGACATTTTATTTACAGGGGATTCTGCTAAAAATCGTGCTGAGTTGTTATCGCGCGAAGTGATTGATACTGAGGATGAAAGTGAAAGCGCACGCTCTATTGAATTAATTTGGCATTACTGGCGGAGTAGGCCGGGAAATATTTTGATTCCTGGACATGATTTATCGATGGTCTTGGATGAACAAGAGCAACCATGCTACCAAGGTGAGCGAGAGGCAGCCATCCGGGTGTGGTTTTCTGAAAGCGTTGAGCACTCCGACCTGATTGACTTAACCCATTGAGTCAACGAACCCTTAATTTTTCAATTGAATGATGATTTGATGATGACGATTACTCCAGAACTACTCCATACCATTGCACCTACTGGCAAGTTGCGCGCCTCGATCAATTTAGGTAATCCTATTTTGGCTAATAAACATCCTGATACTGCAGCACCCTTTGGTATCTCCATTGATTTAGCCAATGCCTTTGCAAAAAAATTGGGCCTCGAACTAGAATTACTGGTTTTTGATTCTGCTGGTAAGTCTGTAGAAGCAGTGACTCAGGAGAAGGTGGACATTGGCTTTTTTGCGGTCGATCCTTTGCGGGGCGAGGGGATTGCGTTTACCGCCCCTTACGTATTAATTGAGGGCGCGTATTTAGTGAAGGATGCCTCACCTATTCAAAGTAATGAAGCAGTAGATGCATCTGGAAATCGAGTAGTCGTTGGGAAGGGTAGCGCTTATGACCTCTTTTTGACAAGAGAAATCAAATTAGCTCAGATTGTGCATGCTCCCACTTCTCCAACAGTAGTCAGTGTATTTTTAGAGGGTAGATATGAAGTGGCTGCAGGAGTGAGGCAGCAACTCGAGGCAGATGCTTTAAAAACCTCAGGACTGCGCTTGTTGCCCGGACGTTTTATGGTGATACAGCAAGCTATGGGTTTACCAAAAAATCGCGGTGCGGTCGCATCACGTTTGCTGTGCGAGTATGTTGAAGAAATGAAGGCTAGTGGTTTTATTGCCAAGGCCATGCAAAGGCATAATATTCAGGGTGCGTCGGTAGCGCCCTTAGTCTAGGAGTAGCCTGAGTTTCAAGTTTGAGAGAATTTTTTAGTGATAAATCTTAATTAGGCAAGAAATAATGATTAATGCATATATTTGTGACGCCATTCGAACTCCATTTGGCCGATATGGCGGCTCCTTAAGCAGTGTGCGCACAGATGATTTAGCAGCGATACCGATTAAGGCGCTGATACAGCGCAATCCAAAAGTGGATTGGGCAAAAATTTCAGATGTCATTTATGGCTGCGCAAATCAGGCAGGGGAAGACAATCGTAACGTAGCCCGTATGGCTGCTTTATTGGCAGGCCTGCCCTTAGAAGTGTCAGGAGTGACCTTAAATCGTCTTTGCGGTTCTGGGTTAGATGCCGTAGGTTCTGCTGCTCGGGCTATTAAATCTGGGGAAGCTGGCTTGATGATTGCAGGAGGCGTTGAGAGCATGAGTCGCGCTCCATTTGTAATGCCTAAAGCAGAAAGCGCCTTTAGTCGAAGCAATGCCGTCTATGACACTACTATTGGATGGCGTTTCGTTAACCGATTAATGAAAGAGGCATATGGGGTAGATAGCATGCCCGAAACGGCCGAAAATGTCGCTGTAGATTACAAAATTGAACGTGAAGCCCAAGATTTGATGGCTTTGCGTAGCCAGAAAAATGCGATGGCAGCGATTCAAGCTGGTCATTTTGTAAGAGAGATTTGCCCTGTAGTCATTCCGCAGAAAAAAGGTGAGCCTATTGTCGTGAGCCAAGATGAACATCCTCGCGAAACCACCATTGAATCACTGACTAAACTCAAGGGAGTAGTGCGCCCTGATGGAAGTGTTACTGCAGGTAATGCTAGTGGCGTGAATGATGGGGCTTGCGCGCTATTGTTAGCTGACGAAGCCAATGCCACCCGGTATGATTTGATACCAAAAGTGCGAGTAGTGGGTATGGCTACTGCTGGAGTTCCTCCGCGTGTGATGGGCATTGGTCCCGCGCCAGCTACTGAAAAAGTGTTGCAGCAAACCAATCTAACGCTTGATCAAATGGATGTGATTGAGTTGAATGAGGCATTTGCCGCACAAGGTTTAGCAGTCATGCGGATGCTGGGCCTTCAAGATGATGATGCCCGCGTGAATGCGTGGGGTGGCGCTATTGCATTGGGCCATCCTTTAGGTGCTTCAGGTGCACGCCTGGTCACTACGGCGATGAACCGATTACACGCCAGTAATGGACGTTATGCTTTGTGCACGATGTGTATCGGTGTTGGCCAAGGGATTGCTTTAATTATTGAGCGAGTCTAAAAACAGCAATCAATAGCAGTTCTATTTTGGCTGGAATTCATCTGGTGCCCCGGGTGGAATTGGCGGGTGTTCTTTCAATGAGTTTTGGAAATGAATCACCATCTTCCGAATGGGACCCCTCACCCATCCTTGGGTGGTATTGACATCCGATTCTTCTTTTGGATCTTGCACAATATTAAATAAGTAGGGCGTTTCAAGATGGTTGGCTCCAGCATTTGGCTCAACCTCCCAAACAAAATGCATTTTCCAGTCCCGCCATTTTGCCGCTCTGAGTTCCGTTTTAATGAAGTACACAAAACCTTCACGATTGGATTTTTCTTGCTTGCCTAAAAGAAATTGACTTTGATCAAGTCCATCAATCACTCGATCCTTCGGAGTCTCAAGGTTGGCAATTTGTGCAAGCGTTGGAAATAAATCCACCACATGGATCATCTCATTTGTGACTTTTCCAGCAGGGATTTTATTAGGCCAGCGAATAATCAGGGGCACTCTTAATGCGCCTTCCATGGCGGTATGGTAAGTCCCTGTCCACATGCCTGCACTTCCTCTCCAAGGTCTGCGATATTCTGGACCATTGTCACTAGCAAATATGAATACGGTATTTTCTACCAGATGATTTTGATCAATAGCATCGATGATTTGTCCTACCCTAGCATCCATTTCTATTAGGGAGTCTGCAAAATCTCCCTGTTTAGAAATTCCCTCGAACTCACGGTGTGGAAGGGTTGGGAAATGTAATTGCGTTAAAGGGACATATAGAAAGAATGGTTTTTTATTAGCATTGCGCTTGATAAATTCACAGCTACGTTCTGTGAGAACCGCATCAATCTTGCGGCGCATCTCTAGATCGTATAACTCTTTTTTCTCTGCTGGCTTTCCCTTAATACCTTCCATGACATAAGGGGGTTCAACAATAGACTCGTCATACCCAATGGCATCAAAAAACATACTCTCATTAGTAGTTCTTGGAATGCCATACCATTCATCAAATCCCTTATCTTTTGGATATCTGCCTTCTTTATCACCAAGATGCCATTTGCCAAACATAGCAGTGGCATATCCTGCATCTGAAAATAATTCAGCGATGGTCTTTTCCCAGGGAATAATTCCTTGCGGTAGTCCAGCGGGAACGGATTGAATAGCGCCAGTTCTGATTGGATGTCTACCAGTCATGAGTGCCGAGCGAGTGGGCACGCAGTCACTCTCGACATTGAAATTCAAAAAACGTGTCCCCTCAAGAGCAAGAGCATCAATGCGAGGGGTGGGCGCTCCACGAAGGGCGCCGCCGCCGTAGCAGCCTAATTCTCCCCAGCCAAGGTTATCTGCCAGTATTAAGACCACATTGGGCTGAGTATTGTTTTGTGTATTCATGGATACGTTCTATTAGTAAGTTTTAATCTATCGGTATTTGAAGGACTTTATTTAATTCTGACCAGCGCTGTACTGAAGCCTTCAAAAATACTTCAAATTCACTTGCGGGCATAGGTCTCGCAGTCAATCCAGCATCTAATAATTTCGCTTTAATTTCAGGCTTTTCTAAAACTGCCCCAATTTCTTTGGACATTTTATTAAGAATGATGGGGTTTAAGTTTTTAGGTGTAACCACGCCTACCCATTGATTGATCACCATATCTTTAAAGCCTAACTCGTTGAGTGTTGGTACGCTTGGCGCAGAGACATTTCGTTGGGCACTAGTAATTGCCAATATCCTGATGCCGCCCTTCTTTTGTTGAGAAAGTAGGGGGGCAAAACCCAGCACTGCTGCTGGAGTAGTCCCGCCTGTCAAGTCAATAATCGCCTGACCTCCACCCTTATAGGGCACGTGAATCCATTTGAAATTCCCAGACTTTGCTAGCCATTCGCCAATGTAATGTTGGTTTGTTCCTTGTCCAGAGGTCCCGTAAGAGATAGTGTCGGGTTTATTTTTTGCTGCATTAATGAGGTCGGATAAAGTTTGGTAGGGTGTTTGGCCAGAAACTGCGATGCCAATCGGCTGCTCACCAAGCAAAGAAACACCAATCAAATCCCTGCCCAATCTCCAACTCAGCGATTCTTTGGTTGCACTCATGATGGCAATACTGTCTGAGGCAATTGCAAAAGTATATCCATCTGGGGCGGCAGTAGCGGCCGCTTGCATGCCAATAGCACCGGAAGCCCCAGGCCTGTTTTCAACAATAATCGATTGGTTTAAGGCTTTACTGAGCTCTAAGGCAATCAACCTAGTGACGATATCATTTGTTCCGCCAGTTGCCTGGGGGACAATGATTCGAATGGGGCGCTCTTTAGGCCATTCTTCAGCCCAAGAATGATTGCTAGAAAGAAGACAGATTAGTAAGGTGCAGCACGAGGCGATATATTTTTTCACTCATTACCTTTGCTATTAATGATGGCTAGTTTAGGTTTGCCGATGAAATGATCAACCATTATTGAAAAAACTCTGTCCTAACTCTTTCTCAAGCTCTTGGCTTAGGATTCTTGCAAAGATATCCGTTGGCCTCCGAAAGTATCAGGAGCAATCAGGGTAATCTGTTTATTAGGGTAGTTTTGTTGTGCTAAAACGCCGCAAGAGAACAGCGCTACCCAAGCAAGGGCTGGGTACCAAGCTAGATGCTTGCAGTACTTTGGCATCCGTTTAACTTAGTACCGATTCACCACGAATTTGTGTGCGGTACATTAAGCGCCGACTGGATGGGTCAAAGGAATCACGTTGGTGCATCGTGCAGCGGTTATCCCAAAGAATGGCATCACCAAGCTCCCAGACTTGGGTCCACTTTAAATCAGGGTTGGTGCTATAGGCCCAGAGCTCATCAAGCAAGGCTTCGCTCTCATTCAAAGGCAGCCCAACAATATAGGCATTTTTTCTACGACCTAGGAAGAGACATTTCTGCCGGGTTACAGGATGGATGCGCACTAATGGGTGAATGGCCCCAATAGTATTGCTTGGATCAGTGACTTCAGTGAATCCTTGACGTAATTCTCCAGTACTGTTTTTGCTGGCATCGTGGATACACTTGAGGTTTGCTATTTTTTCTTTGGTTGCATTGGGTAGCCTGTTATACGCCTCATACATATTGATGAATGAAGTGTTTCCGCCAGTCGGTGGAATTTCCACGGAGTATAGGCAACAGCCCTTTGGGGGTACATCAACATATGACATATCAGTATGCCAATCAGCCTCATAAGACCCCAGGCCACCGATGGGTTTCCCATCATCACCCATGATGTTCGAGATAACATTAATTTCTACTGGTAATTCATTGTAGCCACCATTAATGGATCCCCTAACCGGTCTTTTATCAAGATCTCCTAGCTCTCTGGAGAATTGGGTTAATTCTTCGGGACTAACATTTCCCTGCCCCCTAAATCGCAGCACCAAATAGTCCGCCCACGCTTTTTCAATAAATTGTCTTTGTTCACTTGAAAGGGGTAGTTTGAGATTCACTCCATAGATATCGGCACCCAGTACGTTTTGGCTGGGTACAGCTCTGAGCTGCTCTTTTTCTCTATTAGTTGCGTTGTTCATATTAAAACCTTTGGCATGGAGATATTGCATTGGGATGTTGACTAGAGGATATAACTAAACGCCCACTCTGTTAAGCCTAATGAGGGCATCATGGGGTAAACCATGAGTACTGGCTTAGCGATAAGTATTTCTACACCCCGCTTATCCGGACTAGCAAATTTAGTTTTACTGTGAATATCGAATCAATCCCTATGGTCTAGAAAGATAAAAATTCTACTGACCCTAACGATGGTTTTGAATGCTTAGCTTTGGTAGAGGGTATTGAGGTGCTGCTTTAATTCAAGCGCACAGTTTTATCCTTTAGCCACTAGGTGTTTCTGATCTGGCAATACCCTTGCTTACAGGGCGTGGGCAGATATTACTAAATATAATGACTGGGGTAACATCAAGCCATTAGAAACAATTAAGGAGTCAGCGGGCATGAGTCATACACTAGAACAATTTGCTAGCCAATGCCACGATTTTCTGAAGAATAGTCCCGGGCCTACTGGGCGTCAAAAAGTCGCCGAGGCCTTACAAGGTGTTTTGCTGGATCAAGCCTTTATTGCAAAACATCTACCCTCAAGTACCGGCGAGCGCGAAATTATTTATCAAGATCCTGAGTTGGGGTTCTGTATTGTGGCCCATCATTACCTTGGCCCAAAAAGTTCTGATCCGCATGATCATGCCCATTCTTGGGCCATCTATGGGCAGGTGCGCGGAACGACTGAAATGCGCGACTATCAAAAAATTGAAGAGGCGAGTGCCGACAAACCCGGCAAAGTAAAAGTAACCCGATCTTACGCGCTGACTCCTGGAGTTGCGCACGTATACAACGAAGGAGACTTACATGCGCCTGAGCGCAAAGACTCGACAAGTCTGATCCGCATTGAAGGAACAGATATGTCAAAGGTAAAGCGTTTTAAATATGAGGTGGTATGAGTCTGTCTGATTTTTTGGGCACTTTTAAGGCGGTAAAACTTTCACATGAATAAGACAATATGAACTCAACCATTTCTAAAGTAGAGGTTTTTGGTGTAGCTGTTCCCCTCGTTGGCGGTGGATTTAAGAATGCCTATGTCACCAAAACCGTCCAAAAAAGTGCAGTGATTCGCATTACTGATCAAGATGGTCGTATAGGCTTGGGTAATATAGATCCTTCCCCTGGCTATTCTGTTGAGTCAATTGAGGATTCTCTTAAAGTACTAAAGGAGACATTGGCTCCCTCCATCATTGGAATGGATGCTTTTAATATTCACGAGCTATTAATTGCGATGAATAAAAAAGTAGACCATTTTTATGATGCTAAAGCGGCCATGGAGATGGCTTGTACGGATCTGATTTGTAGAAAATTGGACATCCCTGTCTACACCTATCTGGGTGGTCAAGTAGTTGATACGCTCTTATTTAATGCGTGGATCGGAATATTGCCCCCCGATGAGGCTGCTGCAGAGGCAAAAAAATGGTTTGATAAGGGCTTCAGGTCAGCCAAAGTAAAGGTTGGCGGAAATATTCATGCTGATCGAGATCGTATAGCTGCCATCCGCTCTGCCGTAGGTCCGAGCATGAAGTTGCGCGCAGATGCGAATGCAGGATATCAAGTTGAAGACGCTATTGCCTTAGGTAAGCTATTGGAGCCATTTGATATGCAGCTCTTTGAACAGCCAGTACATGCCGATGATTTAGTGGGCATGGCCAAGGTCAGGCAGGCTGTTGGTATTCCGGTGATGGCTGATGAATCTATTGTTGATCACGAGAGTTTGATTGCGGTGATTAAGCATGATGCCGCAGATATTGTGAAGTTAAAGGTCATGAAGCAAGGCGGATTTTTAACTGCCCGTAGGATGCTTGAGACCGCTAGTGCTGCAGGTCTTAAAGTAGTCATCGGGCACGGTTTCGGCTTGGGTGTCAACACGGTAGCAGAGATCATGTTTGCTTGTACTAGTTTCGACGTCCTGCCAGGCTTAGAGTGCGTCGGACCACTAAAAACAGTTGATGATATTGTTACTCATAAACTCGATATTTCTAGTGGGTCATTGGCATTACCAGGGGGACCTGGTCTTGGTGTCACGCTGGATGAAGAAAAAATGCAGAAATATACATTTTTTTAAAATCATACAAAAATCAAAGATATCTAAAGGCAAGATAATGCATCTCGACAAAATACTTAGTATTATTTTTCTATCCTTTATAGGCTTAGCAAACGCCCAAACCAGTAAAACGATCACTATCGTTGTTCCATTTGCTGCCGGCGGCACTGTAGACATAGTAGCAAGGCAGTTAGCGCCCGATATGGGTAAGTATTTAGGTGATTCGATTGTGATTGACAATAAGGGTGGCGCAGGCGGCACGATAGCGACGGCGAAACTGGCTGCTTCAAACCCTGATGGCAAAACGATTATGTTTCATCATATGGGTTTTGTTTTTAACCCAGCCCTATACGATAAGCTGCCATTTGATACGCGCAAAGATATTATTCCTGTCGCTGACATTGGCGTCACTCCCAATGTTTTGGTTGTTACCAATTCTTTGCCTACCAAAAATATTACAGAGTTTTTGGCGTACGCTAAAAAGAATCCCAGCAAAATTAATTATGGTTCTGGCGGTATTGGAAGTGCAGGGCATCTTGCCATGGAGATGTTTGAGGAAGCTGCGGGCTTTCAAGCAACCCATGTTCCTTATAAAGGCTCTGGACCCGCAATTACTGATTTAATCAGCGGTCAGATCCAGGCGATGTTGATGACGATTGCGGCGATTAAGCCTTATATCGACTCAGGCCAAGTTAGGGCATTAGCCACCTCTGGCCTAACTAGAACACCATCGTTACCAACGATTCCTACCCTCAATGAGAGTGGTTTGAAAGGATTTAATTTTGAGCCTTGGTATGGTGTATTTGCTCCTGCCAAGACGCCACAAAAAACCTTAGAGCAGATTAATTTTGCTGTAAATGAAGCTCTCAAGAACCCAGAAACTCAGGTGAAACTTGCGGGACAAGGTCTAGAGGTAAAGCCGATGACAATGCCCCAGTTTGCTGCCATGGTTGATGCAGACTTGGTTAAGTGGGATAAGGTTATTAAGCGCTTGAACATCAAGGCAGAGTAATGCTTACCTCTAATAATAAGGATTGGTAATGACTTTTCAATCAGTTGATGCAAAAACCTTAAAGCAATGGCTGCATGGAAAAACTGAAATTGCTTTATTTGATGTGCGTGAGCATGGTCAATATGGGGAGTCACATCTTTTCTTGGCAACCTCTGTGCCTTATAGCCGGTTAGAATATGAAGCCGCTCGATTAGCGCCTCGTAAGTCTGTACGACTCGTAGTCTATGACGAAAATGGCTCTGGTGTTTCAGTCAAGGCTGCCCAAGCTCTCATCCAGCAGGGCTATCAAGATATTTATGTACTTAGTGGGGGCACGCAGGGCTGGCAGGCTGCCGGATTTAATATATTTGCGGGAGTCAATCTTCCATCTAAAACTTTTGGGGAGTTAGTTGAGCATCAGTGTCATACACCCCGGGTTAGCGCCCATGATTTAGTGAAAATGATGAGTGACCAAGAGGATTTTATTGTTCTGGATGGCAGGCCTCAGAGTGAATTTAAAAAGATGAGTATTCCTGGGGCTCAATGTTGTCCGAATGGAGAGTTAGCCTACCGGATTAAAAGTCATGTTGCGAGTCAAGATACCAAAATCATTATTAATTGTGCTGGTAGAACTCGCAGCATCATCGGCGCACAAACTCTGATTAATTTAGGGATTAAAAATCCAATCTTTGCATTGGAAAATGGTACCCAAGGCTGGTATCTGAATGATTATGTGTTGGACCATGGGAAAGTTGCCCAATATGCTCAACCAAAAGTCGATGAGGAGATGCTGCTTGCTTCTAAGGCTTTAGTGAAAAAGTTTGATATTCCTGTAATTTCAGATGAGCAATTTTTATCCTGGAAAAATGATGCGGGTCGTTCTTTATATCTCTGTGATGTGAGAACCGCAGAGGAGTTTTCACGCGATGGACTTCCTGGCGCACAGAACGCACCGGGCGGGCAATTGATTCAGGCTACCGATCAATTTGTTGGCGTTCGTAATGCGCGCATTGTGTTGTATGACTCTGATGGAGTAAGGGCAATAACCGTTGCTAGCTGGTTAAAGCAGATGGGTCATGATGTAGCAGTTTTGCGAGAGGGCGTAAAAAGTACCGTGAGCTTACCAAGCACTCAGATTGATCATTTGCTTGGCTTAATGCCTATTAAGACGGCAGACTTACAGATCATTTCTCAAAATAATATTGTCACTATCTTAGATATTCGTAGCAGCATGCAATACCGTAAAGCCCATCTACAAAATTCTCTTTGGGCTATTCGTCCTCAACTACCAGAAATCATGCATGGCGCACAAAAATCAATCCTGATCATTTCAGATGACCCTGCGCTCACTTACGGGGCGTTATTAGAACTTGAAGGACTTGATCTTAATATCCAGGTTTATGAATTAGCGGACTCTGGGTTTGCAAAAGAGCTGAAAACCGTTTCTACAGAAACCATACCGCCCGATTCAGACTGTATTGATTTCCTCTTTTTTGTGCATGATCGGCATGATGGCAATAAAGATGCGGCGCGTCGTTATCTAGAGTGGGAGACTGGCCTGATTGCGCAGTTAGACCAAGATGAAATTAACTTGTATTCAATTCAATAAGGCATCATGAATTTATTTTCTCGTATAACTCTCTATAGTATTTTGATATTCGCAGGTGGATTAATGAGCGGTCACCTGATGGCTCAGAGTAGTGATGCGTATCCTTCTAAGCCAGTCAAAATTATTGTGCCCGTGTCTGCAGGCGGAAGTACGGATAGATTAGCGAGGTTGCTGGCAGAGAAATTATCAGTTGCCTGGAAGCAACCAGTGATCGTTGAAAATATCACGGGCGCTGGCGGATCGATTGGCGCAACCCAAGTATCAAAGTCAAAGCCAGATGGTTACACTTTATTGTTGCATAGCGATGCAGTGGTTCTCAATTTGGCATTACTTTCAAAGCCAAATTACTCCTTAAGTGACTTCACTGGTGTTGTTAAGGTTGCTGCCAACCCACAAATTTTAGTAGTACGACCTGGACTGGGTGTCAGCACTCTCAAAGAATACGCTGAGTTAATTAAAAGTAAACCCGGCATTATTTCGGTTGGTTTGCCTACTAATGGCGGAATTGGGCATATTTCCCATGAAATGCTTAGTAAGGCTTTGAACCTCAATGTTAACTACGTTCCCTATCCTGGTGGCGGCCCAGCAGCTCTTGCTGTTATGGGCGAGCATGTCGATGCGACCATGATCACAACAGCAGCGGTAACTGAATTTATTAAAGCTAAAAAATTAGTGCCGATTGCGGTGACGACAAGTTACCGTTCATCTGCGCTACCCGATGTGCCAACCATCTCCGAAGCAGGCGTACCGGGATTTAGTGTGGAAAGTTGGCAAGGCATTTTGGCTCCCGCATCTACGCCTAAAGAGGTGGTTAGAAAAATTAACCGCGATACGCAGCTGATTTTAGAAAATCCCGACTTTAAGAAGCAGATTGAGGCAATGGGTTATGGAGTCTCATCAGGAAGTGTCGAGCAATTTAACACTTCGTTAAATGATGAGTTAAAGCGTTATACCCAGGTAATCAAAGATGCCAAAATTACTTTGAAGTAATCTTCTGCTGCTACTTAAAATCTACCATGAATTATCTGTTCACCTTGTATGAATATCATGAAAAATAATTTAGTAAATACAAAAAGCCTTTTTCCATTGCCACAGGCCGTGTCACAGACCATCGTGGGTGGACTCATCGGTTTAATGGATGTTGATGGCGGTCCCACCCCTGAGCAAAGTCGCATATTCAATGCGCTAGCAATCCATTTGCTAGGTGTCGATATGAACTCGACGGCAAATCCATTAATGATTACACCTTTCAGAGCTTGCTATTCGTCTGCCAGATGCTCGCTATCAGCGCATCTTTATGCAGATTGCTTCTGTTTTAGAGTTGTGCCGTCATCCTAAAAATGAGAAGCAATTTCGTCGTTTAGAGGAATATGCTGCAGTATTTAAATTTGATGGGGTAGAGCTAGAGTTATTGCAAGACTTTGCCCACTTGTCGGCAACTGATGCCACCGCTGATTTCATTCGCCTTTATGGCGCGTTTACTCCTGAGCTTTCTGAGCACTATGGTAAATTTCCTGTGGGCGATCGACGGGGGCTTGACGATCAATTTTATGAGCGGATCGAAGCATTAGCGCATATGCCCTATGGAAGCTTGGGCTGGGCATTTACTCAATTTTATGATCGAAGTAAATTAACAGTACCAGGGAGAGATTCTCCAAACCCGAGCTACTATGTCAGTCATGACATGGGCCATGTGATATCAGGGTATGAAGCTACTGGGCCTGGGGAGCTTGCTCTTGGGGCCATCAAGCTTGCCCTAGATGGTAGTGATGCGAATTGGATGGCATCACTGGCTAATTTTTTAATTCATGAGGTAGGTCTTTTTACTCATGGCACCAATGTTCAATTTGTACCTTACGGCCACGATGGAGATCCCTATTACAAAGCTGGTGTAAGAGGCGCCATGGATATGCCTGGAGCAGCAGATCTTTTTGCTGAGGCCTTACAACGCGGAACGCAATGCGGCGGTGACTTCACTAAATTAGATCATCTGGCTATCGCCCACATGCCATTGATAGAAATCCGACGTGAGTTGAAAATTCCACCACTGAGTAAATCTATGTATGACGATAAAGAGTTCTGGCCTAGCTCTTATTGAGTGATTGTCAAACTAATAATAGGTATTTAGTTAGATTTTGAATGCTAGGTACTGCAGAGCGGTTTTTTTGACTAGTAATCACCAATATAGTGATTACTTATTCTTTGCTTTAAGATAACTTTGCTATAAGCTATATGGGTAAGATAATTACTGCTTAATCATAAAAATTTATTAATAGAGAGTTTGCACATGGATATTGCTTCAATTAAAAAAACTGCTTACGCAATGCCGCTGACAAACCCAGCCTATCCTCCCGGACCTTATCGATTTATGGACCGTGAATACATGATCGTGACTTATCGGACTGATCCTGCTGTACTTGCTGCTGTTATCCCAGAGCCATTACTACCACTTGAGCCAATAGTGAAGTATGAATTTATTAAGATGCCGAACTCAACAGGTTTTGGCGACTACACCGAATCCGGCCAAGTGATCCCGGTGAGTTTTCAAGGTGAAGAAGGTGTCTTTATCCACTCAATGTATTTAGATGATGAATCTCCCATCGCAGGTGGTCGTGAAATCTGGGGCTTCCCTAAAAAATTTGCTAACCCGAAAGTTGAGCATGAGGGCGATGTTATCGTTGGTAAGTTGCATTACGGCAGTGTGCTGTGCGCTACTATGACGATGGGATTCAAACATCGTGCACTCGATCCCTCAGGCATCATTGCTTCCTTAAAAAAGCCTAATTACCTTATTAAGATCATGCCCCACGTGGATGGTAGTTTGCGCATTTGTGAGCTAGTGCGTTATCACCTCAAAGAAATTACTATTAAAGAAGCTTGGTCTGCGCCTGCAGATTTACAACTTTTTAATCATGTGATTGCTGATGTTGCTAAATTACCTGTCTTAGAGGTCCTTTCAGCTGTTCATTTTGTAGCCGATCTCACCTTAGGTATGGGTGAGGTAGTGCACGACTATTTGAAGGGCTAGGCAGGATTTGTGAGTAAAAAAGTTGCTTTATCGCTCTCCAGAATTGTTGGGATAATAATGGTATAGTTTTGCCAATTAAGATGGCTCTATATCAAAGCAATGGCAAATTGATGTTTTATAGAATTAGCGATTTAATTCAGTAGATTTTGCCAGCTATATTTTTAAGAAAATGACTTATGAATCAAGAAAAAAATAGTAACGAAAAGAGTGTGGATAGTTCAGGGTTCATTGAAAATGTGCTCGAACGATTAATATTTAATAGTAGATGGATCTTAGCTATCTTCTATGTTTTCTTAGTGTTTGCTTTAGTCATCTTGGCTATTAAGTTCTTGCAAGAATTTGGACATTTCGCCATGACTTTCTGGGACGCTACCGACGCTGAGTTTTTAACCGGTGTATTAGGCCTGGTTGACAAGACACTCCTGGCTAATTTAATGATCTTGGTCATCTTCTCTGGCTATGAAAACTTTGTATCCGTGATTGGAGCTGCAAAAGACAGCGATGATCGACCAAGCTGGATGGGTGCAGTAGATTTCGCGGAGCTCAAACTAAAGCTCATTGGATCTATTATTGCTCTATCTGGGATTATTCTTTTAGCTTCATTTTTGGAGATTTCCAGCACCAACAAGGATGACTTAGGTTGGATGATCGGCATTCATCTTGTATTTGTCGTCACAGGCCTATTATTTGCACTTTCTGAGCGAGCAATGATTCATCACCACAAATAATCTAGCAATAGATTGTGCAAGGTATTTATGAGTAGCCAAGCGGCTACTCATAAACTGCGTTTTAAGCTCGCTTCCCAGGGTTTAAAAGATCTCCTATATTTAGTGAGACTTGCCTTTATCAAAGATAATTTTTTAATATATCGAAAAAATACAGTAATGGAGTAATGCATGGCAAATCAACCGATGACGACTATTCCTGAATTTCTGATTCGACGCTTTCATGAACTAGGAGTACATGAAGGTTTTGGGATAGTGGGTGATTTTGCGCTGAAGTTATTTGATCGCCTATTTCATCATGGTTTTCCCATTTTGGTAACTACCGATGAACAGGGCAGTGCATTTGCAGCAGAGGCATATGGAAGATTGCGTGGTTTAGGCGTATGTGCGGTCACCTACTCTGTTGGCGGATTTAAGGTTGTGAATGCTACCGCAGGCGCATGGGCAGAGAATGTCCCTCTTTTAATTTTGGGTGGATCTCCCGGTATTGCTGAAAGAAAAGGTGATCCCTTGATTCACCATAAAGTGAAAAACTTTGAAACTCAGCTTGAGGTTTTTAAAGACATTACGATTGCTCAGGCTGTGTTGTCCAATCCTTTGACGATCACCCAAGAAATTGATCGCGTTCTCGGTGAAATGATCGCCCATCAACGTCCGGGCTATATTGAAATTCCTAGAGACATGGTCGATGTGCCAGTGCTAGATCGTCTTGAGAGCCTTGCTATTCAACTACCCAAGGTTCATGAAAAACGTTTAGAGCTTGCAGTTGCTGAGGCTTTGTCTTTATTGGAGGATGTTGGTGATGCTGTTTCTATTGTAGGTGTCATGGCAGTTCGTCGCAGACTTGGACCTGAGCTC
>Ga0114978_10000768_pt1 | contig 26882 bp, 14 predicted proteins | sample S_140212_EF_Meta_FD_87027 | JGI IMG/M metagenome (GOLD analysis project Ga0114978, IMG submission 87027) | Freshwater microbial communities from Lake Simoncouche, Canada to study carbon cycling - S_140212_EF_MetaG | ecosystem: Environmental > Aquatic > Freshwater > Lake | place: Lake...
CCAGAGCCACCAGAGCCACCACCGCCCGATTGATCCTGCTGCTGTTTTTCAATAGACGCAATGAGTTTGTCGAGCGACTCGATCACTCCATCCTGCACCCGACGTGTTTTTGGCCCAGCTCTACCGAGGCCGAGCCGACGCGTGACATCTCGCATGCGACGGGCAATATGATCCAGCGACTCATCCTCAAGCGAGGTCATGTCGGCCCGCAGCAACCTGGCAACCCGTTCATAACGCACAGGAATTTCCTGGGCACGTTCCAGCAATTGCTCGAGCGACGCGATCGCGGCATCAGACTTCAACAGCCAATGCTGGCAGGCAGCACGATGGAAGAGAAGCGCCGCTGGATCCAGCACCGTGGCCGGATCCAGATCCGCTAACTGCGCAAGGCCCTCGTCGAACCGGTCTTGACGCACCAACTCTCGGCCCAACCAGAGCTTGACGGCCTGTTGCTCAAAGGTATCGGACCGGTTTGTGGACGGTTCGTTCAGCCACGCAAACTCGCCCGAGAGGGCGGCAACGCCCTCACCAGACACACGGTCCTGCATCGCCAACGCAAGGTTTGCGCAGCGTTCGTCCACGATCGCACACGTGGACATCACGTCGTCCAAGATGTCTGTTGGCATCCCTACGATTTCGGCCGATGGCAACGAGTCACTTGGGGCCCAGATGGCCCTCGCGTCGGCGAGCTTGCCTGCGGGTGCTTCCAAACCGTCAAGCCACGCCAAAACCTGATGCCGCACTTCCGAGCGAGTGGGAATCGACCATGTTGGCTGCCGTTGGAATTCCTGCTCATGAACCACCGCTGGATTGGCCACTGGCCGCGGTGATTCACTGCCGACGGATACCCGCGGCCACTCAACGGCAGGCACCAGAATGATCGCCACAAGCAGCCGCATCGCTCCTGCTTTGCATCCGTACAGCATCAATCGCAACGCCTGCATCGAACGCTGAAACTGGGCTAACGGACTGCGCAGTAGAGTCATATAAAAACGATGGGTTCGATCTGGCATGCGAAAAGGAACTCTGAGCCAACGGCGAGTATTGCCGACAAAATCGGCCACGCGCCACACGAGAGTATCATACGCTTCAAACCGTTTTGCGTCGCAAGAAAACGTGGCATATGAGCTATTCGGTGCGGCCAGTAACGATGTCATGGGCGGCCCGCTGAATCTTCTGCTGTCGGCCTGCCAATCGCTCGATGGCGTCCAAGAGTTCCGGCTCCTCTGCCTGCTCTGCACCTTCGGACAGCAGTTGAGAAAAATGCTTTGTGCGAGTATTAACCCGCATCTGCAGCGAGCGAATCATCTTCAATTCAGAAAGCTTATCGACCAGCGGCTGCTCCCCTGGCTCGGCAGGCCGACCGCCGGGCGAGCCCTGCTGCTTGGACTGCTGCTGGCGATGCGCTTTCTCCAATGCCCCGAGCATTTCTTCCAAGTTCGCTACCAGATCTTGAAGGATGCTTCGCGTTGTGCTCCCAACATCTCCTCGAGCCAACCTTGCCGCTGCTTGAACAGAATCGTCTCGTACCTGCTCGAGCGCCTCTGGAATGGCAACGGCCGAGCCGTCGTCACGCACCAGCGTGAGGGCCTTAGTCGCATCGCTACCGATCAAGCCCTGCTCACGACCGAGCCCAGCAGCTTCCAACTGCCTTGCGCGATCGCTCACCTGACCGTCGGCCGCGGACGTGCGTGCCGATGGGGCGGCGGCCAGTTTCTCTGCGCCAGCCAGCACAGCTTTTTCAGCCCGCAGCATCGCCCGTAGGCGGGTCTCGAGTTGTACGAGCAGACGCTCCACCTCTGCCTCTCGCATCTGTCTCAGAATTTCTTCCAGTTCGGCCCGCGCGGTCTCAAGCTCTTGAATGGCTTTCTCCTGCTCCGCTCGGGCGTTGCGTCGATTGGCTTGTTTGAGTTGTTCCTCTGCCTTTCGCATCCGTTTTTCGGCCGACTCCAGTCGCCGCTTCGTGCGTTGGGCGCGGGACGATTCGTCGTCCCCGTCTGGCTCTTTGGCAGAATCCTCTTCCTCGGTGTCTGCCTGAGTGCCCTGCGAACCTGCCTCCGCTTCGCCCGGCTTTCCGCTCGCAGGCTTTTCCTCGGAGGATTGCCCCTCGCCCTCGCCCTCGCTCTGGCCTTGGCTTTCGCTTGGCTGCGAGCCCTTTCCATCGCCCTGCTCTTCCTGGACTCCTTCGCCATCCTGCGGTTTGCCTTCGCCCTTGGGCGGCTTGCCCTCCGGCGATGACTTCTCGGGCTTATGCTCACTGGAAACGTCGCGGGCTTCCATTCTTTTGGCGAAGGAGCCGAGCTCGCGAGCAAGCCCCTGCGTTTCCTCGGCCAGGCTATCTTGTCGTTCGGCAAGCTGCGTTTTGCGAGAGCCAGCCTCCGTGGATCCCTCGATGTCACGCTGTCTTGCAATCAGCTTTGAGAGCCTTGCTAAAAACTGCTTCACTTCCTCTTTCGTGTTGGTGAGTTGCCGATTGCTATCACCCGATTCGAGCAGATCGAGGAGCTCCCTCAGTTTCTCGATCGCCGAGGCTTGGCTCGTGCCTGCCTTCAGTAGCTGCCCCTTTTCAAGCAGCTGCACAATACCGTCGAGCCTGCCGCCAACCTCCTGATCCCGAGCCTGCTCAAATGCGCTGCGCAACAGGGCCGCGCGTCGCGGATCACTAACTGCCAGCAGGTCCGCCAACCGCAGGAATGTTTTTTCGAGATCCCGAAACTGCTGAAGCAGTTCCTGCTCCCTCGCGGGCAGCGCAGCGGTGGGAGACTCGCTTGCATTGGCAGCAGGGCCGGCGACCACTGCCAGAAGGCCGCCGAGAATACAGCCGAACAGAATACAGCAGCAGATTTTTTTGGCCATTCCAAAGCCTCTTCCAATGTAATACAGCGTAGCACTCCGTTTCTTTTCCCACAAAGGCTACGGCTGCTCGAGGGCCTCGCGGGCACGTTGCTTCTGTCGCCGCAGGGTATCGGAACGTATGTCTTCCTGCGTGCGAATCACGCCTCGCAGGATTTCGACGACCTCATTAAACGATTCTAATTCCATCATTTTATCGAGTACGGATCGCATCTGGGCCAAGACCTCGTCGGTACGCCTGACGAGGCCGGTAAGGTCTGTGGTGGGACCACCGCGAGAGGCGGCCGCCAACCCAGGCAGATCCTTGGTCGCAAAACCAAAGAGGGGATCGGCGATCTGTCCAATAAGACGGGCCTCCAGTTCTGGAGTGAGCAGCAGATTATTGTCGAGTTCTAAACGGATCATCCCAAAGGCATCCGCGATCTCGCCGGTTTCCCCAGCGGCTCGCGATGCAGCTTCGCTCAGCCTGCCTGTATCGGTGCTCACATCGGCCTTGGCGAGCAGCCGATCACGGGCCTGCGTGAGGTCGGCGATCGAGCTCTCGAAACGTCTGCGGAGCAGAATCTCGCGGGCTTCCAGCATTGTCGTTAACGCTTCTACAGTCACAACATCAAGCGACCAGATGTCGCTTGAACCACGGTTCGGCCGGCCATCGAGCGTGCATTCATCAACCGCTGTCACGCCGACGGTGAGGGTACACGGGGGGACCAATCCAAGCGGCTCCAGCAACACAAGTTCTGGCGATACAACCGGCAGATCGATCAACGCCGCGCCTGCCTGCATGCGAGCGATCGGCAGGATGGTTTCGCTGGCCGCAGGCTGCGTCCCATCCTGAGGTGGCCCGCTGACATGCAGCCGCACATCTGCTCGTGCCAGTCCATGATCATCGCTCATCGTGCCCACCAGCGGCAGCCTCGCCCGAGAGGTCACTGCCGTAGAGATGCCCCGTAAACGAATCGACACCTGCGGAGCCTCATCCGGCAGAGCCGACAGAACGAATGTGATCGGTTCGGTGCCGATTAAACCGTCGGTGTCGGTGAGTTGCAGCACGATCGTGCGATCGCCAGTCAGATTGTCGATCCGAGCGGCAATGCGACGGTAATCCAGATGTGTCTTGGAGACACTCTGGTCGGCGAGGGTGGCCAAGCTCTCTTCTTGGCCACCCTCAATCGAGACAAGCGTTGCCGCTGCCAAGGGCTTCGTCGATGTGCAAGCGATGTCTACGGAGGAACCTCGTGGAATCTGCACAATTCTGGAGGCAGAAGCCCTGCGAGTTCCGCCTCCAAGATAGTCTGGCAACGTGTAGCTGATCTGAAGAGAGTCGAGAGCGGGCGCATCGACCACAACGATTCGGAAGTTTTTTAGGCGGGCATCGGCTCCGCGAACCTCCAGCAGCAGATCTTCCGTAACGCCCTTGAGCACATGACCAAAACTCTGTGCCTCGGCGGTGATGCCGCCCCGCATTCCCATCCGCTCGCTCCGCCAGCCAGCCGATCCCCGGCTGCGCAGATCGACTGCAGCAGGGATCTCATGGCGGGCATCTGCCTTCACGATGATGTCCACATCGCTGCCCCTTGCGACCTTTCGGCGGCCCTCGACAAAGCCCTCGAGAGACAAGTGTGCGCGGCGAGGCCACTGTTCATCGCTGAAGAGCGCCATCCGACGCACCCACAAATCAGCGATGGCTGGCCGGGTCCATGCTAGCCCGCCAATACTCGCCAGAGCAGCCACGCCAGCCATTGCTAAGGCCATCAACCGCCGCCCTCGCAAGAGCGTGTGCGGCCGCACCTCGTCCACCACCGCCAACGCCTCGCGAATCGTACGATCCAGCAACCGCCGATCCACGCGATCATGCGTTACCTTCTCATCGTGATTGTCGCCAGACTGCCCCGGAAGGCCTTGTGTCGACCACTTGGAATCGCGTGTCGATAACTCGATGGCCGTCGACAAGCTATCTCGGAACCTTGCGTGCCCTCGCTCCACAAGTGTGGCCAACGACGCATCCTCCAGCGGCGTTGCCAGCCTCGCAAAGAGTTTGCCTCGTAGCAGAATCGCTAAGCCAACCCATGTGACTACCGCCCACAGGCCGCGGACCCACGCAGGAGGCTCGAGCAGCCAGTCGCACAGCAACGATCCCCAAAAAAGGGCAGCACCTGCCACGCAGACCATCGCCAACGACTCGATCCAGATCCAACGGCGAATCTGGCGGCGCAGCCTGTCGAGCAAACGCACTAACGGTGCGATATCGGCAACGGCTCTGGTAACCTGCGGAGAGGGTGGATCCAAAACAAGCGACACGTGTGATTGACTTTCCTGCGTGTGTGGCTCAGGCCAGTTTGACAAGCCGACGTACAATCCATTCCAGACATAACAATCCAACCCCAACGGCCAGCAGCACTGAATTGAGGCGTTGTTTAAAATCGCTATCGGGAGCGCCTGTTTCATATTCCCGACGTGAACGGTCGGGAATCCTTGCGGCTAACGCCCGCGAGGCATCGGCGTTCCAGCCATCGTCCATGCAGGTGGCCTGACCGCCCGAGAGCGTTGCCAGTTGTTCTAAGAGTCCTCGATTGAGCCGCGGTTGCTCCAGTTCCCGATCAGGCAGCCGAGCCTGAATGCGTCGGGATAATTTTTCGTCTGCTCCATCTCCCAGATCGACATCGATCCGCCACGCTCCTTCTCGCGAGGCCACAAAGCTGCCTTGCATTATGCCGGGCCGGCTAGGCTCGGCAACCATCGGCACGCGCACAGCAGACCCGTCGGGAGCGATCGCCTGACATGTTGCCAGCGAGCCCGTCGAATCCGTACCGGATGTTTCGCCTTCGGCTCCCGCCACTCGCACAATCACATTTGAACCAACCGAAAACCGATCTCGCTCAACCAAAATGCGAGCTCTGCGCGAGCCTCGCAGCAAACGGCCCTGCGAGACGTGCCGCACGAGTTGCGTAGTGAATCGCTCGAAAACAGCGTCATCGATGGCACGCAGGCGCCACAGTTCGCCGCTCCCCATAAAAAAGACATTCCCAGAGCCATAAAATTGCCCTGCCATATAAATCTCGCCCGACTCTCGCTGCGAAGTTAGTCCTCGCCGCGCGCCACCACCACCGGGAGCGTTGACTCGGGCGTAGACCGTTGCGCCCGGCTTGGCAATGGTGGCGTCGTAACAGGAGAACACTCCTTTTAACTCGCTCCAGACCGTCTGGCTGGCAATGCGACTGGCACCCAACCAGAGAAACTCCGCCTCTTGGCCGTCTCGTGAGAAAACTAGCGGCATCGGCTTCTCGAAGCCCGCTGGTTCTTCCAGAATGCGCTGGCTTGATCGCTTCAGTTCCACGGGGTACAGATTCCGCAACACAGCCGTCTGCGGATCGGCCAGCCAGGTATCCATAAACACATTCCCGGCAACCAGCACGAGGCCTCCCGACTCACGTGAAACCCAGCGTTCTAGTCGCGACTGCGCCGCTGGATCGAGCCGCCGCCAATCGTAGTCGAATCCGATGATCACATCGTATGCGGCCAGTTCGTCGGCAGTGGCCGGGAAAACATCCAGGATTCGCCTTGCGTCTTGGGAGACGCCAATGGCTCCCGTGCCAAGCAACACATCGACCGCGAAGCTCTTGTCTCGCTCCAGTACGTTGCGCATAAATTGATACTGTCGCGACGGGCCGCCGGCCATCAGAAGCACTTGCGTGATCCGATCGACAACCTCGATCTCAGCCGACTGCCTATTGTCGGCAGGAGTATGGTCGGCTGCTGGAGGCACAACCCGCACGAGCAGAGTGCGTCTGCCGGGGGACTCAAGGCCTGGCACATCAAAACGTACCGCAGAGAGCTCTCCATTCGCGTTGAGCAGCACGTCGGTGGCATCGATCAGCCGCCCTGCCCTGTCGTTACCTGTACCAATGCCATCGCCGGCACGATTGTTTGAGGTGTTGGCATCGGCGGCCAACTCGGAGAGTTCCACTTTCACGGTTTGGCCGGCAAATCCCTGCGCCTGCAGGTAGGCGGTAACAGCAAAGCGATCCCCTGGAAACACTCGCGAAGGCACGAGAACATCCGCTATCCGCACGTTGGTGGGCAACCGCTCCGACCCGATGCCAATCGCAAACACCGGTACACGAGCCTGGGCCAGCGATGCACCGGCCGCAGCCGGGTCGAGACCTGCGTTGTTGGCACCATCGGAGAGCACAATCACGGCAGCCAGCACGCCGTCAGGCTCTTGGTCGATCACCCGCACAAGCGTTTCACCGATGCGTGTTTCAAATCCACTTGGCGCGAGGCGTTCTCGCCATGGGATGCCGACGGAGCCTGCAACGTGGATTTCCTGAGACTCAGGAGGCGCCTCTTTGGCCGCCTTCTGGGCCGGCAATACCACTAGGGATTCGGCATCGGCATCAAATCGCCACACCGACACCTCGTGTGTGGCGGCGAGGGATTCGAGCAAGGCTCCCCGATCCAGCACATCGATGGCACGCTGCGATCGGCTGCCTGCCGTCCCTGCATTCCCATGCTTGTTTAACGCATCATCGCCGGGCATGGCATCGTCGAGCGTCATGCTGGCGCTGGAATCTACGAGCACGGCTACCCGCGATGGAAACACAATCTCGTGCTCGGCAGTCCGCTCGAAGTCGAGATACGCTGCCGCCATGGCCGCAAGTGCCCCTAACCGCAGCGTCGCCAGAACCACTCCCACGCCAAACGGTACTTCGGTGGCATCCCGGCGATACATCCACAGCACAAGCACGGCCACCGCGGCCAATCCAAACACGAAGAGCGGCATCTGCCACCACTGCGAAAAGCCATTGACCAGCACGCTCGAGATACGGTGCTGCACGCTCTGGGTTGCGGCAAACAGGGCGGTTGATAGCAGGGTAGGAACCATCGGGTGGAAAAAAGGGTGGAGTCTGGTCACACGGAACGCTTCTGGCGGACCGTGGGATGGTAGCTGGCCGAGTACGAGACGGCTTGTTCGACAAGCAACAGGGCCAGAATTGCGTACAGAAGCGGAGTCACCAGCGACACACCCGCCAGCGAACCCGAGTGGGGCTGCATGGAGGCGGCACTATCGAACCGAAAGGCCACGCCAGACAGCGTGCGATCCAACCGCTCGCGACCGATGCGTTCCAAACGTCCCTCATCGGGATCCACATTGACGGCAAAAGTTCGCTCCCGCTGAATGCCATCGATCTGCTTCCAGCGTGCGTTGTATGGGCCAGCCGTGCCGGCCTCCGGGAGCGTTGCAACGAGGCCTCCGCCGGGGGAGGGCTTTGCCGTCTGGTGCACAAGCGTGCCCTCTGGCGGAATCAAAAAATCGACTTCATCCCCGTCCCTTTCGGCATCCAGACTCAGCGAAACAGCTTCGCCTACCTCCAGCGATTCAACCTTTCGACGCGTACGGGCCAGATGGCTCTCCAGTTCGAGCATCACCACAACCCAACTCGGATTACCACGCGCCCAGTTGTTCCACGTGGGGGCGGCAGTCGTGAGCACGGCCACTACGAGTCCGTTGCCGTAGGGGCGTTCCACGACCAGCGGGCTGCCGTTGCGCAGCGACAAAAGACGACGCAGTCCGCTCCCGACGGGCGGCTCGAATCCTCGCTGCACCGCCATAAACCGTTCGATGCGAACGGCGTCTAGCAACGGGTTGCGTTGTCCAGAAAAAACAGCCACCACCGGATGCTCTTCGACCACTACATCGGGAACAGTGTCTTCCGAACCACCCACCGCGGCTGTTCGCTGCGCCTTCTCGGCCAGAAAATCGACGGGCCCCGCCAATGGCAGTGGAAATAATCCGGCACCGTCTCGAACGAGTGAAAGGTTGACTGCCTCAGCGTTGGTACGGGGGCCGACGAAAAACACCACGCCGCCTCCGGCCCGCGCAAACGCTTCCACGGCCGCGATCTCCACAGGATCCAGCCGCTCCACGTCGAGCAACCAAATACAATCAAAGGCTTTGAGATCGAGCATTGCCAGCGACCGGGGCTGTTCGATCCGAGGCCGCAGACCAGTCGGCGCACCGGAGCCTGGCGCCAAGGCCGCGCTCAGATAGAAAGCATCTCCCGTGCGAGCTGCCCCGCGAGGGTCGCCATCGATGAGCAAGACATCCACTCGATCCACAATATCAATCACAGCAGTGCGCGTGTTGTCGGCCGCAACGGCGTCTGGAAAAATCTTGGCATCGACCACATGGCTGCCCGGCCGCGGAAATCGCACATCAAACCGCTGCGTGGCGATGCCACCAGCGGGAATCTCTGGGATGCGTAGCCCAGGCCTCGCCTGCCCATCCTCGCGCAACTCGATCGGCACATCGCGGGCAGGTCGACTTGAGTGGTTGCGTACGGCCACTTCCAACGGCACAAGCACACCGGCAGCCGGAACGCCCCCCACCATTTCCAGTCGCTCGATTGTAAGATTCAGAGCCTCGCTCTCGGCGCAGTCGACCAATCGCAACTCAGTGCCGGCAACCGATAGCCGTCGCAGCAACTCGGCGGTGTCGTCCGCCGACTTCCACTGAGCGGCACGAAAGTCGCTCACCAGCCATACCACGTTGGCCGCCCCGGTCGCTGCAGCCCCGCCGCTGGCATTGACGGCCGCCGTCAATGCCACCTGTGGCCCCACATCGGTCGCGGAAGGAGAGAGCGTTGCAAGCTCATCCTGCACCTGCTGAACCAGGAGCGGCGTGACCACCTGCCGAGCACTCTCAAAACAAGAAGACTGGCTTACCTGCCCCTGCCCTAGCACCTTCGACGACTTTTCAGGGACTGCGTTGACCGGCTGGTTCACCGGCTGACTGGCTGCGATCAAGCCCACTCTGGAAAACCTACCTATGGTTAATTCCTGGACACCTGGGGCCGCGACCAGTTCGCTACAGATGCGTTCCACCACGAGCTTGCCCCGATCAAAAGCACTTGTGTCGCCAACGCCTCCTCCTGCCGAAAGATCGCTCATCGAATAGCTGTCGTCAAGCAAAACAACGTGCGATGTGCGAGCCCCGCCCAGGAGTTGACCCAGCGCGTTTTTCCAGTGCGGCTGAGCCAGTGCGCACACAACGGCAAGCACCGCCACCACACGCAACAACAGCAGCAGAATCTGCTTAAGCAGCACCCTCGTGCGATATTTTCGCTGGCTGGCCAATAAAAATTCCATCGCCGCCCACGGTACCTTTCGGTGCCGTAGCAAGTTGATCAGATGGATGATGATCGGCGCCGCAGCCAGCGGAAGGCCCCACCACAGCAGCGACAGGAAATCAAATGTGGGCATGAATTATTTTATCGCCTCGGTTGGTTGCCGAGCTAAATGGCCATGCTTGAGCGTCGCGAGAGAAACTCCACCAGCGACGCATCCACGGGACTACCTGTGCGAATCAACGAGTAATCACACTTGACCGCCGCGGACCGCCGCCGCACCTCCGCCAGGAAATCCTCCATCGCCGCCAGATAGCCTGCCCGCAGGCTCCGTGGATTGCACGCAATGTGCTCCGGCAATTCCAGCCCCTCAAAACGGGTCGGCCCTTCGAAGGGGAAATCGATTTCGTCATCATCCAGAAGGTGCAGCAGCACGAGATCGTGGCCTCGCTTCCGTAGAAACTGCATGCCAGTAAACATTCCGTCGCGGTCGCCGAGCAGGTCGGAAAGAACCACCACAAGCCCTCGACGAGGAAGCGTTTCGGCCAGCGTTCGCAACACTGGTAGAAATGCCGTGGGCTGGTCGCCTCGCGGAGTTTCCAGCACCTCCACTACGCTGGCCAGATGGGATCGCTTGGTGCGGGCAGGCACGCTGGCTCGCACGTGGTTGTCAAATACCGCACAGCCGGCTGCATCACCGTGCGAGAGCGCCAGCCACGCTAGGCTGGCGGCGAGCGTGGCGGCATAGTCGTATTTTGAGAGCGCACCAGACTGATAGTTCATGCTGGCCGAACCGTCCACCAGCAGGCTCAGACGGAGGTTTGTCTCTTCCTCGTACTCCTTCACATAAAGGCGATCCTGCCGCCCCCACACCTTCCAGTCGACCCGTCGCAGGTCATCTCCCCGCACGTACTCGCGGTGCTGGAGAAACTCCACCGACTGCCCCTTGTAGGGGCTCTTGTGGAGACCGGCGAGCACGCCCTCGACCACGGCGCGGGCGCGCAGTTCTAGCCGGGCGATCCTCGCAATGGCTTCAGGATGCAAAAATCGTTTGGAAGCGGGCGTCACGTGTCAGTTCATCTTCTCGGCTGGGGGTTGTGTCAATGATCTGCTGAATGATGGTGTCGGGAGTCACGCCTTCACTCTCCGCAGCAAAGCCGACCACGATTCTGTGCCGTAGCACTGGCGCGGCGAGTGACTGAATATCGTCGAGCGTCACATGGCTGCGTCCCTGCAAAAGCGCGCGGGCCTTGGAGCCGATCACAAGAAATTGCACCGCTCTGGGGCCGGCCCCCCAGGAAAGTTGGTCGGCGACGAACGCAGGCACCCCCTTCTCACTGGGCCGCGTCTGACGCACGAGGGTCAAGGCATACCGTACCAAATGGTCGCTGATGGGAACCTCTCGCACGCTCCGTTGCAGGTTGATGATGTCGTCTGCGGAGAGCACCGGGCGGGCCTCCTCTCCCGGCAGGCCTGTTGTGCGTCTGGCGATCTCAAACTCCTCGTGAAACGAGGGGTACCGCACAAACACTTTGAACATGAAACGGTCTTGCTGTGCCTCCGGCAGCGGGTAGGTGCCCTCCTGCTCGATCGGATTTTGAGTCGCCAGCACAAAAAATGGGTCGACGAGTTTGTGCCGCACGCGACCCACGCTCACCTGCCTCTCCTGCATCGCCTCAAGCAGAGCAGCCTGCGTTTTTGGCGGCGTACGATTGATCTCATCGGCCAGCACCACGTTGGCAAACAGCGGTCCCTCTAGAAATCGCAGCTGCCTGGCCCCCGTTGCGCGATCTTCCTCCAACACATCGGTGCCAATGATATCCGCCGGCATGAGATCCGGCGTGAACTGAACCCGACTAAACGTGAGATCAAGGCTTTTTGCCAGCGTGCTGATCATCAATGTTTTGGCAAGACCAGGCACTCCTTCCAGAAGGCAATGGCCCCGGCTAAACAAACAGATGAGCAACTCCTCAATCACCTGATGCTGGCCCACGATGACGCGGGAAAGCTGTTCGAGAATCTGGCCACGCGCTTTCTGGAGTCGCTCCATGGCAGCGGCATCGGGGCTGGATGAAATCATGAGAAACTCCAAATGACAAACAAATACGAATCGGACTCAAAAGACGATTCAGGAATTCACTGTTGCTACATGCACAAGAAACAATCGCTTCCGCGTGCCGACGGACGGCTAAAAATGCCTGAAGTTACCGTTGGTAGATCGGGAGCGTGCCTGCGCCTAACTGGAGAATAGTGAGATTTGTGGCCGTTGTGTACACAGGACCAATATATCCCTGGTGCCAGAACAGTCCGTCGGCATCCGATTGGGCCTCAGACACGAGTCGCTTATCAATCTGATCGCGGTAGACAGACCACTTCTTTCCCCCCTCACGATACACCACCTGCGCATAATAAAAATGTGCGTAGTGCCAGTGTCCAAAGCCATTATTGGAGATGTTGCCGAGGTGTTTGTCGGCATAGTCAAGCATTCGGGGCACGTGCGTGTCGTCTTCCTCGCCGGCGTTGAAAAGGCAGGCAATGGCCGCTGCCGAAATAGCTGGCCGACCGCCGCCCCCTTTGGAACTGTATTGCACTCCGCCGTCTGGCATCGTGCACTTGTGAATGTAGGCGATTGCTTTATCGATAATTTCTCGCGGTACAGGAATGCCGGCATTGCGGCAACCTCGCAACCCCTGCACCTGAGTGATGGTGGTGGAACCCTCGTCGAAGTTATTGCCGTCTTTTGCGCTGACGTAGCCCCAACCGCCGTCTGCGGTCTGCGCGCGGCCAGAAAACTCCACCGCCTTCACCAGCACCCGCGACAATTCCTCGCGACGACGTTCGTCTTCCTCCTCGCCGAGCACCTGCGAGAGAAAGAGCATCGCAAAACCGTGACCGTAGGTGTAGCGGTCGTCGGCTTTAGGGTCTCCGATAAGGCCGTTGGCCCGGGAACGACTGGCCAGATAATCGACTGCTTGACGGATCGAGTCGGCGTACCGCCCCTGCGTTGTCGTGGAACCCTCCATAAGCATGGCCGTGCCCGCGAGGGCTGTCATGGCTGTCGGGTAACGATTGTCGTTGGCTGCCCAACTCCCTCGGCGGGACTGTTTGCGCACCAGCCAGTCAAGACCCTTCGCAATGACTCGTTCGATCTTCTCGTCGCTGGTGCCGGCCTGCACCACAGTCTGGTGCGATTCCGAGAGCAAGATCGACAGAAAGAACAATGTTCCTGTCTTGCAAACAATGCCTAAAACCATCCTCGTCATACCGTGGATTCCTTGAGCGTGTGCGTTACTTGGGAAAACGGAACGGGAAAGGCCATATCTTCTCAAACCACAACTGGATTTCCGTTGCCAGATCGCCCGATGGAGGAGGCTTGAACGAGGCTTGAAATGGGGGTCGCGGCGACATCGGCTCGCCGGTAAATCGAAGCTCCACATCAGAAACTTTTTCACTCCCGGTACACGCGAGCACAATCGAGTGCTTCTGGGGATTTCCACTCATCTCGCAGCTAAAAATCGTGTGTGACTGCGTCGAAATCTCGTCGTCCAAATACACAGCATGGCCCGTGCGTTTATCGAGACAAAGCACGCTCATACTGGGCTCACGACCATTGCGTAGCAACTGCCTCGCAAAGAGCAGCAGCGGCAGTTCGGATGGCTGATTGCGATAGAGAAAGTGCCGCACGATAGTGGCCGGCACAGGCCAGAGCATGTCGCCGGTATCGTGAGCCACGGCCCATATCGAGGCAGTCAATAGACCGTGAGACTCCGAACCATTGGGCGACATCATCTGCGGCAGGGCAACCGCTATGCCGAATTTCTTTAACTGCTCTTGTTCTGCCTGTGTTTCTTGCCGTCCGACAATAACGAGCAACCGATCTTGCCACGGCATCACGTGCAACCGCTCACATCCAGACGGCATGTCGGGCAGTTGCACCTGAAACGTGATGCTGCCTGCTCGCAGGTTGAGTAGCGTCAGGCTGCCGCCGGGTTCCACGATAGCTAACCGGTCGACTCCAACGGGCGTGGCCCTCGCCTCACCGGCATATTCCCCGAGTTCAATGCGATTGAGGCTGACGGGATCAAAAATCGCAAGCCGAATCCGGCGGCTGTAATCCTGCTCGCCGCTGGCATCTTGGGGCCCGCCAGTCCGAGCGGCCACTGGCTCAATCGTCACCACACTGCGACCACAAGTTGTCAACCGCTGTTCGCGGCGAGGCATCTCGCATCTGCGCACGATTCGACCATCGGCCATCGAAAGCACGATCGCGGCCTTACCGTCCAACGGGCAGAGACAGAGAAAATCGTCATCGCCGATGAGTTCACCGAGGGCGGGCAACCGATGCCTCGCCCAGAGTAAATCGCCCGTGGCTGGGTCGTGGAGTTGGATCGAGCGATTGAGGTACACAGGCACGCCGGTCGCGAGCGCTCGCACGCCCTGCACGAGCGTCGAGGCGTTAATGTCGTCCGGTTCGGAGATCCGCATGCCCAGGGGCACGTTGCCATTTCTTTGAATGCGTTGCCGAGGCATTCGACCAAACCCCATCGGCACTGCTGCACGAACGTTGGATGTTTCAAAAGACGTCCAAAGCTGCCTCGTTTTCTCGCCATTGCGACTGGCCAACTCGTAGGCGGCAACCAGTGAGCCAGAACGCACAACCACCACTCGCCCAACGGCTGCAGCCTCGACACCCATCGGGTGAAACATTGCAAAAACACCGCCATTTTTCCCATTGGTATCAAGGGCAAAAGGCTCGCCCACCCTGCGCCCGAAGCCATCGGTGGCCACCAACGATGCGGGCTGCGATTCGATGCCTAGTCGCAATCCGGGCACGAACGAACCCGACTCCAGATCCAGCGGAATCGGGTTCGTTCGCCGCCGCCCTTCCTCGGGCTTGGCATTGCTGACCTCCACCCTTCCAACGGGCCACGCCGCGCCGAGATCGTTTGTCGCAGCACCTCCTGCAGCAGCAGACACCGGCATGCGATCGGGCGCGTTTGCATTCCCAACTCTTACCTCGGCTGCTGTCTCAGAGCCACTCTGGTTGTTGTCGTGGAATTGCATCAGCAGAAATTCGCGTCGCACGGCCATGTCTCGAGTGGCTTCGCTGCTTGGGGGACTCGCCGCAATCAACTGCCCGAGGTCGTCCACGAGCATCTGCCCGGCCATCTTGCCACTGGCGTGCCTCTTCAATTGTTCAAACAATCGACCTAGACGCACGAGGCGAACGGCGGGGTCAACGATCGCTTTGGTAGATGCAACCTCGCTGGCTCCGAACGCGTTGATCTCCTCTCGCAGAGGTGGAGTCGCCCGAGCGATGATGTCGGACAATCGCCCTTGCATCCAACGCAACTCGCCGACAGACAGCCGGGCATCGGAGGAATCCTCCACCAACGGCATGTCACCGAGAGGCACTTCGGATGGAGTCGAAAGCAGCTGCCGACACGCCTGCCACGCCTCCGGCAGATTGTCCAAACGCAGAAAGCCATCGACGGCAACGCGGAGCATGGACTTTGCTGTAGGCAATCCAGCTATTGGCAATGCCTCGCGCAACTCGAGCGACTCCCGCCACGCCGGCACTGCAGCCGCAAAGTCTCGCTGCATCCCAAAAAGAATTGCCTCCGCGACCACTTCCGCGGGAATGCGGGCTGGCTCCGCGGCGTGCGCCTCCCGAACGCGTTGCAGTCCCCTCGCGATCGCACCGCGATCTAAGTCGAGTTGCCCCTGCCAGAGCGTGGCCCACGAATCCTTGCGCTGATCCTTCTCAAATCGCTGCTTGAGTGCGGTGTCTATCTGCGACTCAAGTGGCACGGCTTGATGAAAGACGTCAAGCGAATCAACTCCCTGCGACACCACCTCGCCACGGTAGGCCAGTAGATTGCCTGGCACAGCACCGCCCCTCGCAGCGGATCGGCCCACGATACTTCCGTTGGCGAGATCGATCTCGATCACTTCTGGAGTGTCCAGCGGCAGAAAGAGACGGCTGGCCGTCAGGATACCTCGGCCACTTGGGCTGGCATCTTCAAGTGCCAGCGGCAGCTCCCACCCTGCCTGTGCGTTCGCCAAAGCCAGCGACTCAACGCTGCGACGCCCAACCAAAATCACATGACCGTTGTGAACTCCTGCCACAGAAAGCCGATCCTTTCTGGGAATCTTCCACTTCTGTTCGCCGGTGCGCAGATCAAGGCAGTAGAGTTCATCCGATTCCTGGGGCGTGAGAACCACGCATCCGCCGGACAGAATCGCCGCAGAATCTCTCCAGCCCAAGGCACTCGGCCCACTGGCATTCACCAACTGGCCGTTGATGATCAGCCGACCCTGCCCCTGAAACCGCACGTTTCCCAAACCAATGCCGTTGAGCCTGTTGCGAGCCTGCGAGAGGGGATAGTTGTAGGCCCACAACAATGTCCGAGTGGCCAGATCGACCGCCACCGCCACACCTTCGCCAGTAGGGCATACCAGCACCCCGTCGGCAAACGATGGCGACAGGCCGGCCACTCGGCGGGGCCTGCTCTCGGAGTTGTCGATGGAGCGATCCTCGTCGAGTTCGGCGAGTGGCTGCGACCACACCAGCCTGCCGGCCGTTGATTCCAGCACGTCCAGCCGAATTTCTTTCCTCTCTTCCACGAGCACAAAGAGCTGATCTCCGATCGGTAATGGCGCACCCATATACCACGACTGAGAAACCTTTGGTTCGTCCTGTTTTTTTTCAGCCTGATTTTTCTCCACCAGCGGCAACCGCCAACGTAGAGCGCCTTTGGCTGCGACATCGTAGGCCGAGAGCACATTCCCTCTCTTCCAATCGGAGGCCTTATTGGGCATTCCCTGAAAAAGCATACCGTTGGGTGCACTCACTTCCGGCGGGTTCATCGCGGCAGGATCGCTCTCCACAGCAAACACCAGCCGACCATCGCTCGACATCGTGCCGCTGGTAGCGTCATCAAAGACGCTCTGCAGAGAGCTTGGTTGATTTGCATCGGCGCCATCACTGGAGGCATTTCCTCCTTCTGCAAACCCATCGGCAAACGAGGCTGCGGCACTGCCTGTCTGCAACCAGATGCGCTTGCCCGTTTTAAAATCGATGGCCAGAAGCCCCATTGGCGTGTGCACAAGAATAAAACCGTCAACCACTAAGGGCACGCCGGCTGGCAGGAGCGGGGTATCTCGGTCGGCAAAATCTTTTCGTCGCTTTTCAAGCAACGTGGCTTCTTGAGGATGCCTCGTGAGCGGCACGCGATAACGGGGTACAAGCAGTGGCCTCGAAGCGTTTGAAATCCCATTGCGAGAGGCATCCCCCCGGTTCAGCCACCACTCGCTGCTTTTGCGGTCCAAAGCTGCTGGTGGTTCACCAGCCACCGTGGCCAGCCAAGCCGCTGCTCCGCCAGAAGAAAATGAAGACGTCAGATCCTTCCCGCCAATGCGAACAGTTCCAACACGCCCAGTGCGGGCTTTTTCCAGAATGCTCACGGCTGTGAGGCGATCCCCTGCCCGCCACCATGCGATGGCCCGCATCAGCGAAAGCGTGGGCTCAAAGGGCTCGGCCGGGACGGCCACAGAGCTGAGGCGATCAAGCCAAGCTGCCGCCGCCAAAGGCTGATTCGATTCGATCGCATCGATCGCCGCAATGAGCGTTGCGAACTGGCCTGCAGGCGTGTGAAACCATCGCCTTGCCACGGCTACCACTCCGGCCGCATCCCCCGCAGCAATTGCCTGTTGGAGGAACCGATCAGCTCTCGCGCGAAACTGAAGCTCGTAGGCCTCGCGGCCCGGTTGGGGCAGTAAGCCGACCAACCGCGACGCATCTGCCTTCATGCTCTTCCACGTGCGTTGTTGTGAGTTGGGGCGAAAGAAAAAGTCGCGGTCAGTCCCCAAAATCTCGTCGAGGAGCGTGGCCGCGTCGCTCCAACGACGGTCTTCAATCAGTCGGCTCGCGCGGTCAAACTGGCGCTGTTTGAGCCGATCGGTAGGCAGAGAAATCCCCGACTCTTCTTCCGTGTCTGGCGGCTCCACTTCTGCGGCAACCTGCGGCACAGCATCTTCTGCGGCAATCACCTCTGCTGCGGTTGCGTTTTTTCGAGAGACCTCCCAGCCTCTCTCCAGCCCCACGATCACAATCGCTCCAGCTAGAGCGGCCCAGACGATCGTAACCACGCACGCACGTGGGCGTACGACCTTCTGCCCTCGGCCCGCGTCCCTCCGGGAAGGCTTCAGCCAGCGACACAGTGGCCGGGGTGCCATCCCAATCCCTAGCCCCTTTGCAATCCGATATGTGCTAATGAACGGCTTCACGTGAGCGTGCCCAGATTGAAAACCCAGAGCCAGAAAAAATCACCCAAGAGACCGGCTCAAACCAGAACTGCCTCTCTGCTCACCATCGTATCCGTTTGCATTGTATTCGGCTTCAATCTCTCTCAAAACGAACCCCACATCGCAGCCGGCAATGGCTCCTCCCGCTGCCACAATAAGGCTGCTGCAATGCCTAGGACACTTCTTTGTTATTCCATTCGCCCCTTCTCTCCACGTTCAAAACACGCTATTTCTTGGCTTTAAACGTCTTTTAAATGAATGCAGTCCATTTTTTCAGCCGGAAATGAAGTTTTCGGGTTGCAATTTCATTTCCAGAGCCTCTAATCAGCGACGCTTCCGGCAATTTTTGCCGGGCTCCAAAGCGCGGCGGGGGTACTGCCGCACACAATTTATCCGGAGGTATTTGAGATGGCGAAAAAGTCGGGAAGTAAGCCTATGACCAAGACCGAGATCATGCGGAGCATCTCGGAAACAACGGGCCTGCAAAAAAAGGACGTGGTCGCTGTGATGGATTCCCTCACGCAGGAGATTCAGAAGTCCCTTAAGACTTCCGGAATCGGCGTTTTCTCAATCCCAGGCCTGGTGAAGGTTGAACGCCGCAAGGTGCCAGCCCGTCCGGCTCAGAAGGGTGTCAAGAATCCATTCACGGGCGAACTGCAGGATCGTCCGGCCAAGCCGGCCAGCGTGAAGGTTCGCGTTCGGGCGCTGAAGAATCTGAAGGCAATGGTCACCGGCTGAGCGCAGTCGCACAGCCTACGCTGTTCTTCAACGATTTGAGTTATTGAAACGGGCGGTGTCTTTGCTGACGCCGCCCGTTTTTTTGCGATGCTACTGTCATCACTTGCATTCCATATCCCTAGAAGCCCGAGGCGGGAGACGAAGTGGAATCCGGTCGGCCTCACGTGTCGCGATGCGTTTTCGGGGGCTGCGCATAAAAGACCATCTTAAACGGACGTTTCCGGCCTTCCCCAAATCGACCGGCCCCCAACGTAGTAAAAACCACGTATGGGGAAATCGCTTCGCTCTGAGCGAATGGGCCGGGATCGAACCGGCGGCACACGAATTTTCAGTTCGAGAAGGGGGTAGTCCTGCCGTGAAGATGTCCGGCGGATGGCACCTCGGCGTCTGCAAATCCGCCCTTGCGGCCGATTCTCGCAAAAGCGACCACCAGACCGTAGTGACCAGCCCCTCTTCAACGGCACCACTTTCAGTGAGATAAACTGGTGTAAGGACAATGCTTTATGAAAACCATCGCCATTCTTTGCTGTTGCCTCTGGCCCGGGTTCGCGACCGCGCAAACGACATATCATACGCCACCGTCGCGGACAATTGATTTGATGAAGGAACAACATCAGTATGGACTGCCGTCTCCGCTAGTGATGGATGACGGCCGCAGAGTTACGACGGAGGAGGAATGGAATTCTGAGCGTCGTCCGCAATTGTTGCCGCAATGGACGAAGATTCTGGGGAAACTGAGACCGGACGCAAAGGATTGTGAGTGGTTTGGTGACATCACAAAAACCGTCGAAGTCAGTCGCGAAAAACGTGACGGCTACACGCGGATCGAATTGCAGTTGCCGATGGAAACGGATTTTCTGCAGCCACATGTGTTGCTCATTCCGGATCACGCGCCATCTGGCAAGTGTCCGGCTGTGATTGCATGGACTGCGACTGGTCCGGATTATGCCGAGCCGGAAAAATGGTGGGGATCGTGGCTGGCTCAACGCGGCTGCGTAGTACTCACCGGCTGGTCCTTTATACGGAACTACCGCGATGCAACCAACTTCAGCAGCGGTGCGAGCGATAAAGTCTATGAGCGATTCGGACACTGGCTTCCAATGTCGAAAATGGTGCATGATGCTCAGCGGGAAGCAGAATTCCTGCGAAGCCTGCCGGAAGTCAATACTGAACGCATTGGTTTCATCGGCTTTTCGCTGAGTGCCAAGTCCGCCTTGTACGTAGCCGCGTTCGCCCCGGAAATTTGCGCGACGGTTTCCATTGATCCTCATCTGGCCATGCATGGCGATTCCAATTACCACGACCCTTGGTATCTGGACTGGAAGCGACCGTTTGCTGATATTCAGACTGACGACTATCCCGTCAAAGAGCTTCGCGGTACGACATGGAGTCTGCTGGATCGCGATCCGACACGCCCTGGCTTCGAACACGATCACCACGAACTCCTCGCGCTGGCAGCTCCTCGGGCCCTCATGGTGATTGGCTGCAGTACTGATAAAGAGACCGCTCAGCATTCCGACGACCGGCAAAGTGCCGCGTACGTGGCGGGTGCAAAGGAAGTCTACGGGCTTCTCAATGTCGCATCACGCTTTGAATATGTCCCGCTCACCTGTGGCCATCAGGCGACAAGCCCGGAAATCGATGCGGCATGGCAAAGATTCTTCAGCCAGTGGTTGTTGGGGATTCAATAATGCTGAATCTGCGTGAGACCCCCATCACGGTTTTACGACCGACACCGAGTCCTTTGACTTCGTCTCGTCGGCGTCGAAGCGGCGATAGATCGACAGATGGCGGAAGTGCCGTTGAACGGGCTATCCTTTGGCAATCGACTCGCTCGACAAAGGCGTTCGTCTGCGGGGCGGTCGAGATGCGGCACGTCCGGATCGTGCGGACGTGCCTCTCGAAGACAGCCAGCGATCATCTGCCTCTGGTGATCGATTTTCATATGATGCCCTGACCGCGGTTTGGTGCTGCGGTTATCGCCGTGACTGCGTTCCCTAGGGTCGGAGACACCTCGCCGTGCGTGCCCTGCTCAAGCTCTCCCTGTTCTGGCCCGCGCTGCTCGGGCTGGTCGCCATCGCCTGCCTGTGCCGGCCCAGCGTCGCGGCGCCGGCCGCGCGGCCCAACATCGTCTTCATCTTCTCTGACGACCACGCCCAGCATGCGATTTCGGCCTACGGCTCGCGGGTCAACCAGACACCGCACCTCGACCGTCTGGCCTCCGCCGGCGCTCGGTTCACGAACGCGTTCGTCACCAACTCGATCTGCACGCCCAGCCGCGCGACGCTGCTTACCGGGCAGTATTCGCACCGCAATGGCGTGCCGGTGTTTAACCGGTTTGACGGCACGCGCGACACCGTCATCAAGCAACTGCAGTCGGGCGGTTACCACACCGGCATGGTCGGCAAGTGGCACCTTGGCGGCGATCCCACCGGGTTCGATCGCTGGATCGTGCTCCCCGGCCAGGGCGTCTACCGAAATCCGCAGTTCATCGTGCCCGGCGGCATGCTCTCGATCGAGGGGCACGCCACCGAGATCACTGGCGATCTCGGCATCGCGTTTCTGGACACCCGTCCCGCGGACAAGCCGTTCTTTCTGATGCTCCACCACAAGGCGCCGCACCGCGAGTGGACGCCCGACGACCGCAACCGCCGCCGCTTCGCCAAGGCTGTGATTCCGGAACCCGCCACGCTCTGGGACAACTATGCCACGCGGCCGGCCGCCCTGCCGGCGAACGAGCAGACGATCGCCCACGACCTCACCCGCCGTGACTTGAAGCTCGATCCCCCAGCCGACATCACGGGCCCGGCGCGGAATCGGTGGCTGAACGATAAGCCGACCGAGGTGACGATCGACGGTAAGGTATTCGCCGGCCGCGAGCTTGTGCAGTGGAAATACCAGCGGTTCATGCGCGACTATCTCGCCTGCGTGCAGGGCGTGGACGACAGCATCGGCAAGCTGCTCGATCATCTCGACAGGACCGGACTCGCGAAAAATACGATCGTGATCTACGCGACCGACAACGGCTGGTACATGGGCGACCACGGACTCTACGACAAGCGGTTCATGTATGAGGCAGGCCTCCGCGTGCCGCTGATCGCCCGCGGCCCGGGCATCAAGCCTGGCATCGCGCCCGATCAGTTCGTGGCCAATATCGACTTCGCTCCCACGTTCCTCGATCTTGCCGGCCTGCCCATTCCGGCGTCAATGCAGGGCCGCAGCGTCGCGCCGCTCCTGCGGGGCGAAACGCCAGCCGACTGGCGTACGAGCATCTACTACCGCTATTACCACGACCCAGGCCACCACAACACCCGCGCCCATTACGGCGTGCGGACCGCGACGCACAAGCTGATTCATTACTGGAAGCAGGACGCCTGGGAGCTCTTCGACCTCGGAAAGGATCCCAACGAACTGCATAACCTACTGCACGATCCCGTCGAGGCGGCGCGGCCGGACGTCGCGAAGGCGCATGCCGATCTGAAGGCCGAACTCGCCCGACTGCAGGCAGAGTATGGCGACACGGGGCAGTACGCCGATCCCGCGACGTGGCCCGCAAACGGCATCGACGGCCCGGAAAAAGGCGGCCAGTCGCTGGGCGTGAAGACAGTCGCAGAGGCGATCGCCGCTTCGAGTGCGCAGGCGGCCGGTGCGCCGTCGCGTTGAGAGAGTGTGCTATTTGGAAGCGGTCCACTGCTTTGTCGAATCAAATCCCAGTGACGAGGTTTATCCCCGGGCTAGCAGGCTTTGGATAAAGTGACGCATCGCTGAAGGGGATGCCTGTCGACCGTGGAAACCCTCGGCCTTTCGACCGGGCCTGAGGGGCGATTCAGACCCCTGCGCCTAGCGCCGCGCCTATCTCGCACGTTTTTGGTCACCCAGCCAGCCACCACCCAGCGGGAGAAACCTACATAATTCCCCGGGATGGCGATTCTTTGAAAGTGGACGGGGCCGGGATCGAACCGGCGACACACGGATTTTCAGTCCGTTGCTCTACCAACTGAGCTACCCGTCCAGCGTGGCGATACTTGAGGCCATTCCAAGGCTATGACCAGTCAAACACTGCGCCATCAGATGCCAATTGGTAGGTGCCAGCGTTCACCGTGTCAACGAGCGAGAGCCAGCCTCGGCATGGGTGCCACTCAAGCAGATCTTATGCGTGTGGAGCAGCAGAAAGCGGCCGGGGCGGACAAAGCCTCCGTTTCGAGGCGTTGACACGCAAACTTGCGTTAACTTCGTACGCCCCCGGCTCCCTCAAGCGGTTCTCCGGAGTCGCTTGAGTCTCGGTGGATGTGCTCTAGTCTCGCCGCCGGTTCCTAGAAAGCATCGCTAGGAATTGCACGGCGAGTATCAGCAAAAACGTCAGTAGCCCGAACCTCTGGCCGGCTTTTTCACCGAGAATCCTCGCCGCTGCACGTGGGTTGATCCGACCGATCAATTCAATCGCTACCCCAAAAGCGAAGCCCACGAGGACCGCGGTTACTCCGATCCAAAACACCCGCTTGCCCACCCGGATCCAAAAGTTTGTCCCCAGCCCCCAGTGGGCAAAGCGATCGATAGAAGCTCGCAAATGATCCGCGGCCACCGACTCCCAAGGAGATTGTGACTGGGAATCTATCGATGCATCCGAGCCACTGGCACGTTTTGAAGGCCTCGCAGAGCGTGCTTCATCCCGACTGACGTGGCCCCGACTGCGATCGGTGGCCGGCAGGGGCGGAGGCTTGACCGGCGTGGAAACAGGAAACTGCGGTCGGGGCGACTCGACAGCAGTCCGCTTCCGAGGCATCCGCGACATCGTGATAGGCACTTCGGGCGTCCACGGGCGGAGTCGCTCAATCACTTCTGCCGCCGAACCGATCCGCTCGGCTGGGTTCTTATGCATCATCGCCTCGACCAACCGACAAAAATCCGGGCTGACCTGCGGCGCAAAATGCCCAATGGGTGTGGGCGTTTCTGTCAACTGCCGCTTCGCCTTTTCCTGACGGGTTCCACCGGGAAAAGGCACCTGCCCAACCAACGAGAAGTAGAGAGCGCAGCCCAAACCATAAATGTCGGCCGCAGGTCCAACCGAGTCGGGCATTCGGATCTGTTCAGGTGCCATGTAGTCCATCGTGCCAACCACGCGGCCGAGTCGAGTTGACTCTGCCTCCAATACCGATCCTGCCAGTCCAAGATCCAGCACCTTCACAAGACCGTCCCCTGTGACGAGCAAATTGCCGGGCTTCACATCCCGATGCACGAGCCCCTGCGAATGGGCATAGCCCAATCCCCGTGCGGCCTGAGAGATCACCGAGGCCGCCGACACTTGGTCGAGTGGGCCGTACTTGAGCACCTGCTTGCGGAGGTCGACCCCAGCCACGATTTCGGTTACGAGATAATATACTTTTCCGTCGTGCCCCGCATCCAATGCACGCACGAGGTTTGCATGATCCAGCCGAGCCAGCATCCGGATCTCTCGCTGAAAAGCAGCCTCTGTTTCGGGAGTCGATTTAGCTCGCGGCAACACCTTAACGGCAACTTCGCGGCCCATCATCACGTGTTCAGCTTTGAACACCTGCCCCATGCCTCCTTGTCCGATCTGATCCAGAATTCTGTACTGGCCCAGCATCAGCCGGCGGCGGCCCGCCAGCATCTGATCGGCCTGAAAGCGAGTCAGTGTGCCTTGCTGCACGAGCAGGTCTGCGACAGCTTTGTCAAAGCCAACTGCATCCAATGCAGCCGACTCAGACGCTTCGCCAACACACACGATGCGTACCTGAGCCTCGACGGAATCAAGCGTGGTGGCATCCACCAAACTGCTGGCCAGCGCCGTGTAACGAAAGCGCGCAACGGGTCGGCCGACGGCCTGGCCTTCGGAATCAGATGGATCGGGAAGAGAGGAGTGCGATAACGACATATGTATCAACCATACCGTGCCCGAAAGAGTGCCGGAAATCGGGTCGCCCAGTGAGCCGGGCGGGGGGACTCAAATCGGATGCGTTGGGCGTTTGCTGGGTGATTTAGGATGAGGCTGTGGGCGTGCAGGGCGATGCCCACAGGCATGGGAATTCTGGCTCCATAGCGACGATCTCCTACGATCGGGCAGCGGCGGTTGGAGAGTTGCACCCGCAACTGGTGCCGCCTGCCCGTAGTGGGCTCCAGTTCTACCAGCGACACCTCCCCTGCCCTGCGCACAACCCTAGCCCGTAGATGTGCGGGCCGGCCGGGCCCATCACTTTCTTCGGCATCATGACGCTGGATAACATCGTGCCACTCAACCCATTGGTCCAGCGGGGCTGGAAATCTTCCTTCCACGACCGCTAGATAGACTTTTTCGGGTGAGTGTTCGCGAAACTGTTCGGAAAGATCGGCGGCAGCGGCACGGTTTTTTGCCATCACAAGCACCCCAGACACCGGCGCATCTAAACGGCTCACAACACCCAGAAAAGCTTCTTGAGGCCTCTGCTTTTGCAGAAGAGTAAACACGCTGTCGGCCCCCTTGGCAGCATTGGCCGTCGGCAGACCGGCGGGCTTGACCAGAACGATCAAGTCGTCATCTTCAAATAGAATATCGAACGTGGGAGTGTGTGATCGCATGGAGTCAGCGTTGCGTCGATCAATCGTGCTTGCAAGCCGTTCGCCTCAGAGGCTCGCGCTGGCACAAAAAGAGGGTTGGCACGTGACCGTGGCGGCCCCACCGGAAGCGGCCGAAACAGATCAGACACCTCAAAAAAACGACGAGTCCCTCGAAGCGTATGTGCTGCGTTTGGCTCACGCAAAGGCCATCGCGGTCGCAGCGACAGGCATCACAGGCACTCTCGTAGCCTGCGATACACTCAGTCAGGTTGGTGACATTGCTCTGGGCAAGCCGGCCAACCGGAACGAGGCCAGAACAATGCTCGAGATGCTCTCCGGCAAACGCCACCGCGTGCTGTCGGGAGTGTGCGTGTGGCAGCGGCCGCAACTCGAACCCCTGCTGGGCTTCGCGGAGAGCGTTTTAGAGATGGGTCAACTGTCGGCCTCTCACATCAACTGGTATCTCGAAAGCGGCCTCTGGCAGGGCAAATCGGGGGCCTGCGGCTTTCAGGACGAACGCATCCCACTAACGCTCGTGTCTGGCAGCCCATCAAATGTCATCGGACTGCCTCTGGAAAAAGTCCGGTCCATGCTGGCGATGGTAGACGAAAAACTTAGCCAGGCAGCTCACTGATCGCTTGCGACAAGGCTCGCCGCCATGCACACCCAGAACGGATTGGGGCAGCGCGCAAAAAAAAACCGACCCCTGCAGCAGCACTTTCGCGCGCTACAGGGGTCGGTCGAATAAAATTCCGGCGATACCTACTCTCGCACTTTTGGCACTACCATCGGCTCTGAAAGCTTAACTACCGTGTTCGGGATGGGAACGGGTGTGGCCTTTCAGATATGGTCACCGGAAAATTTTAAAATGTCGTGGTAGTCGGCGTGCTGCTTATTTATGCAATTTTATGCAAGCAATCGATACGAGTGGTCAAGCGTTCGTCCGTTAGTACCGGTTAGCTGAGTGCATTACTGCACGTACACATCCGGCCTATCAACCTGGTCGTCTTCCAGGGGACTTTCGGGCATCAGCCCTTACGAAACCTGATCTTGGAGCGGGCTTCACGCTTATATGCTTTCAGCGTTTATCCGTTCCGTTCATAGCTATCCAGCCGTGCCGCTAGCGCGACAACTGGAACACCAGAGGAACGTCCTTCCAAATCCTCTCGTACTAAAGAAGAATCTCCTCAAGTTTCGTGCGCCCACAGCAGATAGGGACCGACCTGTCTCACGACGGTCTGAACCCAGCTCACGTACCACTTTCATTGGCGAACAGCCAAACCCTTGGGAGCTTCTCCACCCCCAGGA
>Ga0114978_10000769_pt1 | contig 26874 bp, 23 predicted proteins | sample S_140212_EF_Meta_FD_87027 | JGI IMG/M metagenome (GOLD analysis project Ga0114978, IMG submission 87027) | Freshwater microbial communities from Lake Simoncouche, Canada to study carbon cycling - S_140212_EF_MetaG | ecosystem: Environmental > Aquatic > Freshwater > Lake | place: Lake...
ATGGCCCGCATGGCGCGGGCGCGGTGGCTGATCAGAGCCTTGACCGCGGGGGAGAGCGTGCCAAATGTGCGATGGTATTCGGGCACGATAAAGAGTGAGTCGTAGCCAAAGCCGCCGCTGCCGTGGGGCATGGAGGCAATCACGCCGCCGCACTCCCCCTGCGACGTGGCTACGATCTCACCAGCCGGATTGGCAAGCGCGGCGTGGCAGGCGTAGTGAGCGGCCCGACCCACACCAGTTCTGCCAGCGAGTCGTTCGAGCAGCAGGCTATTGTTGAGTGCGTCGGTTGCAGCGACTCCAGCAAAACGCGCCGAATAGATCCCCGGTGCTCCATCAAGGACATCCACGAGCAGGCCGCTGTCCTCGGCCAGCACCCACTGGCCGAGGGCACAAGCCTGTTGACTAGCTTTGAGCGCAGCATTTTCTGCGAAGGAACTGCCTGTCTCTTGTACCTCCACAGCAGGCAGGCCCGCGAGGGAGCGGCAGTCAATCCCCAGAGGCGCAAGCAACGCTGCAAGTTCCACAAGCTTTCCGGCATTCGTCGTGCCCAGCACGAGCATCGCAGTGGACGGAGTTGGCATGGAAAAGGATTGCCTGTGGGGGTGACGGCCAGAGACTGCCAGCAGCATGAAGCCCGATGCTTTACCGCCAGTTGTCGGGAACCCGCGGCACATCGATCGGCTTGGGCTGCACGTCCAGCAGAATGCCGTCAAGTGATTGCGGCACAACATTGCCCGCCGCTAACTGCGACGGATCGGGGCCGAGCTTTGCGATGATGCGAGTCATTTCCGGATCCATAGCTGGCGTGCCGTTAGCCTGTGGTACGGCCAGTTGCTGGAAAGTGCCAACGCACACGATGCTCGATTCACGGTCATGAAATTCCCATGCTTGCCAACCACTGCGGCGGAGAAGTTGGGTGAGACGATGCGCTTTTTCGGCGGCCTCAACGAGCCGGTTTGCTAGGGCGTTGCCGGCGTCCCCTTTTTCGATCGCCTTCTGATCGAACGTGCCAGCACCGGTGAAAGTTGCGACGCGCACGCTGTATCGTCCAGGGCAGTCGAGCAGGCAGTGAGTCACGTCGGCGTTCATCTCCACGACAAATTTGTCGACCTCTTGCCGCGTAAAAAAGTCCTCTGGCAGCAGCGGATTGGGGATCACAAACGCCAGATGCATGGGCCCCTTGCCCGCACCGCGTTCTAGGCCAACCAACTTGCGAAAGTCGGCAAACGACTGGCTTTTGCCGCTGGCGCCAGAGAGGGATTCTGGTCGGAGGCCCTTAATTTTGGCCAGCATCTTTTGTCCACGAGAGTCGTCGAAAGAGGCGAAATCACCGACGAGCACAGCCACCTCCACCACTTGCCCGGCGTTGGCGTAGCGCATTTTCTTCGGGCTGCCGTCGGGCTTGAGACCGAGTCCCTGCTGCTTCCCTGTGTAGTCGAAAGACTTCTCGTGCGTGTAAGCCTTCAGTTTGTTTGCGCGCCGCAGTTCGTGCACCAGGGCACGCGCGTCGTCGCGAGCGCCCTCACCCCGAAACGTCGTCGCTAGCACGAGCCAAGGACCATCGTTTTCGGCCAGCGGAAACATTGCCTGTGGGTCGATTGCTGCCTGTGAAAACCACGACGTCGGTAGCCATCCCGTTTGCGCACAAAGATTACTCGGCAGGCCCGCGAGCGAGACGCACAGCACGCAGAGCAGCAGACGCGAACACACAGATGGGCTGGCCGGCTTCACGCAGCGAGTTCCTTCGCGGGAGTGGAGAATTTGGGTTTGCACGGGTCTGTCGATGGCAATATGGCAAAAAAGTAGCAGCGGAACGCCTTCGATACCAGACCGGTTGCTCGCGGTGAAAAGCGGGAAAGAATAGGGGGTTGGCGGCGTCTACCACCCACGGTCGTTTCGGAGCAAAAGGATGATCTCCCAGAAATCACGTTTGGTAACAGTCACGCGTGCCGTACTCATTGTCGGATGGCTGGCGGCGATTGGTGTGCCTCCGGTAATTCTGTTGCGAGCCCGCACGGCCTGGCTTGAAGAACTCGGGAGGCCTGAAGTTCAGGAGCAGTGGGATGCCTTTCGCAAAGACATGCAGAAGCAGACGGGCCGCGATGGCACCGTGCAGCGGAAGGTTCCAAAAAGCACCGAGCCGCCGTTGCGCGTGTGGCTGCGAGACTATCTCTGGCTTGCAATCGCTGCTTGGATTCTCTTTGGCACCGTCCTGAGTTTTTTCACCAGCCTCATGGTGATGGGGACGGTGCGGCAGATCGCATCGCAGCCGTTGTTGGCCCGAGATTGTGATACTCAGAACGTCAAGGAGTGACAGGCTTCTTTCTGGACAGCGGTTCAGGTGAGAAGTCGAACGGATCACGCACCGCACCAGCCAATCAGCAGAAGCATTCGTCTTACGGGAGCGGTTTTCGAAAAATATCATCCGGCATTATGTTGCATGCCGTGCGGCCGACCTCGTTGAGGGTGCGGCGTTGGCCGACGGTGGGCCATGGGGTGACGTCCTCCAGTTCGGGCATGATTTCCAGTATCTGGCTGATCAACATCGTGACCATCCGGCCAATCGGCGTGCCGCCGGTACGTTCGCGGATTGCCGCTGCCGTTTTCATGAGCTTCACCATTCTGGCCCGCTCCAAAACTGGCCCAGACAGCTGGCCGTCTCCTTCGACCAGTAATTCAGCAATAGGTACTTCAAGCACCTGCTGCCAGAGATGCAGTTCGGAAAGCCGCATGTCGCAGTCACCCTGCTCTTGGCGACGCACGACAGACAGTTCAACGCCAAGCCGTCGCGACACATTGCGAAGCGTTATGCCCTGATGTTCCCGGACTTCAGCAATGCGATGGAGCATGCTTTTTTTGATTTTGCGATTTGCTTGGCGATCTGGGGGGCATCGTGGGGGGCAGTCGGCATCCGAACCGCCGGAGGTGGGCGAATTATAGTCTGCCGCAGCCCGTGCAACGTCAGAAGTGTCGCTGTCGGCAACGGCGAATGGGTTGCGGAGAAACTCATCCGAATCCTCAAATTCATCGCGGCAGTGCGACTCGTAATGCACGGTGGCCATGGTCAATCTCCTTATAAAACGGTCCGCGTGAACTTTGAAAAGTGCATACCGCTGGCGCGAACACAACCTCAGGGGGAAAACGCGAGCTCATGAAAATCATCCAAGCCACTCGCCAGATACGGATCATGTCTTGCCAGCATGTCCGACTGCAGAAGCTTATCAACTGGGGCAAGCAACGAAAGAAACCGGTTGGGTCTGTCGTGGCTTGTCACACCGCTTGGAGGTCGCGATGAGAGATATACGCAGGGCGATGCCAGGTCGTTCGCGCCGGTGGAAAAGTTTTTATGAGAGGCCTTTAAGCTCTCTAAAATAGGCATTGAAAGCCGACTCGCGTACCGTCGGCGGCATTCGGAACGGGAGGCAGTTTGTGGAGGAGGCCGCCGTGGTAGCCTGTGGGTCTGCACGTTTCGGCGCATGCCGCAGTGCCACTGCGACACTTTGCACCAGTCGCAGATGGGCCATCAAGTCGCGGCTTGTATCTGGTGTACAGGAGCACGTGTATTGATATGATTACACCCCTTTCTTCGCCGCCGGCCCCGCCTTTGGGCTACGAGTCGCTCCGCAGATCCATAGCTTGGGCAGATGGAGGCAACCGCTCGACGCTCGTGATCACCGGGAAAGACGCCGTTGGGTTTGTCGATCATTTCACAACAGCGGCACTCTCGCGACTCGCTCCAGGCGAGGGCACGCATGGTTTTTTTACAGATGCGAAGGGTTGGGTGTTGGCGCTCGCTCATATTCTTCGCACCCAAGAGGGCCTTTGGATCGATGCTCCAGCGGGACTGGCCCACATGTTGCACGAGCATCTGGAGCACTACCACATCCGTGAGCAGATGGAGTGCGTCGATGCGTCGGCGACGCGGGCTAGCTTTCTGGTGGCAGGCCCGCAGGCTGCCGAGTGGCTTGGTGGGCAAGGCTCCGATCATCACCGATTGATTGCACGCGACGAACAGGCCTTGCCCTCGGAGGTGTTGCACCACGTACAGGGCATACTAGGGGGTGTACCAGCAACGGTGGTGCGAGTTGACTGGGTGGGAGCCGTTGGATTTATGGTGCAGGTGGCCGCGGCCGATCGGCAGCGGTTCGCGACGCTCATGCGTGCTGCTGGTATCACCGAGGCGGGATTTGATTGCATCCACACCGCCCGCATAGAGGAAGGCCATTTGCAGCCAGCGGATATTCTTCCAAAGACGCTGCCGCAGGAATGCGGGATGGATCATATCGCCATTTCATTTACCAAGGGGTGCTATCTCGGACAGGAGACAGTGGCACGAATCGATGCTTTGGGGCATGTGAATCGACGAGTCGTTGCAATCGCGATCAATGCATCAACCGCGTCACCGGTCGGTGCGACTGTGCGGTGTCGAGGCGAGCCAATCGGGAGCGTTACATCATCGTGCGTTTCGCCACAGCTTGGACAAGCCCTAGGGCTGGCGATGCTGTTCGTGAAGGGGCTTGCGCCTAGCATGGAGCTTGAAGTGGACGGCGTTGCTGCGAGGGTGGTAACGGTGCCATTGGCCTCTGTCGCAGGAGCAGATCATTCGTGAGGCTTGGAAGAGTTCGAACTTCATCTTTGGAGAAAATCAATGAATACACCCGCCACAGTCACCGATACCACAGCGCCATCGCAGCGGGGCGGGGCGGTGGTGCTCGAGGCCGCACGGTTTCGCGTGGTTCGGATGAAGGAACTGTGTAGCGATGGCACATCCCGCACGCGGGATGTGGTGGAACATCCGGGCAGTGTTGTGATCGTGCCGATGGTGTCGTCGCAGGAGGTGTGCCTCGTGGAGGTGGTGCGAGTAGCTGTTGGCCAAACGCTGCTGGAATTGCCCGCCGGCACACTCGACCGGTTGGAATCGCTCGAAGATGCGGCCGCCCGAGAACTTGCAGAGGAAACGGGCTATCGCGCGGGCCGCATGACGCCGCTGGCCGATTTCTGGGCGTCGCCGGGCATCTTGCGAGAGCGGATGCATCTTTTTGTGGCGCAAGATCTCACGGCTGGGCCGCAGGCGCTTGAGCCAGGAGAGCAGATTCGCACACGAGTGGTTCCGTGGGAGGAGGCAATCACAATGTGCCTCGACGGCCGAATCGAAGATGCCAAGACGATTGCGGGGTTGCTGCTCATCGACGCGGCTCGCCGGGTGGGGCCTCGCTCAGGTGGCTGAGGATGGCTCGTGCGCGGCCCCTAATGAGGCCAGAGGATGGCGATTGAGCAGGAAGAGGACTCCTCCGATGAGCCCGCCAAAAATGGTCGTGAGAAACCAGAGTAGGCCGATTGCGACGGCCTGCTCTGCCGGTACCGCGTGTCTTGCTAAGAGAAATGCTAACCCTCCCTCTCGCACACCCACCCCGCTGATGCTAATCGGCAGAACCATCGCCAGAGACACTAGCGGAACGACTGCAAACCAGATCCCGAGCCGCAGATCTACGCCAAGGCCTCTTGCGATCAAAGACACAGCAACCGCCCCGCCCATCTGCACGACAAGGCTCCAGCCAAGGGCTTGAGTCATGAGGTTGGGTCGCAACTGATACGGCAGGAGGCGAGAGATAAACTGCCTGGCCGCATGTGGCTCCGGAAAGAGCGAGAGCAGTCGATCCAGCGATCCAACGCCGAGCCAAATCAACATGAGCGTGGCCAGCAGGATTGTGGCAGCTACCGCCAGAGTGGGAAGCAGCGTGAGCGAGAATTCCTCTGCAAGAAGCGCCGCCCCTGCCAGCACCCCGAGGGCTGATAGCCCCATCAGCCGATCGGCGACCACTGTGCACCCGGCCAAGAGTCGGCCGGGTGTCGAATCGGCCAAGCGGTACGCCTTCACAACATCCCCCCCGATAGATGTTGGCAGGCAGAGGCTAAAAAACATCCCCTCAAAAAAACGCCAGATAAAAAAGCGGATCGAAAAAGGAAACCCGATCGGTCTGGCCAGCGCCGCCCAGCGGATAGCGGCGATCACTTGCACCCCCATGCTTATGGCAAATCCAGCACACCACCAACGCCAATCAATCGTTTCGAGCAATTGAAAGAGCTTCCGCCATTCCAAGCCCCGCAACGCGAAGCCCATCAGCGCTGCTGTGCCGGCGAGGCGCAGCAGAAGGCTGAGCCAGCCGGGGATGCCGCGGCGGGCGGGGGGTGATTCAGGGACTGTATCGCTAGCGTTCACAGCAAGGGAATAAAAATTGGGTGTAGAAATGGTGTGGGTGGCTGGGCAGGCCGACACATGCCATGGTGTAGGTGGCATTGCGTAGGGCCGCGGCCCGGTAGGCTGTGGCCCGCTACCCTACACGAAACCAGAGCCAGAACCCCAGACCGATTCACTCGTGCGTGGATCAGAATCGTTGGCCTGCCAATCTGTCCGCGAGCACACTTTTTGAGCAACTCCGATGTCCAATCCATTGTTCCTACCGCTGACAGAGGCTTTGGTTGTGGGTTGTGTCGTTGCCTTCATCGTGGTTCTTGGGGCGAATATCGGAAGCTTTCTGAACGTGGTGGTGCATCGGTTGCCTCGCGGGGAGTCGTTGGTGTTTGGTGGCTCCCACTGCCCGGCCTGCGGCGCGGCGATCCGCTGGCGGCACAACGTTCCAGTGCTGGGCTGGCTCTTGCTGCGTGGGCGCTGCCGCGACTGTCAGTCGCCGATTGCTGATCGCTATCCGATTGTCGAAGCGGCGTGTGCGACCATGGTGGGTGTGGTGGCATCGGTAGAATTGCTATCGGGTGGCGCCACGTTGCCTGGCGCGGCATTTGTCGGTGGGCGAGCCGGTAGCGATGGCTTGTTACTCCACACAGAATGGCCGTTGGTGGCGGTCTGTATGGTTCACTGCTTCTTGCTCGTCACGCTGTTTGCTTGGGCACTCTTTGAAGTGGAAGGCCACACAGTGCCTCGGCAGTGGGTGGCAATCTCGTACGGCGTGATGGTCGCTGCGGTGGTTGGATCACCGCTGGTTTGGCCGAACTTGCAGACAGCCTTGCTGCCAGTGGGCCTTGTGTCCGGGGACGGAGACTGGCCAGCAGCAGGCCTCTGGTGGCGAGGTCTCGCCGTGTCGGGGGCGGGCGCGTGGATCGGATGGCTCGTGGGTAGCGTTGCCAGAAGCTCTGTTGTGCGCAGCGGCCTCATTCTGTGTGGCTTCGCTCTGGGGTGGCAGTCGGTTGGAGCGATTGCAATCCTCATCCCGGTTGTACGATCGATCCGACTGATTGCATGCAAGGCAGTCCGGCACAGGGGGCCCGACGTGGTCATGGCAGCCGTGCTTCACGTGCTCCTGTGGCGGCAGTGTGACCAAGTGGCTGTTGCAGTTGGTCGGATTGCGAATCGGCTTTTTTTGGGCGGATTTTGAGGAAGCTGGCTTGACCCTTGCTGCCATGTCTTGTCGAGTGGTGTAGAGTAAACGGGGTACGGGGCGTTTCATAGGTTTTTCTTCATGTCATCTCAGCCGCTCATAGAGCCGTCTAGGCAAACTTCCAAGCGTAAGCCAGATCAAGACATCGGCTTGGCCGGCGGCTTGAAGCAGAGGCTCATCGATTTCATCCGGGAGTTAGAGCGTCCCGATCAGCGAGGCCCTTGGCTGGCCATGGCGGCGTTCACGGGGATGCTCCTCTATAGCTATTGGCCGGGGCTCTTGAATGCCCAATCTAGTTGGAGTAATCCGCAATACTCTCACGGATGGATCGTGCCGCTGTTTTCTGTGGCCCTGCTTTTCTTCTGGCGACAGCCCATCGAGCCAGTCACCCTCTCTGCCAGAGCGGCTGGGCTGGGGATCTTGTTGGCCACATTCTGCCTGCGTCTGCTGATGGCCCGCTATCGAATCGTGACGATCGATATGTACACGTTTGTGCCTGCTCTGGCCGGTGTTTTTTTGCTCTGTGGGGGTTGGAGCACATTTCGGTGGGCCTGGGCTCCCATCGCGTTTTTAATTTTCATGTATCCACTGCCGGACGAAGCCACCCGCTACCTGTTGGGGCCGCTCCAGACGCTTGCCACAATCGTGAGTACCTACGCCATGCAAACATTGGGGCTGGATGCCTATCGAGAGGGCAACCAGATCGTTGTTGGAGAGATGCACTTAGGTGTGGTGGATGCCTGTAGCGGCCTGCGAATGCTCACAATTTTCATCGCCTTGTCGGTGGCGCTGGTGCTTTTGAGCGACGGAGAATGGTGGGAGAAAGTGGCTATTTTGGCCAGCGCCATCCCCATCGCACTGATCGTGAACTCCACCCGTATTACCGTTACGGGGCTCTTGTATCAGGTGGCTACTTCCGAGATTGCCGAGATGGTTTTTCACGATTTGGCCGGTTGGGTGATGATGCCAATGGCTCTGGGGATGCTCTTTTTGGAGCAAAAGATTCTCGCCAACCTGTTTTTACCCGAAGACCAGTCACCAGTCTTGCTTGCTCCAAGGGGGGGGGGCTCCGGGGAAAAAAAGGGATTGGCATGAAAAATGGGCTAGAATGGAGTGTCGTTTTGCAACCGCGTAGGAACGAAAAAAGCATTCTCTTGTGATGCGGCCAATGATGGATTCATCCACAGCAACAGTTGCGCCGGCTACGTCTGGCCCTTCGGTCGGTGCGATAGCGTTGCGCGATACAACGCTCGTTCCACTGCAACCGGCCCTCTATCCGCCACCTTCGTATGGTGGTGAAAACGATCCGCTGGCAGGGGGAGTGGATTACCGTCGGGCATGGCACGCCTTCCGGCGCCGCTGGCTGCCGTCGATCGTGCTGGGAACGATTCTGGCCACCTGCGCCTCGATTTCCACGTGGATTTTTCTGCCTCGAGGCTATGAGGCGGTGGCGTGGCTCCGGGTTCGGGATAAATCGGGCATGCTCGCTGCGGGAGGTCGCGATAGTGCGGAATATGAATCGTATCGCAAAACGCAGGTGTCTCTTATTAAGTCTCCGTTTGTGCTCACATCGGCCCTTCGTCGCATTGGCATCTCAGAGCTCGAGATAATCCACGACGAGCAAGATCCCGTCGGCTGGTTGACGCGGTTTATTCAAGTCACAGCTCCGATGGAGTCGGAGGTTGTGCAGGTGCGGTTGCGCGGTGAAAACGCCGCGGAAGTGACGAAGATTGTGAATGCGGTGACGACGGCCTATCTAGATGACATTGTCAATAAGGATCGGGCCGAGCGGTTGGGTCGACGAGATGTATTGGAAAAGAAGTACAAGGAAAATATGGCGGAGGTGCGCAGCCGCCTAGAAACATTCAACACGCTCGCTCGCACGCTTGGCACACGAGATAGTTCGGAGGTGGCCACGCAGCGGAGTTTGTTGCTGGATCATCTCGGGACTCTACGATCGCAGCTCTCGCAGACGCAGCGAGACTTGGCGGTGATTGATGCTGAATTGGCCGTTATGGATGCCAAGGCACGCGGCGATATCACCAGCGAAGACTCCGTGCCCGAGGAGATGGTGGAGGCGGTGCTGGCTCGGGATCAGCAGATTCTGGAGTTAGGCAATAGGCTCTCGAGCCTTGAAGAAACAATCCTCTTTCAGCAGCAGCGTAGCGCCCGCGGGGCAAACGAGCCATCGGTCAAGCGTTTGCGAATCCAGCGGGATCAGATTGCCGGCCGCATTCAAGGCCGCCGAGCTGAATTGCGTCCGCAGGTTGTGTCGCAACTTTCGCTGGAAGGGGCCAGCCGGAGACCCGGGCAGGCTACCGAGAGCCCTGTTGTGTTGAAAATGCGGCGAGAGATGCTGGCCCATGGATTGGGAGAAACGTCCAAAGAGTTCGACAAAGTGGCCAAGGAAGCTGCGTCGCTCGGGCAGGCCAACGCCGATCTTGAGGCCCGAAAGGGAGAGATCGAACAGTTGCAGCGGGTGACCGATCAGATCGGAATGCAGTTGGAAAGCTCCGCAATCGACCTTTCGATGCCGAATCGTGTGACGCTCATCGAAGAGGCCAGTGTGCCCGAGGGTAGTGACGAACTCTTTCGGCGGATGCTGGCGGTGCTGGCGGGTTGTGTCGGGCTTGTCCTCGGGGGCGGGTCGGTGGTTCTTTTTGAATATCTTCGCGACAGGTTGAGTGTTTCCGAGGAGTTGCCGCAGCGGGCAGGCGTGCGGGTGCTTGGCACTCTGCCTCGCACAAGTCGCCGAAAAAAGCGAATCAACGATGGCTTGATGGCAGAGTGCGTCGACAGCATCCGTACGATGATCGCGCAGACTGGCCGCGAAGCGCCGAAGGTGATCCTTGTAACCAGTGCCGTCGAACACGAAGGCAAGACAACATTTTCTTCGCAGCTTGCGGCCAGCCTTGCCCGGTCCGACAAGCGCACTCTCCTGCTGGATGGCGATCTGCGGCATCCGAACGTTCACCTCACGCTGGAAATCGATCTGGGCGTAGGGTTATCGGAACTGCTGCGAGCTGAGATCACCAACGACGAGGCCGTGCAGCCAACAAGCATCGATGGGCTATTTGCAGTTACCGGAGGCGGCTGCGACTATGCGGCCGTTATGGCACTTTCACGGCCTGAAATGGGACGTGTGATTGGCCGCTTTCGGGAGTCATTTGACCATATTGTGATTGATGCTGGGCCCGTTCTTGCCTTTGCCGACGCGTTGTTGCTGGGGCAGCAGAGTGATGTGGCAATCGTTGCCACCATGCGAGATGTGAGCCGAGTGCCGCTGGTGATTGCTGCGATCGACCGGCTGCGGTCGGTGGGCATTCGAGTGATCGGCACAGTGATGAATGGCGCGAATGATTCCGGTCACAGACATTTGTATGCCTCCCCGCTCCCAAGCTAGGTAGCAAAGATAAGGAGGGGGCTCAATGGCTCAAACAGACATCCGTTCGACACAAAAAAAGTCCATTGTTGGGCTGCTGGCTGTGCTGCTGGGAGGTTTCCTGATCCTTGGCGTTACGGCCGTCCAGGGCGTATGGACCGATCGCTGGAGCGGTCAAGACGTAGCGGCGGATTTGAAGCAGAAAGCCAATCTGCTTGAGACGCGATTTCCAAAGCGATTTGGGGCTTGGGAATTCTCGCAGGAGTTGCCTTCCGATCCGAAGCAATTGGAGCGTGCCGGTGCCGTGGGTCACATTTCAAGGCTCTACTTAAATAAAGAAACCGGCGCGAAGGTGTCGGCATTTGTTGTCTGTGCCACTCCGCACGATGCCTCAGGCCATACGCCCGATCGTTGCTATCCAGGCGCTGGCTTCGAGATTGCGGAAACCGAACACAGGCAGAGCATTCCCTTGGCAGACGGCCGCACGGCCGAGACATTTACGGGCACGTTTAGCAAAACGGGGCAGACTTTGCGGGTGTTCTGGACCTACGGTTTGGACGGGCGGTGGATCGCACCGCAGATTGCACGCATTGAATTGGCTGGTACGACGGCCGTGTACAAGCTCTATGTCATCATCGATGAAACGAGACTGCCTGGAGGGCAGTCTCCCCTCGTGTGCGCCGACTTCCTCTCGGCGCTTCTGCCAGCATTCGACGAGGCAGTGTTAGGGAAAACGTTTGCCCCTGATGGGCAGTCGAGCGAGTCGCTGCCGACTGTGTCCGAACTGCGAGAGGCTACCAGGATGCCTGCAGTTGGCAAAAAAAATGGCCCAATCCGGAATCGGGGCTGACCAACGCCTCCTGCTCCAGTATCGTGGGCGTGAGTCGAGCATCGTTGGAGTCTGTTGCAAAAGGAGTGTCTCACTGTGTCAGTTTTGTCCAAGCGAGCGTTCGTGACAGGGATCACTGGCCAAGATGGCTCGTATCTGGCGGAGTTGCTTCTCGGAAAAGGCTACGAGGTGCACGGCTTAGTGCGTCGTTCCAGCACGTTTGGCACACAACGCATTGAGCACCTCTATCGCGACGCCCACGATATGGATCGGCCGCTGCTGTTACATCACGGCGACATGGCTGACGGCAATGGACTGGCACGGCTCATTCGAGAAATTCGTCCGACCGAGGTTTACAACCTTGCCGCGCAGAGCCATGTGCGAGTGAGTTTTGATCAGCCCACCTACACGGCCGACGTCACGGCGGTTGGCACGCTGCGGCTTCTGGAGGCTATTCGCGATTTTCAAGATGCCGTTGGGTACCAGATTCGTTTTTACCAGGCATCTAGTTCGGAGATGTACGGCAAAGTGGTAGAGACACCCCAAAGCGAGACCACGCCTTTTTATCCTCGCAGCCCCTACGGAGTGGCGAAGCTCTATGCACACTGGATCACGATCAACTACCGAGAGAGTTACGGGTTACATGGTTCCTGTGGCATCCTCTTTAATCACGAGAGTCCTCGCCGCGGTGAAACATTTGTAACCCGCAAGATCACTCGCGCGGCCACCCGCATCAAGCTCGGGCTGCAGAAAAAACTCTACTTGGGCAATCTGGATGCCCATCGAGATTGGGGTTTTGCGGGCGACTATGTAGAGGCGATGTGGCTCATGCTCCAGCAAGACAAGCCTGACGACTACGTGATTTCCACAGACGAAACCCACTCAGTACGAGAGTTTTGCGAGCAGGTTTTTGGTCGGCTCGGCTTAGAATATACCGATTTTGTCGAGATCGACTCGCGGTACTTCAGGCCAGCGGAAGTGGAACTGCTGCTGGGATCTTCGCAGAAGGCTCGAAGGCAGCTCGGTTGGCAGCCTCGGGTGCCGTTTTGCGAGCTTGTGACGCGAATGGTCGATGCGGATCTTGAACTGGCCCGAAAAGAACAGGTGCTATTGGCAGCCGGACACGACGCCAGCATGCCTCATTCCTAGGAGGACGAACGATTCAGGCAGCATGGATTCGAAAAATATCCCTCAAGCATCAGTGGTGCGTATCGGTGGAGCCCACGTTATGACAGAGCTTTCGCGGAAACGCATTGTGGTGACGGGAGGTGCCGGGTTTCTAGGCCGAGCCGTGTGCCGCATCTTGCGTGAGAGAGGCGTGCCGGACGACAGGCTTTTCGTGCCTCGCCGTCGCGACTACGACCTCACATTCGAGGCCGATGTTGTGCGGCTCTACGACACAGCTAGGCCAGATGTTGTGATCCATTTGGCAGCCGAGGTGGGTGGCATTGGCGCGAACATGGCGCAGCCTGGCAGGTTTTTCTTCGCCAACATGGCGATGGGGCTTCATCTCGTGGAGCACGCGCGCCGAAACGGTCTAGAAAAGTTTGTCCACACAGGTACGGTCTGTGCGTATCCAAAGTACTGTCCGACCCCGTTTCGCGAGGAAGACATCTGGAATGGCTATCCCGAAGAGACAAACGCTCCCTACGGCGTTGCTAAGAAAGCTGTCTTTGTGATGCTTGATGGCTACCAGCGGCAATATGGATTGAAGAGTGCCGTGGTTGTGCCCGTCAACCTCTATGGTCCTTGGGATAACTTTGATCCCAGTTCAAGTCACGTGATTCCGGCGCTGATTCGCAAGTGCGAAGAGGCGAGGCTCTCCAAGGCAGCTGAGGTCGTTTGCTGGGGCAGCGGAACAGCCACGAGGGAATTTTTATATGTGGATGATGCCGCTGAGGCGGTCGTACGAGCCGCAGAGATCATGGATCAGCCAGTGCCGATCAATCTAGGCGGCGGTGTCGAGATATCGATTCGCGATCTAGTAAAAAAGATTGCCGGGATTTGCGGATACGGCGGCCAGATTGTCTGGGATGCGTCAAAGCCCGACGGTCAGCCCCGCCGCTCCCTGGATATCAGCCGTGCCCGCACGCTACTGGGCTGGGAGCCGAAGCAAGATTTTGACACGGGGCTCGCCACCAGCATTCGCTGGTGGCGAGAACACTCCGCCACCTAACTCGCGTCGAGTATGCCCGGGGCTGTCCGTTGGCTCACGGTACAGCGACGCGTCGTCCACCTTGGGTTTGTACGAGTCCGGACGGGACGCGGTGGGTGTGTCCTTACAATCGAGTCCCCAAACCAATGCCCGTCAATCAATTGTCTTGACAACTGATGTTTGGACGAGTATTCTACTGGGAAGGATGCCATTTGTGAAACAGACAGCTTCAAGGCGATGCGATCGTCCGTTCGATTCGCTCGAACAGGAGGCGTATCTGAATCTTTGGCGAACGTACGATTGCCTGAAGGCGATCGAAGAAGAAGTTTTTGCCGGGTACGGTCTGTCGGCCCAGCAATACAATGCTCTTAGGTTGTTGCAGGCGGCCTCTGGGGTATTGCCGACGCTTGCGATCGCCGCAAAGCTCGTCTCGCGAGCCCCGGATATCACCCGCTTGCTGGATCGCCTCGAAACGCGAGGGCTGGTGGAGCGCGAACGGCGGGCCGACAATCGGCGCGTGGTGCAAGTGAGCATTACCGCCGCAGGCAAATCGCTGCTGCAGGCAATGGCTACAGACGTTCAGCGATGCGGTAAGAGACAACTCGGCCATCTCGCCAACCCCGACCTCGTTGCCCTTATCGCTTTGCTAAAAGAGTCGCGATCCCCCCACGAAACGGTTGTGCGCACGCCATCGATCCAGTCTTCCAGGACGGCCAGTCCAACTGTCCTGCGGTAAACCCCGAAGGAGCCTTCCATGATTTTATCTTCCACGGCAAATCGTCCGCAAGTCATTGTCATTGGAGGCGGCCCTGCGGGAGCGACTGTTTCTACGTTGATTGCACAGAAGGGCTATTCGGTCTCGCTCTTTGAACGCGAAACGTTTCCCCGGTATCACATCGGCGAATCGATGATCCCAGAGACGTTCGGGGTGTTCGATCGCCTGCATATGTTGCCAAAGCTGCGGGCCTCCCATTTCGTGAAAAAGCACAGCGTGCAGTTTGTTACCGGCACCGGCAAGCTGTCAGAACCGTTTTATTTCGCCGACAATAAGCCGCACGAATCATCCCAAACATGGCAGGTTGTGCGCAGTGAGTTTGATCTGATGATGTTAAGAAATGCGAGCGAACATGGAGTCGATGTGCACGAGGGCGCCCGGGTGTTGGATGTGATCTTTGATGGAACCCGTGCTGTGGGGATCAAACTGGCCCAGCCAGAGGGTGAAGCTCGCGAGATTTTCGCAGACGTTGTGATCGATGCTGCTGGTCAGAGCGGTATCCTGCAGGATCGTCTCGGCTTGCGGGAATGGGATCCCGTGCTCAAGAAGGCGGCCCTCTGGACGTATTGGAAGGGGGCCTATCGGGATGTCGGCAAAGATGAGGGGGCAACAATCGTGATGCAGCTCGACGAAAAACAAGGGTGGTTCTGGTACATTCCACTGCACGACGATTTGCTCAGCGTGGGTGTTGTTGCGCCCCACGAATACCTCTTTGCGAATCGCGCAACGAAGGATCACGAGGCAATCTATTTTGAAGAGGTGGCTCGCTGCCCTGGGCTCCAGTCACGGATCCAGAATGCCACTCGCGCGGCACCATTCCGCGCGGCCAAGGAATATTCCTACCGCGCCCGGGAAGTAGCAGGCGATGGCTGGGTGCTGGTGGGTGACGCGTATGGATTTCTAGATCCGCTTTACTCTTCTGGGGTGTTGCTTGCACTGCGTTCGGGAGCCATGGCGGCCGATTGTGTGTGCGAAGGCTTGGCAAAGGGCGACACGTCTGCTCGACAATTAGGCAAGTGGGGGCCAGGCTTCAACGAGGGCATGGATCGCATGCGGCGATTGGTGTGCGAATTCTACGACGGATTCAATTTTGGTCGCTTTGTCAAAAAACACCCGCACTTGAAGGGGCACCTCACCGATCTGTTGATTGGCGATCTGTTTACCAACGCTGTCGATGATGTGATTGCCCCAATGGACGCATTTCGTATCGAGCGGCAGCAGGTCATTGAGAACGATGCGCCGGCAGGTGCGGATTCAATCGACGGGTAGGAATGCCAGCATGAGCAACCATTACGAAAGTGTCTGTTCATGATTGGCGAAGACTTCGTGCGATTGGCCTTGCAGTTAGCGATCATGCTTGCCTGCGGCGTCGTTGGCGGCGCGTGCATGCGTCGACTTCACCAACCGGCAGTGCTCGGAGAAATGCTGGGCGGCATCCTGTTGGGGCCAACCGTTTTTGGATGGTTGTGGCCTGCTGGTTACGCGGAGACGTTTGTGAACGGCGATTCGGTGGCCGCCGTCCGTGGTGTTGTCGTGCAGTTGGGAATGCTTTTCTTCCTGCTCGGGGTTGGTCTCGAAATCGATCTCAAAGAGTTGAGGCGATCGGGCCTCGCAGCCATAGCCATCGGCGTGACTGGATCGCTTGTGCCGCTGGCAGCTGGAATGGGGATCGTGTATCTCGTCCCAGGGTTATGGACGATTCCGTCCGGCGTGTCTCGCGAGTCATACGCACTGTTTATCGGCGTTTGCATGGCCAATACGGCCAACCCTGTGCTGGCGCGTATTCTCACCGATGTGGGGTTGTTTAAGGAGCGACTCGGTGGGCTCGTGATGGCCGCAGCGATCATCGACGATATTATCGGGTGGTCATTGTTGGCAATTGTCTTGGCGGGCTTTAAGCCAACAGCGGCATCGGTCGCCTCCGCAGCAACATTGCAGGTTGCCGTCGTGATTGTCTTTATTGCGATCACATTGCTGATGACGCGATGCGTTGTGTCGCCTCTCCTGCGGGTTGCCAGGCAGTGCCTGCCATGGCCAACGGGATACCTTAGCCTGATAGTTGTTGCCATGCTTCTGGCCGCAGCGTCCGCAGAATACTGTGGCATCCATGCGTTTTTCGGACCACTCATGCTTGGCATTGCTATCTCGCCATCAATGCGGGAGCAGCGTGAGGCGCACGCCGTGCTCGAGCAGTTTGCGCTGAGCTTCTTTGTGCCGATCTACTTTGTATCAATGGGGCTCGCTACCAACTTCGCAACGCACTTTCAGCCACCGATTGTGCTCGCGATTCTAGCCACGGCCTGTTTCAGTAAGATCGTTGCATGCAGCGGAGCCGCTCGTCTCAGCGGACTTGATCGCCGCACATCGCTGGCCGTGGCCTGCGGCATGAATGCGCGTGGGGCAATGGGGGTATTGTTGGCGGGAATCGGCATGGAAAACGGGATTGTCGACCAAGGCGTGTATGTGGCACTCGTTGTGCTCTCATTGGTCACATCGCTTGTGGCTGGCCCGCTCATGCAGTGGCTGCTGCCCCGTCGACTGCCAGTTCCTACGGGAAGTCTCTGAAGAGATTTTCTTTTCCGAGGCGTGTGTTCTGTTGAGAAGCCCGAGTCGCAAAGCCGAACAAAAACCGCCTCGCCGCACGAGAGGCCAGCTCAAAGCATGATCACTCCAGAGGTTCAATCGCTCCGTGCAAAAGCATAAACGTGCGAGTGCTGAGGGGATCCTCGAATGCAACTGTGCCCATGCAGCGAGAACCGTTGCCGCTCAGGTGAGTAATCAATCCTACGCCGTAGACAGCGTGCCGCACGCGCTGACCTTTTTCGAATCGCTGCATCGAACGGCTTTGCATCGCCATCCGGTTGGCGAGGTCTGCAGCGGTTTCAAAAGCGTGCCTGCGTTCCTTGGGTGGGCGTGGCGGGCGGGCAGTCATCTCGGCATCATCGAGCTCAAGTACGAGTCCATCGGGCCTTGGAATTGCTGAAGGCGTTGGGTCCTGCGCAGCGTCGTTGTCGGCGCAAGGATCTTCGTTATTGAAGTGTCCGTCGCCATCAATAGCACAGCCGCCGTGTTGGGTGCCACTCCCTAGGGCCATGTCGCCAGCGAGCACCGTTTCAGTGCCGGTCATTTCGGTTAAAAATAAACTGGGTGCCGAGATGCGTCGCGTGCCTCTGTAGTCTCGCATGCGTGCGCAACTTGCGTGAACTTCCTGCATGCCTCGCGTGATGCCAACAAATACAAGCCGTCGCTCCTCCTCTAACTGTTCTGGCTGATCGAGGCTCCGCTCGTGCGGCAGGATGCCGTCCTCCATTGCCACCAGATAGACCACCGGAAATTCCAGTCCCTTGGCGGCATGAAATGTCATGAGCGACACCCGCTCGGTGGTGGCATCCCAGGAGTCTGTGTCGGAAACAAGCGCAGTGGTCTCCAGAAAGGATCCCAGCGAGTCGTCTTCCGCAGCGCGAGGCTCGCCCGTTGCCGGGGTGGCCCCGCCTGTGGCATAACTTTCGTCGTGCTGCAGGGCGGCTGTCAGAAGCTCTTCGATGTTCGCCAGCCGGTCGTCGCCCTCCTCACCCTCCTCTTCTTCGAGCATCCGTCGATAGCCTGTTTTGTCGAGAACAGCCTCTAAAAGTGGTGCCACGCCTGTTTTGGCCCCTCCAGCACACTGGCTTAATTCGCGGTGCAACCGACTGAATGTCGCAAGCGCACTGGCCGCTCGCTTTGAAATCCCTGGGATTGTTGCGGCCCGCGAAGCCGCCTCCAATCGGCTCGCACGATGATCGTCAGCCCACGAGGCCAAGTGATCCAGCGACTGTTTGCCAATGCCTCGGGGCGGTACGTTGACAACCCGCAGGAGGGCCTCGTCGTCGCGAGGATTTTTGAGCAAACGTAGCCAGGCCACGATGTCGCGGATTTCTCGTCGCTTGAAAAATTCGAGCCCTCGCACAAGCTGGTAAGGCACAGCCCGGCTCCGTAGCCCAACTTCGAGCGATCGCGACAGCGCGTTTGTCCGAAATAGAATAGCAAAGTCGCGAGGCGATCGCTTTCCTGTAGTCACCGCATGGGCAATCTCGTTGGCAATGCGATTAGCCTCATCGTGGCTTGTCGCATCGAGCACGATTCGCACCCGCTCGCCGGGCTCCGCTGCCGTGATTAAACGCTTCGGCATGCGGCGTGAATTGTTGGCAATGAGCCGGTCGGCTGTGCCAAGAATATTGGCGGTGCTTCGGTAATTATGCTCAAGCGTGACAATCGCAGCGGTTGGGTAATCGCGCTGAAACTCTAGGATATTGCGGATGCTCGCGCCTCGCCAGCCGTAGATCGCTTGGTCCGGATCGCCCGTTACGGCCAGATTCGGATGGTCGATCGCAAGCCCTCGTAGGATGCTGTATTGCACGGCGTTGGTGTCTTGATATTCATCCACGAGGATCCAGCGGTGCTTGGCGTCAAGCATGGCTCGCAGATCAGGGTTGTCGGTGAGTAGACGGGCAACGTGCACAAGAAGGTCGTCGAAATCGACAGCATTCGTTGCGAGTAACATTTCTTGGTACGCGGGCCACAGCTTTTTGACGACTTCGTCAGCGGGCCGGCCCCAGCGAGGCTCGAAGCTATCCGGCGTGAAGCAATCATTTTTAGCGCGGCTGATGATGCCAGCGAGTCGGTCGATCGGCGTATGCGACAGTGCCAAGCGGAGCTTTTTTGCCGCACGCTTCAAGAGTGAAACCGCATCGCTCGAATCCAGAATGGAATAGTCGCTTGTGAGGCCGGCAAGCCTTGCGTGCGACCGCAGAAGCCTCGCCGCGAAGCGGTGGAACGTGCTCATTTCGACCGGCTGTGGGCCAACGAGTTGGGCCACCCGGCGTCGCATCTCGTCGGCGGCCTTGTTGGTGAACGAAAGTGCCACGATCTGTTTCGCAGGCACCCCTTGTGAGATGAGGTGAGCAATCCGGTGTGTAACCACCCGAGTCTTACCACTCCCGGGCCCAGCAAGCACTAAAAGCGGCCCTGCCACGTGGGTGGCTGCCTGTCGCTGAGACTCGTTGAGGGCGTCGATGGAGTGTTGTGGCACTTGGTTTGAGCGGCGGTTGCCGACCCTTCAAATAAGGCAATCGTGGGGGGCGGCGCAAGGCTTGCTGACAGGTTCGCACAGACACAGGTAGGCGAATTGCAACTGTTTAGATTATATTCAGGACCGTCGCCACACGGGCGGTTGTGGCCCGAAGGTCACACAAAAAACACGGACAGAGAATCGTCAAAATCCGTTTTCCAATACCTGCACGGGAGGGAACCCATGCCTCGCATTCCTTACAAGAACCTCACACAGTCGGATGAGATGGCCGAAAAGCTCGAAATGAGCACGGCTGAAATAGGCCTTTCTGTTCGCACCACCAACTGCTTGGAAGAGAAGGGGATTTTTACGGTGCACGATTTGCTTAACTGCACCCGGTCCGATCTTCTCTCCATTTCCAACTTTGGTGAGAAGACACTGGAAGAAGTGTATCGCTCTTTGGAGAAGATCGGATTCTTCCGGACGTTGCAACAAAGCGGCCAATCCTCGGTGGAAGCATCGCTGCGACTGTGATGGGATTGCCCGTGCACGACGATTGAAGGAGATGAGCCGTGAAATTGCCGCAGTTCTTCGGCAAAAAACGCGGCCACCGTCGCACTGGCTCGCAGGCATGGGGCTCCTTTGGTGAAGGGTTTTTCTATGCTGTGCTGCTGGTGTCTGGCTTCGTGTTTGGCGGGTTGGTCCTGTCAGGCACGGTGGCCTACTCCCCAACCGATCCCGATACGGTTGTGTTACAGCACGGCTATGATTGGTGGATGTGGTTGCTCACGCTGCTCCTCCCAGGTGCCCTCGTGGCCTTTGGTGGCTCAGGTGTAGCTCGCGTGATTCGCGTCTGGGGAAAATCAGACGAGCATCGCGCTGCTTCGATGGGGCTGCCCAAACTGCTCGACACCATGGGGCAGGCTGCCCAAGACGCCCCCGGCCATCCTGGCGTGCCCACGTGTGAAAATCTTGTGAATTCGCCGGGCACGCTCCTGCGATACAGGCTGCCACTGGAAAGCCCTGAGAGTTGGACGCTCATTGGTTTTGGTCTCTTTGCAATGCTATGGAATGCGGTCGTGCTTGTGCTGGCGGTGAGCGCCGGCCTTGATCTGCTCAGTGGCAAGACAGACTGGCTACTCTTTATGGTGCTTGTGCCATTTGCTGCCGTCGGCGTTGGTGGCATCGTTGTTTTTGTATGGACATTCCTGTTGGCCACAGCCGTGGGGCCGACGCAGTTTGAAATATCAGATCATCCATTGGCTCCGGGAGGCAGTTATGACGTGCTGCTTGGACAGGCCGGCACGGGCAGATTCCGGATGCTTGAGGTGTTTTTAGAAGTCGAGGAGCTCGCGACATTCCGTCAGGGCACAGATACTCGCACCGAACGGCTCGTCGTCTGGCGAGAGCGAGTCAAGGAGTGGCACGACGTAGAGCTCACGCCCGGCGGTCGCTTTGAGTCGCGATTTATGATTGATATTCCAGCCGACGCCATGCACTCCTTCGCGTCGGCTCACAATTCCGTGCACTGGCGAATCGTTTTGCGTGGCCTGTCCGAGAGCCGTCCAGCTTTTACACGGATCTTTCCGCTAGTCGTTTTTCCTCCACCGGCACCCCTTTTGCGGCGTCCTGTCCACTCGGCTTGGCAGGTATCTCCATGAACGACGCTGCTGCCACGACCAACGGTGATAGTAAGGGTATTGTCCCAGCCTTGCGTGCAATTGCTGCTGGATCGCCTGCGGTGGCAAAAGGAACACTGTCTCCGCGAGTTGTATTGCAGTTTGATCACGCTAGTCGCATCTATCAGCCACACGAAAACCTTGGTGTGCGCTATCGTATTGAGGGCATTGACGACGAGAAAGTGCGTGCCGTGGAGCGGTCTGCAGTCTGGTATACCGAGGGGAAAGGGGAGGAGGATCTGGAGTCGCATTTTTTTGAGCGTCTTTTCGGACAGGACGCCGTCAATGCGGCTGTGCCGAATGGCTCATTTGCGATTGTCCTTCCCTCCAGTCCACTCTCTTACGAGGGCGTGATTGTCAAGGTGCGATGGTGCGTACGGGTGCGAATCTTTTTTGAGGGTGGCAAGGATTTTGTTTCGGAGCACGTGTTTGAGATTGGGCAGATTCCGCCAGCACGCAATCGAAGGGAGCCCTTGGCATGACTGCACAGCGGCCGCCCGATTATGGTAGCAGCGATTTTTGTGGCAACCCATTTTCAACGCGTTACACGCAGCCAGGTCGCATTGTGCCACTGGATCACTTTGGCAACCCTCTGAACCTACAGGGGATTCTTGTCTCGCTTGCTGAGTTAGGGGGAACGGCGGCCATTCAGGGCCAGCACGGCAGCGGCAAAACAACGTTGCTCGAGCATCTAGCCTGTGAACTGAAACATAGCGGCGCGTGCGTAGTTCGCGTGCGACTGCGTAGTAGGCTAGATGCATTGGAAGCACTGCTAGCCATCGCACGTAGCCCGCCAGGTGGCATCGTGTGCATCGACAGTTGGGAGCAAATGGGCCTTTTGTCAAGTTGTCTGGCGAGGGGGTTGGCATGGGTGTGTCGCTGTCATGTGCTGGTCACATCGCATCGCGCCACTGGCCTGCCTTTGCTTATCGATTGCCAGACATCCCACCCGCTCTTAGTGGCCATTGTACGACAGTTGCCATCCCATGAACTATGGTATGGCCAATGCATCGTCCCAGCAGATGTGGAAGAGGCATTTAAGCAGTGTGCCGGGAATGTGCGGGAGTCGCTCTACCACTTATATGACCGGTTTGAATGTCACGGGCGAGGAGGTCCGGATATGCCGGTGGTGCCTGCCGTGTCGATCGTGCCGCCACGGAGCATGAAATTCATGAAACCATTCGGCATTTTTTTCGCGCCGAGGTACCCGAGTGCAACCTAGGCTGGAGTGTTGTTGAACGTATCGGGCATCCCGCTACGTCGATCAGCACCAGTCGAGGAGCGAGTGATGAAGACGCGAAAGATGATGGCCGTTGTTTTGCTGGCCTGTACTGCCGCTTCCACGTGGTCTCAGGTCTGCAATGCGCAATGTTGCCTCGACAGTTTATTCGCGGGCTGCGGCAACTGCTTCCGTAAGGCACCGCCAGCATACGCCGTTGCACCTGTGCCCATCATGGCACCGATCGCTGCAGCTCCTCCTGTGCCAGTTGTGGTGCCGGTGCAGCAAGTGAGCTACGTGCCCGAGACAACCTACCGCACGCAGTATCAGTGCGTGCCGGTTACCTCGTATAAACCGTCCTGTGAAATCGACCCATGCACTGGCTGTCCTCGAGATTGCATGGAGCAGGTGACCAATTATGAGCAGCGTGCCGTAAACGTGCCCGTCACGCAGTACCGTGCTGTCTACTCGACCAAATATGTTCAGATGCAGCCTGGCTACGCCGTAGCTCCAGGCAGCGCGGTTGTGCCGGGTGCCGTGCCAGGACCTGCTGGCATCGCAGCCAGTCCGTTTGCCGCTCCGACGCAGACGACTCCACAGGCGTGGGGTTCGGCAGGAAGCGACATTCCGCAGCAAAGCATTGCGGCACCGACGCTGCCGCAGGGAGCCGTTGGCCAGCCCATGATGCCGCAACCGACGTTTCAACAGCAGATCGTTCCGCAGAGTGGAACTTACGCTGCTCCGTCGCCAGTTCAGCCTCAGCCCAGCCTGCCGCCCACACTCGCGCCCACCCCGTCACTGAAGCCGATTCCGGAACTGCCTCGCACGATGCCAGGCCAGACTGGTAGTGCAGGTGCCGCGCCCTCAACCCCGTTGGCTCAGCCGTCTCCCGCACTCAAGCCCATACATGCTCCGGCAGGAGTACCAGGCGGGAACACCCCCGGCACGACTCCAAGCACCCCAGACAGCAATGGAACCGGGAGTATTGGCATGCCGACTGTGCCTGGCACTGGTCCAGGGGCTGCCACCGGCGCGTTTCCTCGGCTTTTGGAACCAACGAGCCACACCACATCGTGGCAGCCTGCTGCGGTTTCTCGGTCGTCCGCCTATCCGACCGCAGCTTTGCCTGTGCGATGGCAGCAGTAACGCGATCAGCACAAACGCGATAAACTGGGTTGATTCACTCAACTTCCTTTTTGCTGTTATTGGCTGAGACACTTCTGTGACCAATGTCGACATCGCTACCATCTTAGTCGGGTGTCCGACCTGCTGGAATTCAAGGCAGAAAATACCTTTCGAGTGCGAGCCTACCGCAACGCTGCACACACGATTGGCAACATGGTGGAGTCGCTTGCGAGGCTCAACGAAGATTCGGGCCGGTCGCTCACGGATATCGATGGAATCGGGGCCGATCTTGCTGCCAAGATACAGGTGTTGCTCAACACGGGCCGGTTGCCGTTGCTAGACGAACTGGAAAAAGCCGTCCCATCAGGTGTATTCGCGATTATGCGAGTGCCCGGTCTAGGCCCCAAGAAAGTCAAACTGCTCGTCGACCAACTCGGCATCGACTCACTAGAGGGGCTCGAGGCTGCCTGCCGCGCAGGGCAAGTGCAAGGGTTAAAGGGATTCGGCGAAAAAACACAGGCAGCGATTCTCGCTGCTATCGCTTTTGCCAAGAGCCCGGAACATTCCAGGACCTTGTGGAACGATGCCGATTCAACCGTGCAGATCCTGTTGGCGTGGATGCAAACCTGCCCGCAGGTGCATCAGATCGAGGCGGCTGGTAGTTGGCGACGTGGCCGGGACACGGTCGGCGATATCGATATCCTTGTGGAATGCGACGGCACAAGAGAAAGCGTACAGGCCGTCATGAATCACCTGCATGAGTGGTCCGAGATCACTGCAGTGCTTCTCAGTGGTGATACAAAGACGAGCGTGCGGGGGCCACAAGAGATCCAGATCGATCTGCGCATCGTAGAGCACGCCTCGTTTGGGGCTGCCTTGCAGTATTTCACGGGTTCAAAAGAGCACAACATACGACTGCGATCTCGAGCCCGTGATCGCGGCCTGACGATCAACGAATACGGTGTGTATCGGCTGGCCGGTCAGGGTGAGGGCGGTGAGTCGGAACTGGCGGGAAAAGTGGGCGAAAGCCTTGCCGGAAAGACGGAAGGAGATGTGTACAGGGCGGTGGGCCTTCCATGGATCCCGCCAGAGCTCCGCGAAGGCGGCGATGAATTCTTGCTGGCCGAGCGAGGAAAGCTCCCCGTACTCGTCACGCTCGCTGACATCCGCGGCGATCTCCACATGCATACCACGGCCACCGACGGTACGGCAACGCTTGGCGAAATGACCCGCGCGGCAATCGAACGAGGCTTGGAGTACATCGCGATCACCGATCACGGAAAGCGGGTGACAATGGCCCATGGGCTTGATGCGAAGCATCTTCTCAAACAGTGGGCAGAAATCGACAGACTCAACGCATCGCTTGCTGAGGACGGTGCACCGTCGCTTGTGGTGCTCAAGGGGATTGAAGTCGACATGCTGGAGAAGGGCGGCCTCGATTTGCCAGACGATATTTTAGAGCAAGCCGACTGGGTTGTGGCGAGTCTGCACTACGGTCAGAGCCAGCCCCGCGCGCGAATCACGGAGAGAATCATTGAGGCGATCGAAAATCCGTATGTGAGTGTCATTGGTCATCCCACCGGACGGCTCATTAATCGCCGACAGGCCTACGATGTGGATATTGAGGCAGTGATCGCAGCCGCCGCACGCACCGGCACGTTCCTAGAGATCAACGCCAATCCATGGCGACTGGATCTCAACGAGCATCATGCAGCCGCTGCAAAGCAGGCCGGCGTCAAACTCGTCATCTCGACAGATGCCCACGCCACAAGCGGCTTGGGCATGATGCGATGCGGTATTCTCCAGGCCCGCCGCGCGGGTCTGGAGTCACGCGACATTGCCAACACTCAAACGCTCACTGCCTTACAAAGTGCGATGAAGCCCGGTGGTGCTAGCAGGTAACTTTGCCGCCGGCTTGACGCAGCGAAATCCAATGTGGTTAGTGCTGCTGGAGATCTCTCCTTTGCTACGGGCGCCCACGATATAACGCGCACAATACTGCTCTGAGCAGAGAAAAGACCCACCCCGCATCACACGCTTGATCTGTCCGGGTTCCTGTGGATCAAAGCTCTCGGGGGGGCCCGTTGGATTATCGACGGCTTTTTCATTGCCGCCTTGCGTGGCGTATGTGTCGGGGCGGTACCAGTCCGAACACCACTCCCAGACGTTTCCAGACATGTCATAGAGGCCGTAAGAATTTGGAGGAAACTGTGCAACGGGCGCTACTGCGGCATAGCCATCGTCGGCGGAATTATTGTTCGGAAATACCCCCTGCCACGTGTTGGCCATCCAGTGGCCATGTGGCAAAAAATCGTTGCCCCATGGATACATGTTTCCAGCGAGGGCACCTCGTGCGGCGTATTCCCATTCTGCCTCGGTCGGCAACCGCTTGCCTGCCCAGGCAGCATACGCTTGGGCATCTTCGAACGCGACATGAACGACAGGCTCCTCGCCTTGCTCATCGACTGAACTACCATCGCCTGTGGGGTGTCGCCACTGCGCTCCTTTGACGTAGTTCCACCATCGCAGGTGCGCCATGCCAGACGGATCGCGGAGGGGCACCCTCTCCGCTGGGGGCGAAAAAACAATTGATCCAGCCACCAGATTCTCCACAGGAGCACCAGGAAAGTGTTCGGCCTGCGGAACGCGCTCTGCAACGGTGATATACTCAGTGGCTTTCACAAACGCTGCGAACTGCCGGTTCGTGACTTCTGTGCGGTCCATCCAAAAGCTATCGACGTGAACGCGGCGCACAGGACGGGCATCGTTCATGGCGTCTGGCCCACCGTGAGGAATACCACGAGGATCCGCGCAGCCCATCGAGAAATCACCACCGGGAATCCACATCATGCTGCTTGGTGAGTCGTCAGGCGGTTGATCGACGCTCGTGATCGTTGGCGTGAAAAGAGTGGCGGTAGGTGGCCAGCGAACCGAGGCTTTCGCCGGTTGCTCAATCGCGAGACGGCACAGGCCCCAGACGCAGGCCGCCGCTCCAAGCCCGAATGTGATGAGCCACGGCGTGGAGCGGAACGAAGGCAGATTCATGGTGGTGAGTCGATCGGGATAGGACTCATGCCGAACGTGAAAAAGAGGGTTCCTCGAGCGCGAGATCAAATCGCTGGCGGAGTGTGCGACGGCGCGAGGGTCGCCACCACTTCACAAAAAGCATTCGTGACTCGTCGGCCATCGCCACCTCTTCCCGATGCAGTTCGACAAGGATTTGTCGGAGCGGCAGCGCACTTCTGTCGTTGGCCCAGCGGCCCAGTCGG
>Ga0114978_10000770_pt1 | contig 26859 bp, 55 predicted proteins | sample S_140212_EF_Meta_FD_87027 | JGI IMG/M metagenome (GOLD analysis project Ga0114978, IMG submission 87027) | Freshwater microbial communities from Lake Simoncouche, Canada to study carbon cycling - S_140212_EF_MetaG | ecosystem: Environmental > Aquatic > Freshwater > Lake | place: Lake...
AATAGGTTGGTTGGTTTTAGGATTTATAGTTGACAAGTTCTAGGGAGAGCCCCTAGACTCGGTGGTGTAATAAAGACACCAGCGACGAAAGAGACGGAGTAGATATGAAAGTTATTGGACTTGAATCCAAAACTGTAACTGTGGGAAACCTCAGTCCTAATGTTGAGAGAGTTGTAGCGATAGTTGCTCAACGTCTTTTGAAGGATTGGTTTCCAACCAAGCTTCCAGTTGACCTCTATGAATGGACTGAGATTGCAATGAAAGATGCAACCTCTGTTACTCAAGAATTGATTGAGCAAGGTTTCATCAAGATTGAGGGAGTTGAACCTAAATGACAAACTGGCAGATAGTCGGAATGGCAATACTCAACTTCAACTCTGTTCTTCTTGCAGTAGCTCTTATTCAATACAAAGAGAAACTTAGACGACAGAAAATGATAAAAGAAGTTATCGGGGAAATTGAAGAACAAATTGATACTGAGATGAAGTTCATCAATATTGCTCACAACTTTGATAAGGACGGGAACTAATGACATCAGCAAAAGACGCACTAGCAGCAATGGGTATCGGTTTAGAAGAAGCAGTTCAAGCCGACACAAGACTTAAAGAACGACAAGTTCGTGATCCACGAATCTGTCTATGTGGTCATGCCATCAATAAACACATCAACGAAAACGGAATCGTTCTCTGTACACCAAGCCGAATGGTTTGCCCTTGTAAGTCTGTACGAGCCGTTATTGAAGTTGAGGACACTCGCAAGTTTCTACGCAAGACAACAGGACCCGGAGTAGAGCATGCTCTAGTTCGTGGAATCGCTGCACTTGCTGATATAGGTAAAGAAGCAAAGTGGATTGACCCTATCAAGTGCGACCGATGTCAAGCCACCGAAGGACGAATCGTTCCTTGCCCAATCACCGAAGGAAAGCAAGTTGCCTACAAAGCAACTGGTCGTGACGCTCTCCTCTGTGAAAAATGTATGGAGGAAATCTAATGACCCAGCCAATGGAATCAATCAACTCAAAGCTCCGACAACTTACGTTGGAAAGAACCATCACCCCCGAGTCCATGCTCAAGGTTTCACAAACCGTTCAAGAAGGAATCTCTGAGTGGACTGAATCGGTTACTGCTCAGATTACTTCCATGATTTCTGAATGGGAAGCCTCTATGGGTGAAGATGACAAGACTTTCTATAGTTTGGGATTGCGTCGTGCCATTGACATCATCTCTGGTAATACCGCCTACTCCCAACTGCCCATCCTTGAGACCGAAGAATACTTACCTTCAGAAGAAGAATGAGTCCGTACAACCTCAAGGGTGAACTTGTAAATCGATGCAACAGCCATCAGAACAAAATGATTTACAAGAACCCAACGACCCTACTCAGCGTCATCCTTAAAACGGAGCAAGAGCAGGGAGTCAAGTTAACTTGGTTTAAGTGCGAAGTCCATAACGGATACCACCTGACCAAATGGGAAAACAAGAGGGACTGACAATGGACTTCCGATTTAAGAAGAGCAGGGAGGAGCTACGTCGTCTTCTTGACTTGAGAAAATCTTCCGCATCTAGCCCTGCCAAAAATAAAAAGCGATATTCCAGAAAATCCAAACACGCTGGAAAAGATACCAACTGGGACTAACTCAGAAGCACTTTTCTGTTCAGATATTGAACGGGTCGTCCAATCCTCGCAATGTTTTAAATACCCTTATTTCCTCGTATTTTTAACCTGCAACCGATTTAGTTGTTTATGAAAGGTGTTTGACTCTCTCAATTTTCCCCGGAAAAAGTTTTGAAAATGTCGTAACCTTCTGGTAGTGGATAAAAAAGTATCCACCCTCTTAGAAGGACATAAACCAATGAACAAAGCAATGATTGAGTCATACCTCCGCAACCTTGCGGGTCAGGTTATCGGCGCAGTAATGATTGTTATGCAGACCTCAGGAGTGTCATCACCTCTTGACTTCTCAACAAGCGAATGGCTCCTTGTAGCCAACGCACTCTGGGCTTCCCTTGTACCTGTGGCACTTCGCTACATCAACAAGCAAGACCCAGCTTTCGGGCGTGTCGCTGTGGTAGCAGCAGCCGAAGTGAGCAAGAAATTATCCACAACCGCGAGCGCAGCAAAGAAGCCAGCGGCAAAGAAAGCAGCTCCAAAGAAGTAGAAGTTGTTGGGTTCTGGCCTGGAGATCTGGGCCAGACTCAATAAATTTTTACCCCCTTGGACAACGGACATAGGAGAAAAATGCCAACACCCAAAATGACGGTTACTCAACACGCCGACAAAGAGATTGCCCTAAAGGCAGATATTGAAGAACTCATCCGCCAGCTTCGGGATAGCGAGTATCGCACCAAGCGGGAGAAGGAAGCCATCTCATTTGACCTTCAGGCCAAACGGGTTGAACTTCGTGAACATATTGCGATCCCACTTTCTGATCTAGACAGAGGGTAAAAATTTTGACTGAGCTCATCAGCTTCGAGCCTGAAAAGGAAGAAGAGGATACGGAGCCAGCGTTAGATACACCAATCGATATGAGGCCAGACCTCACTGCTATTGGATTGATTGAATTAGAACGCGGCGTCGTAGAAGACTCTTACGAGAACAGGCAAGTACTTCGCGGTGCCCATATGAACTGGGATGCTGTCTATTCCCAGACGGGTGCACCAACGGGCTTGATTGCGGCTCGCTCCCAAGAGCAAACTAAAGAACGGCGTGTCCTCTCACTGGTTGAAAAGAAACCGCTGATGACGGACCCACTTAACAATAACTCTGACTACTTGACGGGCCTCGACCTGATTGTGGACGAATCGGCGTGCCGTATCACCCCACCGTGGGTAGTCGCTGCCACCCGCGTCTATCTAAAAGAGCAGGAAGATGGCGGCCCGAAAACTCAACGGCGTGCCCCAGCTGTTCTCCCACATCGCTGCAGAATCGTGAAGTCGGATGGGATCCGCTGCATGCTGTGGTCATCGGGACGGATTAAAGATGACGGCTTGTGCCGAGTCCATCTCAAGACGCAACGGAAGCCCGGCGAAGATGTTGAACGGGCGAGACGCAAGTTGATGCAGTCTGCCCCTTACGCGGTAGATGTACTTGAAGAACTTATGGAGACCGCTATCTCTGAACCCGTCAGGTTAAAAGCCTCAACGGAAATCCTTGACCGTGCTGGAGTACGAGGCGGCATGGATATCGGCGTGGATGTAGAAGTGACGGATGCTCGTAGCCCAGCACAGATTGTTGCGGAGCGGCTTGCCCGTTTGTCCCAAGGAGCAATCATTGTTGCTGGACGTCTGGGATCTACAACTTCCATACAAGATGCGGATGTTACCGACGTAGCTCCAGAAGACCCTAAAATTTTTACCCCCCTACCCGCAGCGGCTGAAGAACCAGAAGTTGTTGAATCCCAAGAAATCTCAGCGGAGGAGCTCGACGAGCTATGACCACATTAGAACAACTTCATCAAATGGCAGCCGTGCATGCGGCCCGCTTAGAAGAGGATATTAAAGAGTGTCGTACCCGCGATGAACATATCCGAGTAACGGCTCGCGCAAATGAAGCAATGGAGATTCTTAACTTTCTTATCGCGGCGAGCGCTGCAGAAATTAAGTTAATAACTAGTTAGGATATTCATATCCTATCTAGTAATTAACGGCTTGTCAAGTAACGAGGGGTAAAAATGGAACGGGTGTTATCGGATTGTTTCTGGTGCGGCGAGTCATACGAACGCGGCGTGTACGAACGGTGTCCCAATTGCGCAACGGGTCTTGCACCAGGTGCAGCGATCGGTGACATCCAAATAACTTTCGCTGCAAACAGCGGCCCGCTACGTTCGGGCCCGATCAACGGCGAGGTCTCAATAACTTCCTCTACTCAACGGTAGCTTAAAGCTTCAGAGAAGCGGCTTGCCCGTACAGACTTAATTCTAAGTCTGTCCTATTAAACGGCCTGTGGATAACGGCCTGCCTGTGGATAACTAACGGAGGAGCTGCAGCTGCAGATCCCACATCGGAATAACTTATTGACCGCCCGGCCCTGGATGGATCGATCAGCGGCGAGCGATTTCAAACCTGAGTCGGACTGACTCAACCTTAAATTAATAACGGCATGCGTTACTAACGGCGAGCGTTACTAAAAGGTGGTGGTGATGGTAACGGTGGTGGTGGAGGCGGAGCTGTAACGGTATAGATGCAAATAACTTTTTAACGGCGAGCTCCAGATCTCTGATCCAACCGCAGCGGCGAGCGCATAGGGGGGTAAAAATTTTGATGCCATCCCAGTCCTAGCTTCCAAAGTTATTGGGAAGTGCAGCAACGGATCAGCCTGGACCGCAAGGACCTCAAGAACCAACGGGACGCATCGGACCAACAGGACCAACGTCGAGCTGATCGGACATCCGAATAACTTTGACAGCAGCGGCCCGCACGTTGAACAACCTATGAAACGATTTCTAATTTGCAACCTTTGAAAATTAACAACGGATGCGAGGGAGGAGCCAAGTCGGCAAGAACTAGAAGTTGTTTGTAGTTGTGGATAGCTGTCGAACGGATCCAATCCAAAACTTAAAACCGCTATTTTACGCGTAGTTGCATCCGAGGAATAATAGTGGTAGCCTAGCGGCTCCGCCGCTAGGTGAACTTCCCAACAACTTATTAACTTTAAAACCTGGAGCTGCGTGTCCTCCAGAGATTTTTACTAACCAACTTGTATTATTGCGCGGCCTGCTTTATGATGAAGATTCATCACTAACTTAGGTAGGTAAAAATGTTAGAAGTAACCGCTGCGTTCTTAGTTGGACTAAGTATCGGCTTGATAGCACTCGCTGTATATATGAAACGGCAAGTAGGTAAGACCGTTCCCACATTCTTTGACGAGCGTCAGTACAAACGGATTCAAAAAGATTTAGACGACACGCTAGAAAAAATTCGCAACATAGGTTGACAAACAGCGAGCGCTCGCTCTATAATAGATATCAACAACGACGAAAGGATAACGGCGTGAAAACAACAAACGAGATAATTGAAAAGAGCGACCTCAAAGAGTATCTACGAGATGCCAAGGGAATTGCATTCGATACCTGCCACAAGATTTATGTCTTGATGGACGAGGAGCAGATGGTTCTAATGCGGCAATACGGATACGACCCACTAATCACTTCAGGCGAGATGTCACCTGAGGATATGTATGAACGGATAACGGAGTGGTTCGACGACTCTTGCGGATTGCGTTTCATTCAAGCGGTTCACACGGACCCTAAAGACCCTAACGCGGGGTTCATCAGTATTGTCGGTCAGTTTGACGACGAGGAAGATGAGGAGGAGTACTAATGATAAAGACCGTAATAGATACAAAACCTTCTTGCGACTTCGGTTGCGGCAAGACCGCTGAGTATGACGGCGTGACAAAAATGGGACCTTGGGCATATATGTGCCAAAGTTGTTTTGATGTCAACGGCCTGGGCGAGCTCGGGCTCGGCAAGGGTCAACGGCTTGTTGTGAAAGAGGCGTGATGTCAACTATCAACCAAAACCTCAACGGATACATAAACGGCACGAGAGTTCCAGTATGTGTGGAGTGCGGCAAGGACCTGACACCCGATGAACTTGGGTACGGTCACGATTGCGAGGGGGAGTAAAAATGGCACGGATTGTCCACTTCGTAGTAGCGGTTGACTTAGATAAGAAAACCACTTTCATAGACGATGACACTTTCACGGCGAGGTTTGCCGACGGTGCCCTCTATGATGAAGAAAAGGAAGAGTGGCGTGCAGAAGACTACGACACTGAATACCTTCCAGCTTTAGAGATACTCAACACGGTTCCACTCTCAAAGGAGTAAAAATGACGACAACAGGATTTAGCATCTTAGATAAAACAACGGGTAAAAAATTAGCAACGCTACCGCTGACGATTTCTATCGGGTCAACCGTAGAAGGATTCCAACGAGCAGGATACGAAGTTATTTGGACTTGGGAGGAGGGCCCGATCAGTGCCTAAAGAAACTTACTATTCAAAAGAGGCGAGCGCACTCGTGGGTAAAAAAGTTGTAGCGGTTCGTCCCTTCCACAAGCAGGAACTTGATGACTACGCGTGGGGAGACTACGACGCGGAGAAAGCGATTGTGATTGTCTTTGATGACGGCACGGTTGTAATCCCACTACAAGATGACGAGGGCAACGGGCCCGGTGTGTTGGAGTTTGCGGAACTAGCCAAGGTATGATAATCTTTCTGTCAAACGACGGAAGGAAAATGAATGACAAAGGAAATAGAACTTAGCACCACCTCTAGGGAAAACTTTGAGGAATGGGTTGGCGAGCCTCTTACTGATGAGCAGTGGGCGGAAGTTGTAAGCGAAGTCGAGGGAAGAACCGAAAATTATTTGGACGGCTTGCTTTCTGAATTGGTGCAAGACCATAAAGAAAAAGTCGGCATCTTTGACGAGGCTGAATAATGTTTGGCGCATACGCAGTTATGAAGCACGACTCAAGAGCAGATGCTTGGTTTGATTCGGATAAACGATTCGCAACTGAAGCAGAAGGCGTTGTGTGGATAAACGGAGAAGAAGGCGATTTGTTCGCTGAGTCCTTCGGTGACGAGTCTAAGTCAGATGAGTATGAAGGTTATTGGCTTGATGATGTTGTAGTTGTAGAGGTAAAAAAATACAGAGTTCGTGCAACTAAGCGTCTTCACCTTGAGTGTGTCATTGAGGCGACTAGCCAAGAAGAGGCAGAAAGAATTGCCGACTATGAACTTATTACTGACGACTTCACAGAAGAGAACACAGACTTCACTTTAGAGACTGTCGTGGAGATTGTTTGCTGTTCCCACGAAGCCCACGAAAATTATTGCGATTGTTGTATGAGTAGTTGCGATACCTGTTCCAAGGTAGTATGATGAAGTTATCTCGCAAGGGATAATCCAAAACGACGAAAGGAAAATGAAATGCCAAATTGGGTATTTACAAGTATGACTGTATTAGGTAAAGAAGAAGACCTAATAAAGTTCAGAGACAAAGCAAGTAAGTCTTATCAGACTTTTCATAAAGGCGACTTTGTTGAGAAGGAAGATGGAACTAAGTCTTACGACTCAGAGATTGTAAAAGAGAGTCTTCACGAAGCACCTCTATCTTTTATGAACTTTCACACCCCTGCTGACCTTGATGCTTACTACGGCGCATCTGACTACAAGCCTGAAGGCTATGACGAGATGAGTATGGAAGAGCGTATGGCTCACGCTATGAAGTTCACAAGCGACGGCTGGTATGACTGGAATGTTCGTGAGTGGGGAACAAAGTGGGACGCCTGTAATTCTGAAATGACAAGCGACGACCCATCTTCACTTTCTATCGCATACCGATTTGATACGGCTTGGTCACCTGCTGAAGGTGCTTTTCGTAAGATGGTTGAGCAACACCCTGAACTTGACTTTGAGTTTTACAACGAAGAAGAGCAAGGCTGGGGCGTGGAGTATGAAGGCACGAACGGCGAGTTGTCTATGACTAAAGAGTGGGACATACCGAACTCACATCAGGACTACTTAGACCTTGATTGGGAGTGCCGTGCTTGCGAATACTTCTCGGACTCAGGCGACCCTGACGACCTTCACGACGATTGCCCCGACAACAAGAAGGCAACGGAAGAAGCAGTCCAACAGATGGAAGACATCTCCGAACTAATCGGCTAGAACTTTACGGCGTGGAGTGGGGGAGGCGAGAGCCTCCCCTTCTTTACGGCGAGCGCAGGGTAAAAATAAATGAAACGGAGGAACGGCGTGACTGTAGAAGAACGGCTTGCTGGCTTGGTAATAGAGAAGTGGGGTGCAGATAACGGCGTGAAGTATCTGTCGTCTGTGATAACCACCCTCACAACGGCTAGTCAGATGCAAGTGCTAATAAAGCAGATGGAAGACCAGTTAGACTAACGGCAAGACAAACGGCAAGACGAGAGGATTCAATCGTGGGTAAAAAGAAAACGGCAAGCGTTGAGAAGACGGAGCTGATCGAAGCAGCAACCGTAGAAGTTGTTCGCACCTTGAGCTACTTTGCTGAAGATGGGAACTACGGAAGTGCAAGTGGACTCACCATTATGGAGACTACGCATTGGAACGAACTGGATTGGGAAATCCTTGAGGGAGCATCAGACGGTGCACGCCCTGAAGTTGCACGAGTCCTTACGGAGTCGTATGAGCCAAATGCAGATGAAGCAGCCCTTCGTGCAAAACTTGCTAGTCTCGGTGTAGACCTGACAGAATACGAAGCAGGGTAAAAAGTTTATAGTCTTCGCGGGGTTTCTTCGTCGTTTCCCCGCGAACCCGACCTGAGCCAAGTCGTGATAAAACTGGCTCACTTTCTTTTTCTTCCTCATGTTTTTACCCTCGCTGCCAAGATGGCTAGTAGGGAACTCAAAGTTGTTGCGATGTCTTGCATTATGCAAAACCCTGTCACACCCCTGTGCTATCGCGACACGCCAAAAAGATTTTTTAGATTTCTTTCTTTTGGTGTTGCATTTGTCAGATAGGTGGTGTAATGTTTCAGTAATGCCAAAAGGCAGGAAACGACGAAAGGACACCCTATGGGAGACAGAGCAGTAGCAGGGTTTAGAGATAAGCCCTCATCACCAACAATTTTCATTTACCAGCATTGGGTAGGTGGAGACCAGAGCGAGGTTCTCGCATCTGCACTAGAGGCAGCACGACCACGATGGGGAGACGACTCTTATGCAACTCGCATTTGTATCTCTCACCTGATTGGCGACCAATGGAATAGCGAAACAGGCTATGGCATTTATGTAGGTGGCACTAAACACGGGGCTGACTACAATCAAATCTTGATTGTTGATTGGACTCGCAAGGTAGTTATGGTTTGTGAAAACGATAACTCAGACAATGTAGTTGGAGAGATTTCATTTGATGATTTCATCGCCAACCCTCAGGTGCAAGTTGCCAATGCTTCACTTGACCTCAATGCCCAAAAAGAGGCAGAGTTCCTCGCGAAGTATCCTGACCTAGCAAAACTCTAAAAAGAATTATGGGGGAAGGCTTGACAAAGTGTTGAGCCTTCCTCTATGATAAAACCACTAGCCCAAATGACGAAAGGACACCCAATGCTAGATGTAACAAAAGAAGTGCAAGGCGTAGCCTTGTATGCAGAGTTCAGAAAACCCGGAGCGATGATGCAGATTTTCATTACTCCTGATGGTTTCTCTACTGATGGAAAAGAAGTTCCTGCTTCTCTCTATCGCAGAGTTATCACACCTTCTACGCCAAAGAAACAATGGCGTAACTCAAACCTAAGTTGGAAGTCAATCTCCGACCTCAATGGAGACTCACTACCAAACGAAAAGCGCGAGACTTTCGCAGAGAGCAGATTGACTTTTGCTACTCAACTTTTTGATGGTATCAAATCAGGTGGGTGGGTTCTAACAAAAGAAACACTACACATAGAAATCTCTAACAAAGATTTAGATGATGTTCGTGCAAGTAAGACACCCAACAAGTTACTTTATCGTATCAACCAAACAAGAGATGCTCTCGGCTTTCCTGCCGAAGTAGCGTAACTAGAAAACACAGGGAGAAAAAAAAATGACGACAGAAACAATGAAAGAAAGATACACAGACATTGGCGCAGGCTTTTGGGAAAGCGTCATAGATGTTCTGAGTCAAGGAGTCAATAGCGACTCTTCATTATCACTCAATGCAAAAGTAGCACCTTCAGGTCGCTATGTTGCTCGCGCAAGTGGAGCAGCAAGAGCGCCACGAAAGTCAAAGGTTGCAGAGAGCGCAGTAAATGTGGAAGGTATGGAAGGCGAAGATGCTTATGTTCGCCCCAATGGTGCTAACTATTTCTCACGCAAGTGGGGTATGCACTCAGATGTTCTAACGCTACGCAAAGCGCGTGAAGCAACTGCAACTGTGTTCTCAGGTAAAGAGGGTTCTCCAATGTTCGCTCTTCTCTATGGCGCTCCGGGGTGTGGAAAAACTGCACTCGTAGAGGCTGCTTTTGACGACATCTTTACACTTATGGGAACAGGAGATACAGAAGTCGCAGATTTAGTTGGTGGCTATGTGCAAACTCCTTCAGGTGGTTTTGAGTGGATAGATGGAGATTTAGTAAAGGCTGCCGAAACAGGTAGCGTTTATTTCATTGACGAAATTGGTTTGATTGACCCTAAGGTTCTTTCAGTTGTTTATGGTTTGATGGACGGACGCAGAGAACTTTCTGTAACTGCAAACCCTGAGCGCGGAGTTGTAAAGGCTCACCCAAACTTTTTCGTAGTCGCTGCGACAAACCCAAATGCTCCGGGAGTTCGTCTCTCTGAAGCATTGTTATCTCGCTTCACTATTCACGCAGAAATGACAACTGATTGGTCACTCGCTCGCAAGATGGGTGTTCCTGTTCCGTTGGTAACTGCTGCTCAAAATCTTGCTAAGAAGCAAGTTGCGAGAGAAGTTTCTTGGTCTCCACAAATGCGCGAACTCTTAGCGTTTCGTGACATCGCGGAAACTTTCGGAACTCCTTTCGCTATCTCAAACCTTCTCGCTGCTTCACCTGAGTTAGACAGACCAATGGTGTCTGATGTTCTAACTCGCGTGTATGGAGACGAGTGCAAGCCTGCCAAGATTTAGTTACTCCCTGTGGCTAAGTCTTGGTCGGAAAAGGCAGGGTGGGCGCTTCATTGGGTGTCGCGCCCCCCTGCTACCCCAAAAGGGGTTGTAGCAAAAAGAAGCTAAAAACACGCAGAAACGAATAAGTCATAGAAGTTGCATCTCACCCAAAGATGCTCTATGATAAAGACATCTCTTGGACACAGAGACAAACGACAAATGGAAGGAAAGACAAATGGCTCATCTAAGTAATAGCGCAACTCGCGCAGAGAATACTCCTGCCGAGTGGCTAGGAGTTGGTAAGGCAGTTGGAGAACTTGCTAACAAGTGGAGTGGTCGTTACGACCTAGTTGGTTATGTAGGAACAAATGCAGGTCACGGCGCACCTGCTTGCTACAACCCATCACTTGCAGAAATAGAAGTTGATACTGCGATTGCTTTTGGAAAGGTAATCACACCTGCGATGGTGGGAGACCTTACTGACAGAAAGCAACAATACGATTTCCCTAAGGCGACAGGTGCAATTATGCACGAAGCCTTCCACGCAAAGTTTTCTCAATGGGATTTAGAGAAGGCATACAAGGCGCTCGCAAAAGATGAACACGAAGCATTGGTGCTACTAGAAGAGTCTCGCATTGAGGCACAAGGATTACGCGAGATGCCTGACGCACTTGTATTCCTACGCGCTTGCGCTATGGACATTGTGATTAGCGATAGCAAAGAAAAGTTTGCTAGTTCATCTAATACAAAGAGTGCAGCGTTTCTAGTTGCCACAGTTCACGCTCGCGTTGATGCAGGTGTGTTAGACCCATACGAAGTTTCAGATTTGATGGATTTAGTTTCAGATTATCTAAGTGAAGAAGTTGTTGTGAAGTTGCGCGAGATTGCTCGCAAAGCACAGGCACACACTCTTCACTCAAATGCAGAACCTCTTTATGAATTGGCGAAAGAGTGGGCGAAGTTAGTTCGCGAAGTCGCTGAAGAAAAAGGTGAGACACCTGAAGAAGGTGGAGAAGGTGGAGAAGGTGCATCTTCAGAGTTCATCAAAGAAATGATGGAAGCATTGGAAGAAGCAGGTGTAAGAGTTTCTATTGCTAATAGCGATGAACTTGCAGACCAGCAGACAGATGAAGAGTGGAAAGAAGAAGTCAAGTCAAAGCAAGACTCTGCAAAAGAACAGAACGACAATAAAGAAATTGCATCGCAGGTTTTTGCAAAGAACACTTCTGAGTCAGGTGGAAAGACATCTTCTCGTCTTACCGAAACTCGCAAGCCAACTGCACAGGAAAGAATTGCTGCGGTAACTGTCGCTCAACAATTAGAGAAGGCAAAGTATCGCGAGCGCGATGAAATGGAAATTACTAGCGTGACTCCTCCCGGAAGATTACGCACTCGCGCATTGGTGCAAGGCGCTGCTCTCAAAGAGCGTGGAGTTCGCCAACAAACTGAAGCGTGGCGCAGAACAGTTCGTAAGCACACAGACGACCCAACACTTACAGTTGGAGTGATGGTAGACATCTCAGGCTCTATGGGTTCTGCGATGCAACCAATGGCTACAACTGCGTGGGTTATGTCTGAAGCAACTCGCAGAGTGCAAGGAAAGTGCGCGATGGTTTATTACGGCTCAGATGTTTTCCCTACTCTCAAAGCAGGGCAACACCTAGAAGATGTCAAGATTTATTCTGCAAGTGACCACACGGAAAAGTTTGACAGGGCTTTTCGGGCACTTGACGGAAGTCTCAATCTACTGAACGGAAGCGGAGCAAGATTGCTCGTAATCGTTTCAGATGGTCAATACACTCACGAAGAAGTGCAGAAGGCTCGCAAGTGGGTTACGCGATGCACCGAAGCAGGAGTGGCGATTTTGTGGCTTCCTTTTGATGGTGGGCACTATGCTAGGGAGATAGCAAAACACGGCAACGCGATTGTTGTTAGTGATTTGCTAGACCCTACGGCAGCAGCCTCACAGATAGGTAGTGCAGCAGCAGGGGTGCTGACAAATGTGGGAAGGCGCGTAGCCTGACCTCAATAGAGTTCTCAAAGCAGGAGCGTCCTTCCAGCGCGTGTCCACCTGCGGAGAGAGCAACAAGTAGCGGAAGCCCTCATCATCTCCCCCGATGGTGGGGGCTTCTGTGAAAACCAAATCGGCAAGAGTAAAAATGACGAAGAGAAGAGGGTAAAAATATGACGAAGCTTTTAGGAACGGACGACTACGAAGTCAAGTGGGCAACGGGTTATCCGTTACACGGCACGCAAACCGATGCTGCGTTCTATCGCGATGACGAGAGTTACATCTGCTCGGTAAGTAGAAACGGCTTCAGCGTAGACATCTACTGCGATGGAGATATGAAGATTGTGAACCGAACTAATGGAGATGTTTATAGATGCGGTTCTGATCTGATCGCTGCGGGATTTGATGAGGGTAAAAAAATTGGCGACCTATCGGAGTCAGGAGATTTATATTGGGATATGAACCCCTGGTTTGATATGTATGTAAATGGCGAGCATCTCGACAATATCCATCACGACATACTTGAAGCAATAGAAGGAGCGAAGGCTTGGCTCGACGAGGAGATTGAGAACGCAAAACAAATTGAAGATGCTGGCGTCGAGATGCTTGACCTTCCTGCATAGAGTTGCTATGATGGTATTCCAAACGACGGAAGGATAAAAATGAAGAAATACAATGTGATTGTTACTGCGGAGATACATACTGCCTTTGAGGCAGAGACGGCAGAACAGGCGATTGCTATGGCTGACGATTGGGTTGGCGAGGAATACGGCAACCTAAAGCACAAGGCGAACTACAAAGCGGTGGAAGTCAAATGAAGATGGAACGCAAGTATGTAGTGAGACGGCGAGTTGCTTTTGTTATTGCGATTGCAATACTTGGATTAGTTCTCGGCGCGGTGTCTACAAACCTTTGGTGGACAGGCAACGGCTATTGCTGGGGCGACGGCTTTGAGTGTATGACGGCAGGTAAGTGATGCACACTTGTCAGATACTTTTAGTAGAAGCGGAGAGCCACGAAGAGGCGTTAGACAAGGTTGCTTCAGCGATTACTCATAGCGAAGAACGGTATCCGAATTGGTCAGATTGGCACGACACAAGTCCGTATGCAGGACGGTGGGATAACTTCTTCGGCAAGGGTAAAAATGTATTGCGTTATACGGAGAACCAAACACTTGCGGAGCAGAAGCTCCAAGAGTGGGTCGGCGGCAGGAAAGCGGAGATGCTGCGTCACTTGGAAGAGGTAAAAACTTTGGACTTGGCGGCGCAAGTAGATGCTTACAACACGGATAAGAACCAACCTTTTGACGGCGATGGTATGAAGTTGTATTACCTGAAGAAGTTGGCGAGTCTTTTGCAAGATGATTGGACTTGCGATACGGGCGTGTATGACTTGGAGCAACACACGGGCAACCTGCAATACTTCCGTGAACGGCTCGCCGTTGCACCTGAGATGCAATACCTAGTCCCCGTAGACTTCCACTTTTAGACACGGCTAGAAGATGCTTGACTTGCCTGCACTTCTGAGTTAGATTGTAAATAACAAACGACGGAAGGATAAAAATGACTCAGAGATACGACATAAAGCCTGATTACGAAAGCACAGGTTGGTGGGTTGTTGATACGGCGAACCGCTATTGCCAAATAGAACTTCACCCAACCCGCGAAAGCGCGTTGCGGAAAGCAATTCAGATGGACAGACCCAAGAAGGTAAAAAGATGATAAAACCAAATCCACTTCGTGAATATGACGAGTTGCAGTTAGGCGACTTCGTTGGTGATACTCAGCGTATGGTTTTGATGCGAACTAAACTGAGTGAAAGAGTTGTTGGAGATTGTTATGCCTCTTGGGTAGTTATTGGGGTAAAAATTACCGAGTTGCACTCTTATGTCGTATGGACAGTTATTGCGACCTCAAAAGGTTTTGTTGCCGAGAGAGGCGATTACTTCTCCGAGTTGGTAGATGCCCGAAAGCGATACCAAGAGCGAGGTGGGGTAGTTACCCACCCTTCAGTTTTAGGGGGCGTGAAATGACCTCAGGTTGGTGGGATTGGTATGGATACCCTGCCCCCAAAGATGTGACTAAGGACACAAAAGAAAAGTTGTAAATGGAGTTGCATTTGTCAGGAAGGTCGTGTAATGTAGTTCTTGTTGGTGAGCAAGCCTCTCCAACCACTACCCACAAAGGGTGCGTAGTGCAAATGACAGAAAGATGAGGCAGAGCCAAATGGCTACTACCAAGATAATCAGCAAAGTCGTAACTGAGGTTGCGATGGAGCGTCAGGCAGTATCGCTTGACAAAGACACACAAGCAATAATCACAGAGTTTGTTGCAACACGCGACTTGCTCACTTCTTTGGAAAAGACAAAGAAGACACTAGAAGCCAAAATCCGTGAGGCACTTGGCGAAGCAGAAGCAGGTGTTGTTGATGGTGTGGTGCGTATTGAGGTCAGTCAGCGCAAGCGAACTGGCGTAGATACAAAGGCACTAGCAGAAGCCTTCCCTGAGGCTTATGAAGCCACACAAACTCTTACCGAGTATTCGGTGCTTGTCGTCAAATAACGACAAAGAGTTTCGGAGAAGCCCCTCACCGAAAGGTGGGGGGTTTTTCTTTGCCCAAAATTATTCCGAAGTTGGCGAAGGTGATCGGAGAAAATGCGGGGTAAAAATTTGAGTTGCCGAGAAGAATTCCCCGGCCAGCTCCCGGCCCGTCCCGATACTTCCAAATAACTTTGTAAAGATTGTTCGGTAAATGCTTGCAAATTGCAGGAAGGTTAGGTATGATTACTTTGTTCATAACGACGAAAGGACACAAATGGACACGATAGAAAAACAAGTAGTGGAGTTAGAAAGTAACTGCACTTGCACAAATGAAGATGGAAGTTACATAGAAGATTGTTTCGGTTGTTACGACGACTCTAAAGAGAGTCTGAAGTATCTACTGAAGGATTGGGCAGAAGCCAATAACTTTGATGCGGACAAGCAAGTTGTTCGTATTCACGGCCGGGCGATGACTTGGCTACGAAGTGAAGGCTATGCGATTGTTGAGTTTGACTCAATTCTTGATGCCGTCAAGATAAATGGCGACTTCAGACTTACCTTCACGCTAGAAGGCTCAGCACTTAGCGTTCGCAGAGGCTCACACGATGAGCCTACGGGCGCATACTTCACACTCAGCGTGATGGAGCGTCCTGAAGAATAAGTAATCCCACTCAGTAAAAGTTGGAAAGGCTCCCGTGTCGGAAGATGCGGGAGTTTTTCTTTTGTTGGGAAAGGCTGCGGCAAAGCTGCGGGGGTAAAAATTTGGCACTTTGATGGCTGCGGCTGCCGACGCCGGGCACGCATCGGGCTGCCGTCGGTAACTTCGCAATAATTTCCTCAGGATTCTTCGGAGAAGAATTTGCTAAAAGCCTTATGTCAGTTCACAGTGCGAGTAAAGTCGGTAAACTCCCCAATAACTTTTGGACCTGGTGCAGGTATTTGCAGAAAGATTGCGCTCGCAAAAAGCTGAAGACTGGCAAAATTTTTACCCCGCCGATCGCCAGGGCCCTGGAACTTCGCAATAACTTTCCTTCTTTAATTTTCTGCTGGTGATTGCTTCTTTTGAGCGTGCCGTTCAGTTTTCACCACGGGGGGGACAAAACTTCCCAATAACTTCTTGACTTTTTTGCAGGAAGGTTGTAGTCTTTGCTCAAACGACGAAAGGAAAGAAATGAAAAAACTTGGTTGCAAGTTGCTGAAGAAGAAAAAGCAACAGAAGCCTGAAATGTCTTTTGTTCCGTATTACGGATACAGAAACCAGAAACCTTCTCCAAAGGTAAAAACCACAAAGGTTTCCATAACTGGGATACCAAATGTCTCAGCAGGGTTCGGTTCACAGACTCTTGATGGTCGTTTCTATATTGCACCTTTTTTAGATAGAAAGTCGCACGACAAGTTTGCATTAGTTGATTTACACGAAGGTGTTATCAGAACCTTTATCCAAAGGAGAGATGCCCTAGAACACTTGGCTGAGAACTTCGGCTACTAAAAATCTTTCTGAAATGCTTGCATAAAGTGCAGAGAGATGATAGATTACTACCAAGACAAAACGACACAGGGAGAAATAAATGTCTAAGCAAAACCTAGAACTAAGCGAAACAGAACTAGAAGTAACCACACTTGCTACGGCAATGTTTATGAAGTTTATGGAAAGCGAAATAGAGCGCCATAAAAATCATAAAGATTACTCAATGGATAAGTTGTTTGCGTTTATGGAAATGTATGTTCGTGCAGGAGATATTTGGGTGCGGTTGCAGAAGTTGCAAGGCGCTACACAAGAAGAGATTGCTTCATACCTATCAGAGCAGGAGGTGTAGAGATGTTGCCTAGATACCTTTACCACGCAACTGCGGTTTGTAATCAGGAAGGCATTGAGCGAGAGGGATTACTCTCAGCGTTCGGTGAAGTCTATGCAAGTGAAAGTGAAAATGATTGCTTAGCGTTTATGGGCTTCAGGTTGATGTCGCACTTCCATATGGGTAAAAAAGGCGAAGAGCCAGTATTCGTAAAGCACGACAGATTAGTTGTGTTTCAGATTGACACGAAGGTTACCGATAAATCTAAGTGGGAAGTAGGGACAGACCACAGTCCAGCTTTTTTTGGTAACGCAACCTCTTGGGTTCATCGCGGTTCCATAGCAAGAGAAGCCCTTGTGCGGGTTATTGAGTTCGCACCTAAACAAGAATTGTCAGATTGGAAAACTGGATTGGAAGTAAAAATCCAATGAAAACTATTATCTTTACAGAGAAGTTCAGTATCTACGTTGGACTAAATGATGCGGTTGGCATCTTTAGTTTGTATCAAACTTTTCTTTCTGAAGAAGAGTTTCTTCACCTGCGGTTAGAAGCCGTAGAGTTTTTTGTTGCCGAGTCAAGAAGTATGTCGTATCACGATAAATCATTAGACAACAAAGACTTGCGTATGGAGTTTATAGATGGCGCTATTTATGACTATCTCAATGAAGCGTTTGATGGTCGTAGAGATATAGAAACACCGATGCTGAAGTCGGCTGCCAATGATATTTTGCTGGCAGATGCTTGGCGAAGTGGGGTAAAAATCGGAAAGAAACAATGGCAACACCTAAATCAAGACGAAGATAATAGGAGGCTAGACAACTATGCAAGCAGATGAAAAAGTAGTTGCGCGACTAAAAGAACTAAGACCACTTCAGCGAGAGAAAGCAAGAGGGGCTAAAAGAGATGCTCCCGAAGTCTTGGAGTTTGACAAACTTATCGTAGAAGAAATTGAGCGAGGAGTTTCGGCAGCAGAACTTGCAATACTTCTCGGATACAAAACTACGGGTGGAGTTTCTAATAGATATAAAAGAGTAAAGAAAAGTTACTCTATCGGGTTCACTCAAACTGGAGAAGTGAAATCTACTCAGAGTCACAGAGTGGGGAGAAAAAGAAAGAAGATGAAAGTCAGAGACCTTGTAAGTCACTTGCAGATGAGTTATCTTCCTGATGACGAAGTTGATGTAAGAGATGTTGTTGAGTTGATAAAAGAAGTAGAGGGTAAAAATGTCGGTAACTGAAGACCCAGTACACGGCTATGAGATGTGCGATGCGTGCGGGACAGCAGTTCCGTGCACACAGCAGGAAAGAGTTCCTGATGATGGTTTGCGTTTAGACTTTCTAAACTCAGGGTATTACGGCGGTTTTACAGATAACTATCCACCAAGAGAAGGTCTTGATTGGATAATGTGTCACGATTGCGTTGTGAAGTTCCTAGAAACTTTTCCGATGCTTGCTAGTAATGTCACGGGCGGACAACACCCTGCGGATAAAAACAAAAAGCCTTGTTGCAAATGGGCGTGGGCGTTTGATGGAGATGATGTTCTCTCGGTAGATGCCGATGGTAACTGGACAGTAAAAGAGAAAAGGGTAGCCGTATGAGTGAAGCAGTTGATTTGATACCTCTAACAAAGAGCGTGATGTTCGTTGGGGACTACTTCTCAATGATTACAACAGTTGTTCTCAACGAAGAGATGCGTCAAGAGGGCGAAGATGACGAGGATTTGGCTATTAGATTGGCTGGAGTTCTTATTCAGGAGTTCTACGGCTGGGACGTAGTTGCGGTCTCAAACGAGATTGGTTTAGTAGAAGACGAGTAGAACGTGCGCTGCGGAAGAAATAGGGGTAAAAATCCTGAGTTATTCTAGAAGCTCCGCGCAGCGCTGAGAATACTCGCGTAGTGCGATGAGGCGGCTCTACCTTCCGCCGCATCTCTCCTCCTACTCCCTGAGGGGGAGAGGTGTTGCCTGAGGAGCACTTTTAGGCTCGCTCAGCCCCTCTAAAGACGGAAACTGATGCGGTTAGCCTCCTTATAGAACCAAGCAATCAGTAGTAAAGTTCTTGTATGTTGATACCCGGAATAGTTGATAAAGAGTTCCATCAAAATGGCTCAGCCGCGCCTTTTGTCGCCGCCATCATTGACGACCCAAATGACGGAGAAACCAAACTTGTTATTATGTTTGAGGAGTTAGGGCACATTGCGGTGTTGTCTTTAGACAGACTGATTGATTCTGAAGATATTTCGGTGAAGAACAATTCCCATCACGCTGATCGTCACGAAGACCTTCTTCGAGATCTGCTGTGGGAAGACTAAAGGGTAAAAATTTAGCCTGGTAACCAGGCCCATCGCTGCGTGAACAAGGGAGATAGAACGCAATGACTACGATTGCTGCGATACAAGGGGAAGGCTGGGCTGTTGTTGCCTATGATTCCCGCGTCTGCGAAGACAATCGTTCTTTTATCCTGCCGAAAGATGCTGGGAAAGTTGTTCGTAATGGTCAATACATTTTAGGTGCGGCCGGGGATATGCGTGCCGTGAACCTTTTGGCGCACACACTCAAACCACCTTTACCTGCTGCTACTGATATTGGCATCAAACTGGACAAGTTCATCTCCTCTAAGTTCATACCTGCACTCAAAGCCTGCTTTGATGAGGCTCAATACGGTGAAAAGGGAGAGCAAGACTCAAATGTTTTAGTGATTGTGCACGGAACCATCTATGAGATTGGCTCTGGCTACGACTGGTGTCACGAAGAAAGAGGCTTTCACGCTCTGGGAACTGGGGCTGACTACGCATTAGGTGCGATGTATCAAGCTTCAGAGGGTAAAAAAAGAACGATGTCCCACGCACGCAGCAGCGCAAAGAACGCGGTCGCCATCGCTTGCCGTCTTGACCCCAACTCAGGTGAGCCTGTTTATCTCTTGACCCAGAGTTCCTGAGTAGATTTCCTCCAGGCTGGATAGCACTTCCAAATAACTTTCCAAAGATTTTCTTGCAAAGACTTGCATCTTCCTGCACTTCCTGTTATAGTTGTCCTAACGACGAAAGGACAGCAAGATGTATGGATTACCAGACAGCGCCATCTATGGCACTTACAAGCGTGCAAGGAGAAGTATGAAGCCTGCAAAGCGTGGAGATAACACCACCTACATTTATAACCCAAAGGCACTAGATAAGGCACAAGGTGATGAAGAGTTTTTAGGGTTAGCAATTTTTCTTCCTATGATTGCACTAGGAAAGTTGTTTGACTTCATTGGTTCATCTGCCGAGCGCATTGGTAATCGTGCCGAGCGTTGGGATAGGAAAATGCGAGCCAAGCGTGCCCGACAAATGCTTGACGCAAAAAAGAAAGTTTCATAACCTACTTGCAAAATGCAGGAAGGTCTGATAGACTTACATCTGTAAGCCAAAACGACGAAAGGACACGAAATGATAAATGCAGTTGAGAGATGGTTAGGCGTAAGCCTCACTAAGCGAGGGCGCTATGTAGTTGGGACAATCTTGTTCCTGCTATTCCTTGCGGTGTTTGCGTTCGCAGACCACATCACGACACCTGAAGCGTGCCGAGTTCCAGTAGAAGAGATGAGTTCTTTCTGCAAGAACTTGCTCTACCCATAAGCGACGAAAGGACAGGGTAAAAATGTCAAAGCATAAAGGTGGACGAACGCTCCCCCAAAAAGTATGGACGCCGTTTCAAGAAGCAGTCCCATACGCACACGGGAAGGAAGCAAAAGACTCACTACGGGAACACGAAACCCTTTGGGCTAACTCGTTCTATGTAGTTCATAAGTTTCTGTTTGAGGCAACTGAAGAAGGTGCAATCCACCTGAGCATCAGACATCAAAACAGAAAAGCAATAAGAGACTGGCGACACTTCCAACGCATCAAGAACGAACTTGTTGGTGCGGAAAGAGAAGCCATAGAAATCTTCCCACCCGAAAGCCAACTTGTTGATACGGCTAATCAGTATCACCTGTTTGTCTTACCTGTGGGAGCAACCTCTCCGTTCACTTGGAACGCTGGTCGTAGAGTGACTAGCGACCCCGACGACGAAGAGACCCGTAATTGGATAGCGTCTTTAGGTGGCGACCCTGACACAATCGGGGGAGCAGTCCAAAGACCCATAGAAGAAGGATACGAAAGGTAAAAATGAAGAGTGCAAACATCGCACAACAGGCTTCGGAACTTTATGACAAAGGTTTCGCAATAGAAGCAGTAGCAAAGGAACTTGGAGTCGCATACCGAACTGCACGCAAGGCGATTTATTCGCAGGGCACAGTCGTTAGAGACCCATCAACTCGTTTGGTTGGAAGAACCCGACCTGACAAGAAAAGGAATACAGATGCCTAAGAACATTGTTTGGACTTCAGTAATCTCTGCGCTCGCTTGCGTCGCATCAGTAATCGCTGCGGTCACTTACTACCCAAACCTCGTAATGTCGTTTGGCTTTATTGCAATAACTTCTGCACTTCTAAGTGCAAGAGAGAAATAACAACTACTAATGAAAGACGAAAGGACGCCAAATGTGGCTATTTAGTGAAACAGGTTTTGTATCTGCGGTCGTAGACCTGCAGGACAAAAAGAAAATGATTGTTCGTGGTCGTGACAAGAAGAGTTTGGAAGCTCTGGCGAAGTTCGCTGGGGTAAAAATTCTAGATACCCCGCAGCGGGACTACCCACATCGTGTGTTTGTCTCGAAGAAGAAGTATGCGGAGTGGGTGTTGAAGACCATCGAGGAGATGCAATACAACAACTACAAGTCTCGTATGTATCAGACTCGTGGTGCAGACTTCACTCACAGCCTCTCTGAGGTGTGGTCAGTTATGCATCAGGTCTCAGAGAACTATGTGAAGCCGACCTACTCCTATACGGGGTTTGCGGACGACTCATACTACGAAGATGAGTATCCAAGTCTCTCTCCAAAAAAGTCAGGCTAATAACTTGACTTCCCTGCAAATGTCAGGTAGATTGGTCTAAAGCCAACAGGGAGGCAAATCAAATGACACAAATGACATCAACATACGCACCAGCATCAGAGAAGCAAATCAAGTTTCTTGATGACTTGGTAAATAATCGGGAAGTCCCGAGAGAGATGGTCTCTGCATATCTTGCGGAGAAAAAAACTCTTGACATCAAGAAGGCATCAAGCCTGATTGGACTTTTCTTGGGATACCCAAAGATGGTTGTCCAGCCAACCTTGCCATCTCCAGCCTTCGCTGAATTGATAAAAAAGGCAGAACCTAACCTCTATGGAGAACTTATTGGGGCACTTCAGGGAGTGCCTAAAAGCAAGTATGCGATACCAGTTTCTGAGTTGATGACTGACCTTCTGAAGGACAAAGTGCACGGAGATTTAGTCTTCGTTGAGGTCAAGGAATATATGAAGAAGACCTACATCAAGAAGTTATATGGTTCAGTTGGAGCGTTCACTCGTGTCCGACCAGCCGTTGAGGACGCCCTTGTGTTTACACGGATAATCAAGACTGACCCATACAAATACACCAAGTTGTTTGCTGAACATTACCAATGCTGTGGCAAATGCGGTGCTGAACTCACAGACCCTAAGAGCCGTGAGTTGATGCTTGGACCAGAGTGCAGGAAGGCGTTCATACTCCCGTAACCTTTTGTTGGGGGAAATCCACCTTTTGGGGTATTCTTAGGGGGTGGATTACCCTGCAAACGTGCTAGGGTTTAGGAGGTAAAGACGTATTAGACAAAATGATGAGGGCTATATAACGCCCTTCGGTGCAGTTTCACTAGCACCTGTCCCTATCCCCTAACAAAGGAGCAACAATGCGTATTTCTAAACGCGAAGCAGAAACAGTAGTGTTCGGTTTGTCAATGGCTTTCGTGCTATTGAGTGCCAGCGCTGCGGTAGCCCAAGCAGTTGGAAACAACGATAGCCAATCCAATGTAGTAGCAGTAGCAGATACATCAACAACGACATCAACGACAGTAAAGAAGAACGTAGTGATCCCTGATCGCGTCGATAAAGGGGTAAAAATCTACTCACTTACGACAGCTTCAGTCACTACAAATCCTCCAGCCCCATCAGTTCTTGCGAAGTATGCGGAACGTCGAGCGCCATTAGAGCCTGAGGAACTCAAAGAACTTCTCAAAGCAGTTGGATTCAAGGGAGAAGCCTTGAAACTTGCTTGGGGTATTGCGATGCGAGAGTCCCGTGGAGGACCTACATCGCACAATGAGAACTCCAATACAGGAGATAACTCCTATGGATTGTTCCAAATCAATATGATTGGCAGTCTTGGAACAGACCGCCGTGAGAGATACGGTCTCACAACCAACGAAGAACTATTCAACCCAGTAGCCAATGCGCGGATTGCTTTCCTAATGTCAGGTGGAGGAGAAGATTTCGGCGCTTGGGGGGTAGGCAATAACGCTTATAATGGAGGGAAAGTTGGTGACCTCTATTCGTGGGTTGCTAAATTCCCATCAAAGTAGGAAGGAAACCTATATGTCAGAAGAATTCAAGCCAGCCGAACCTATTGTTCCAAAAGTAGATGCGGTTGTTGTTGTCCCAGAACCAGAAGTTGTTGTGAAGCAAGAAGCTGTAGCTGTAGCTGCAGCAGCTCCTGAAGCTAAAAGGGGTAAAAATTCCGATCAGTCGAACGTAGCTGCCAAAGGTTCTGGTGTTTATGTCCAGATGGCTGCGCTTGTTTGCTGCGGAAGCGCTCGCAATTCACGCTCTGTCATCTCAGTTCAGAAGCGTTTGATTGAACTTGGCTACTCCTCTGCAGGAGATGAGAAGAGTGGCTACTTCGGTGAGAACACTTGCTCTGCTCTACAAGAGTTCCAAAAAGATAAGCGCATAGAATCAAAAGATTGTTCTGACTTAGCAACGATTGAGGCTTTATTTAGTGGCACGGCAGTAGAAATCCTGCCTTAGTTCTTTCATATCAACGCCCAGTCTCTCATCTATTATTGAGGGGCTGGGCGTTGTTGCGTCCCGTAGCAACGTCATTAGTGCGGACTATGGAAGGACGGCACAAAATGGCAGCAAATACAGAAAAGACCAAAATGGTTCTATCAAGAATTATGGCGGTGTTCGCAGCATCTGGGTTATCTGTGATTGGGGCTGGCGCTATTGCTGGCGTAGAACTCACACAAGCAATCTTGATGGCTGGCATAGGTGGCGTGGCGACCGTAGTTGAGGGGTTGAGTCGCGCTTATCTACAAGATGGGAAACTCACTGCGGCAGAGATAGATGATGTCTTTGCGGCTGTAGATAAGAAAAGGGCACCTAGTAAGGGTGCAGCATCTAAGTAGTTAGACCTGTGAACAGGAAGACCCAGGGGGAATTTTTACCCCTTGGGTCTCCTCTTTCTAAATCTTCACCAAATTATTGGACAATGAATAACTGCAATGTGCTTTCCTTTTGCGTTCTTCGCATCTGAGAACCAACCTATAAAGACACGCCCACGCTCTTCGTCCTCTGCGTATGCGCCGTAGATGTCTTGCCCACACTTCACACAGGTCGTGAAATACTCTTGCGTCTCTGCATTGTAGGTGTGCCCTTGTTTAGGGTCGTGCCTCTTCATAGCCTCTGCTACTTCTGCCTCTAGTGGTTCTGTCTTTGTTGTTGTCATAGTGTCAGTATCCCAACCACGGTGCAGATAACAACTGCAAGCAATGCGGGCCAAGGGCCGTCAGTAGTTAGGTTCTCTTCTAGCCAATCTACGATACTTCCAAAAAAATATGAGATGTCATCTAGTCTGTTTCCGAAAAAGTCACTTATCATTTCGTCGTTTCCTTTGTTCTGTTTGCTACTCCCTGTAGCAATAAGTGAACTATGCCAACCTTCCTGCACTTTGTCAAGTCCTTTACGGCGTGTCGTATAACAGTTTGATAAAGAAAAACCCCCCTGCCTAAGCAAGGGGGCTCTTCTGTCCCGTGACTAGATAAGTGTAATGCTAGGTTCTACGAACTTCTGCACCTTTGCTACGGTCAGTTTCATAATGTCTACCTGCTCCTGTGTGAGTCCAATAGTCTCACCTTCTGAGTCTGTCCCACCTGTGAGAACTATGTCCCCGACTAGGTAGTCCGTGTGTGCCCCGAATACTTTGTCCCACATATATTGTGCGTATGGGTTATGCGGTAGCCCTGTCAGTTTGCCTTCTTCGTTGCACCACATTGAGAGGTCTGAGGCTAGGTCTATCGCCTGCACCCACCCACCTACTGCGGTCTGTAGTTTGTTGAGGCTGTCCGAGGCTAGGTCTAACTCTGTGACCTCTCCTGTTGTTGTTACCTGTAAGGCTGTCTTTGTTGTCATTGGGTGTCCTTTGTCTTGTTGTTACTTGCTTACGGTGTAAGTCTATAAACCTCTCTGCACTTTGTCAAGTCTTAGCCGTTAGTTAGTTTGTCGTCTTTGTAGCAATCGTAGGACTCGTGGGTGTCCTCTCGCCTTCCACATAGGCAGACCTTTGCGGTGTAGACCTTTGGTCTGCGGTTAGGCAGACTGCCTACTGCTATTACCTCTACAACCTCTACCCCTAGTTTCGTGGCTAAAGCTTGTGCGTCTGCCTGTCTTGCGGTGCTGTAGGTGTATTTTTTACCCGACTTAGGGTTAGTCACTTGATACATTTAGAACCCCTCTCTGTTGTATTTGCCACGACTCTCAGGTGTCCCATACTTGCCTAGTTTCTTCATCTCTGCCTGCTCCTCAGGTGTCCTCTCAATGCGGTATTCGTCTCTGATACTTTGAGCCCACTCGCTGTTTATAATCTTCTCGTCTAGGTTGTTTAGCATTTCATTTACTCGGTTGCTTACTGCGGTGAGTATCTTCTTCATAATGTCTCCTCGTCGTTTGTGTTTGTGTTTATTGCGGTGGCATAGGAAAGCCCCTCAGGTCAGGGGGTGACCTAAGGGGCTCTAGTCCTATTGGGTTAGGCGCTTACTGCCTGCAAGATTTGGACTCGTGCGGTGCGACCCCAGATGATGTCCTGCACTTCTGCCATCTCCATCTTGCGGAACTGCTTAGGTCCGTTTCCGTCAATCTCCTCAGTCACGATGAAGCGGGTGATGTCGCAAGAACCTGCGAACAACTCACGAACCTTGTTCAGGTTGTCTAGGTGGAAATAATAAGTAACTCCGCCTGCTGTGATTTCTACTCCATAAGTCTTATACATCGTTTGTTTCTCCCTGTGTAAGTAAGCCTTATTGCTTACAAAAGATAATCTAGCAACCTTCCTGCACTTTGTCAAGCCTTTCTGCAAGATTTTTTAGATTTATTTTTAGCCTCTAGGCAAGCCTCTAGGCATAGCCCAAGCCCAACCCAACCAGCCCAACCAGCCCAACATAAGAGACCAAGACCCAAGACCCAAGCCCAAGACCTAACCCAAGACCTAGCCCAGCACCTAGAAAGATTTAGTGACTAGATAGATAACTTCCTAACAACTTGATGACCTTGACCTGGTGACCAGGCTTGACCACTTCCTAACAACTTGATGACCTTGACAATAAAACAAACACCTTGACCAACAATGACCACACATAATGATGACTTGACCACACATAGTGATGACCTTGATGACCTTTGATGACCTTGATGAATACAAAAGCAACCCAGCAAGCAAAAACTCAAAAGAAAGCAAAAGCCAAGAGAGAAGCAAAAAAGTTTAGGAAACGATTTGGCGGAGTCCCAAATATAAGCGGGGCCCACTCGCAGCCCAAAGTCAATTAATGTAAATGTTCATCTTTTCGACCTTCTCGTACAAAGAGATAGCCCCTCTTTCTCCCGTACGACACTTCAAAACTCCTGTACTATAGACAAATGGATCAGACGCCGCTATTGCCTTCAGATGAAGTGACATTCATCAGCTCTCTGCCGCGTCCAGAGGCAGAATCGCGCCTCCGAGTCCTCTGGGAAGCAGGTTGGTCCCTTCAGGCGTTGGGTAACTCCTTAC